>ERZ1673743.338-NODE-338-length-76473-cov-10.357952_pt1 | contig 76473 bp, 89 predicted proteins | sample MGYA00580197_ERZ1673743 | MGnify/ENA primary metagenome ERZ1673743 (study PRJEB41218, sample SAMN15661795) | gut metagenome | host: Homo sapiens | place: Canada: London | collected 2015-08-20/2019-03-30 | study: EMG produced TPA metagenomics assembly of...
AAACAATAGTAAATAAACAAGTAACAGTAAGTAGTTATACAGTAACATATAATGCGAATGGAGGAAGTGGAGCACCAGCAGGTCAAACAGCAATAAGTGGAATAAACTTAACATTAAGTAGTACAGTACCAACAAGAAGTGGATACACATTCTTAGGATGGTCAACAAGTAGCACAGCAACAACAGCAACATATGCAAAAGGTGCAACATATACGGCAAATAAATCAGTAACTTTGTATGCTGTGTGGAAAAATAATGTAATTGGTGTTGAATGGGTAGATGTTAGTAGTCCAACAATAGCTGGATGGTCGATAAATTGTGATGCTGGAACAATGAAAGTAAAGTATACTGCTATGACATTTAAAGTTTCAGGAGCTGGGTATAAGTTTACTATAACAGGAGATGATATGGATTCATCAGGAGTTGCTGATATTATATTGTATAATGAGTCAGGCAATGTTATAAAGTCAATAGGAAAAAACAAGGATAATACTAAATCAATGGTTAATGAATATATAGAAACAACAAGTGAAACGTCAAAAGTTTATATTAACAGTGGAGGAATAAATGTAAAGGTAACAAAATCTGATGGAACAGCATGTAAAATTACAGATTCTCGACCTGTATATACACTCGAGTATTATATGAATGACGGAACTAATAACCTATATACAACAATGCAAGTAAAAAAAGGAAATTCATACGGTTGGCCAACAAGTCCAACTAGAACAGGTTATAGATGTATAGGATGGGCAACAGATCAAAATGCATCGTCTGGAACATACCCAAGCAGTTTTCTAACTAGCGATATAACATATTATGCGGTCTGGAAAAATTTATATACAATAAATTATTATAAAAATGATGGAACAACAACAAAATATGCAACACAAACAGGAATAAATGGTGAATCATTAAATGTGCCAACAGCACCAACAAAATCAGGGTATCCATTCTTGGGATGGTCAACAGATAAAAATGCTAGGTCTGGTTATACTGATAAAATAACAGTTGCAGGAAATGCAAATTATTATGCGATATGGCAAGAACCGACTTTAACAATAAGAAAAAATGTTACTACAGTTACTGGTGGTACATATGAGGCAAAAACTGGAACCATAAAATCATCTGCGGCAGGATTTGTAATATTTCCTCCAAAAGCAGGATACATCATACAAGTAATTTCAGCTAATGATACTGGAGGAGTTTATGCTGAAGATTCAAATGGAAATACATTATGGTCTTGTACTAATATGAGTGGAACAACAACATATACAACAACCGGAGATACATATAAAATAAGAACTGGTGGAAGTATAACAATTAAAATAATGCTAAAAGATGGATCGGCTTGTAAACTTGCAGATGGAAATTAGAAAATAGATAGTACAGTACATCATATGTTTTGAAAAAATAATATAAATACAGATGCTACTAAAAAATTAACCGAAAATGTCTCAAAAAAATAGTGGATTAGAAAATTTTTCTAATTCACTATTTCTTTTACTAATTACATAACTTTTCTACAATTTGTACGGCGTTAGTAGCAGCACCTTTACGTATGTTATCTGCTACAACCCAAAGATTAATTCCAAACGGAACACTATCATCTCTTCTAATTCTTCCAACAAATACCTCATCATGTCCAGATGCATTTGAAGAAAGAGGATAAATATTATTTTTAGGGTCATTTTCAACTATAAGGTTTGGAGAATGTTTTAAAATATCAACAAGCTCAGATAGCTCAAAGTCATTTTCAAATTCAACATTGATTGATTCGCTATGTGAATTGAAAACAGGAACTCTTACAGTTGTTGCTGTAATTTTTAAGTCAGGTTTATCTAAAATTTTTCTTGTTTCATTTATCATTTTTTCTTCTTCTTTTGTATAACCATTATCCAAGAATACATCAATATGTGGCAGGCAATTAGAAAAAATAGGATATGGAAATTTTTCTAATGGATAATTTGAATTATCACTATTTAATAAATTGTAGTAATCTAATTTGCCATCATCATAAGCTAAGTTAGTTAGATGATTTTTAATTCCATTTTCTAAATCAATTAAACCATTTCTACCAGCACCAGATACAGCTTGATATGTTGAATATACAATTCTTTTTATTTTGTATTTGTCATCTAATGGTTTTAATGCACAAACAGCCTGAATAGTAGAGCAGTTAGGATTTGCAATAATTCCATTATGATTTTTAATGGCATATGAATTTACTTCTGGAACAACAAGTGGAACATTTTTATCCATACGAAAAGCACTACTGTTATCTACTACTATACATCCTTTAGAACTTGCAATTGGCGAATATTTTTTTGAGGTTTCGCCTCCAGCAGAGAAAATTGCAAAATCAAATCCTTCGTCAAAAGATGTCTCAGTAAGTTCTCGCACAATATAGTCTCTGTTCATAAAATTAATAACTTTACCACTAGAATTTTTTGAAGCAAATAAAACATACTCATTGATTGGAAGATTACGCTCCTCTAAAACTTTTAATACAGTTCTACCTACAAGACCAGTTGCTCCAACAATTGCTAATTTATATTTTTTCATAATATATTCACACTCCTACAGATTAAATTTTATATAATATATGTGAAGAATATAATAAAGTGAACTAATTTAGTTTATTAATCATTTCAGTTAAAACAGTTTTACTATTGCTTTCATCGGATGTAGGATAGGTATATTGAAATGAAATAAATTTATTATCTTTAAATAATCCTAAAAATAATTCATTATAACTTTTGGACTTAGCTTCAAATGTTGTAAAATTAAAGCCAGAAATATTTTCATCTTTCTTGTTTGAAACAATACTATAATTTGAATCTGAAGAATATGTTTTATTTATATTTTCCCAATAAGTATCTACCATATCACTTGTGGTATCCTTAATAAAACATGTAAAACTACTTTGACTATTGTAAATAGCAAACTCATAAAAATCAGAAGAGCCTTCACCAAGCAGGTAATCAAGACCATTTCCTGTAACCATACTCATATTAGAGGGAACCAAAATTTTCATGTTAAAATCTTTTAATTCATATGTAGTGGTTTTAGCTTCTTGATAAGAAGTATTAGTTACAGTATTTTGAGGTAATGCAGAATTATTTTGTTTTGAGTTCTGAAACAATAAAATAATAAGGGCTATAATACCAACAGTTAAAATAATATAAGGTAATAATTTTATTGCTAAAAGGCGTATTCTCATAGATTTATTTTTCTCAGATTCTTCGCAAAAGTAATAACGATTATTGTATTTACGCACTACTTGATGAAGAACAAGTTTATTTAAATTTTTATTACCATCCTTTAGATTTTCTATTTCTCTAAAAAGAGTATGTCTATCTATTGTATGAGATTTATTAAAAGCTTCATATTTTGCAAAAATATTCTTTATATCTCTATTTGTATAAGTATCAATATAATTTTTCATAAAAAATCCTTTCAATCAAAATTTTTATTATTATAACATAAAAATAATTAAATAAAAGTATTCATTTAAAAATTTAAAATTGTAGACGTAAATTAATATAAAAAACTTGAAATTATACTAAAACTATGATAATATATTAATCGTTAAATATAAAAAGCCGTAAGAAAATAAGCAAAGTAAATTTAAAGGTAACTATTAAAAGAGAGGGTTGGTCTTAGGCTGAAAGCTGACTTATAAACTTTAAATTGAAATTTCACTTATAGTAGGTCTTATGCTGAAAGCAGTAGTAGGCGTAAGCGGAAAAGCCCGTTATAGCATTAAATGAGGTTAATTAAAATAATTAATAAAATTAGGTGGTACCACGAAAAGTCAATCGTCCTATAAATAGGATAATTGACTTTTTTTATGCCTAAAATATATTAAGGAGGAATTATGAAAGAGCAAATTGAACAAATTAAAGCATCTGCAATGCAAGAACTTGCAAATGTAACAACTGCAAAAGAGTTAGATGATGTTAGAGTAAAGTACCTAGGAAAAAAAGGTGAATTAACATCTGTATTAAGAGGTATGGGAGCATTATCAGCAGAAGAAAGACCAGTAATTGGAGGATTAGTAAATACAGTAAAAACAGAAATAGAAGATGTTATTAATAAAAAAGAAGATGAATTTAAAGCTTTAGAATTAAAAAGAAAATTAGAAGAAGAAACAATAGATATAACATTACCAAGTGAAAAAATAAAAAGAGGAAGTAAACATCCTTTAAATAGAATTATTGAAGATGTTGAAGATTTATTTGTTTCAATGGGATATGATGTTGTAACAGGTCCAGAACTAGAAACAGATGAATACTGTTTTGAAAGATTAAATTTACCTAAAGGTCACCCTGCAAGAGATATGCAAGACAGCTTTTATATTACATCAGAATATTTGCTAAGAACACAAACATCTGCAGTACAGGCAAGAGTAATGATGGCAAATGAAGAAAAGGGACCAATAAGAGTTATTTGCCCAGGAAAAACATATAGAAGAGATGATGATGCAACACATTCACATCAATTTAGTCAAGTAGAAGGATTAGTTATTGATAAAAATATTTCACTTGCAGACTTAAAAGGAACACTTGAGGTATTTGTTAAAAAAATGCTTGGAGAAAATCTAGAATTACGTTTTAGACCAAGTTATTTTCCTTTTACAGAGCCATCATATGAGGTAGATGTAAGCTGTTTTAAATGTGGTGGAAAAGGATGTAATTTGTGCAAGCAAACAGGATGGATAGAAGTATTAGGTTCAGGAATGGTTCATCCAAATGTTTTAAAAATGAATGGATATGATCCAGAAAAATACAGCGGATTTGCATTTGGAACAGGTTTAGATAGACTTGCAATGTTTAAATATGGAATAACAGATATTCGTTTATTATATCAAAATGATGTTAGATTTTTAGAGCAATTTGATAGATGCGATAGATAGTAAAATTAGAATGTAGAGGAGAATCATAAATGAAATTAAGTACAAATTTTGTAAAAGACTATGTTGATATTGATGTAGATGTTAAAACATTAGCAGAAGATATGACTAAAGTTGGAAATGAATATGATAGTTGCGGAAAAATGATTAACGCAAGTAAACTAGTAGTTGGAGAAATTAAAGAATGTAAAATGCATCCAGATTCTGACCATTTACATTTATGCAAAGTAGATGTAGGAACTGAAGTTTTGAATATTGTTTGTGGAGCACCAAATGCTAGAGAAGGTTTAAAAGTTATTGTAGCTTTAGACGGAGCAGAACTTCCAGGAGGAACAATAAAAAAAGGAAAAATAAGAGGAGAAGAATCTAATGGAATGTTATGTTCTATGGCAGAGCTTGGATTAGAACATAAATTTCTAGAAGAAGCTGATAAAACAGGAATTCATGAATTGCCTTTAGATGCTCCAGTAGGTGTAGATGCAATAAAATATATGCAAATGGATGATGAGGTAATAGATTTTGAACTAACAGCAAACAGAGGAGATTTGCTAAGCATACTTGGTATGGCATATGAAATAGCAGCAATATATGATAAAAAAGTAAAAGACATTGATTTATCATATAATGAAAATAATGAAGATATTAATGATAGCTTTAAAGTAGAAGTAAATACAGATAATTGTTCAATATTTTTAGCAAAAAAAGTTAAAAATATAAAAATAGAAGAAAGCCCAGAATTTATAAAAAATAGATTAATGGCATCAGGAATTAGACCAATAAATAATGTTGTAGATATTAGTAATTATGTAATGCTAGAAACAGGTCAACCATTACATTTTTATGATGCAGATACATTAGATGGAAAACTAGAAGTTAGAATGGCAAAAGATGGAGAAAAATTAACAACACTTGATAATATAAAAAGAACATTATCATCTGAAAATATTGTAATTTCAGATGGAAAGAAAGCAATTGGCTTAGCTGGTGTTATGGGTGGAATAGAAACAGAAATTACTGAAAGCACTAAAAATGTTATTATTGAATCTGCAATATTTGATGGAATAAAAATTAGAAAAACTGCAAAAGACATTTTAAGAAGTGAAGCAAGTTCAAGATTTGAAAAAGGATTAGATCCAAATAGAACATATATGGCAATAAAAAGAGCATGTCATATGCTTGAAAAATACGCAGGTGGAGAAGTTACTAAAAATATTGCAAAATATGATAAAGAAGATTTATCAAATAGAGAAATTACAATTACATATGAAAATATTAATCGTATTTTAGGTATGGATATTAAAAAAGAAGATATTCATGATGTATTTAGAAGACTAGGATTTGAAGTAAAGGATATTAATGAGCAAACAATACTTGTTTCAGTACCAAGAAGAAGAGGAGACATTGTAATTAAAGAAGATTTAATTGAAGAAGTTGGACGAATTTACGGTGTAGATAACATAGTTGGAAAATTGCCAGATATAACACCAAAAGAAGGAAGTTATGATAAGGTAACAAGAAATATTAGAAACAAAATGGTAGATTTAGGTTTAAATGAAACTTTATCATATATTTTAGTAAATGACAAAGAAGCAAAAATGTTTACAAAAGATGATACTGAAATTGTAAAATTGTTAGATCCAATGTCAGAAGATAGAAATACATTAAGACATAGCATTATACCATCACTTATTAAAATTTATGAGTATAATAAAGCAAGAAGTGTAAAAGATGTATGTATATTTGAAATAGGAAAAGCATTCTATAAAAAGGATGAAAATTATGGAGAAAGCACAAAAATTTCTGCATTAATGACAGGAGAATATTATTTAGGAATACAGAATAAAAAGCAAGTTAATTTCTATGTTATAAAAGGTATAGTAGAAGAATTACTAGATTATTTAGGATATGCAGGAAGATATAGTTTTGTTTTAGACACAAATAAAATGCCAAATGAACTTCATCCAGGTCAATCTGCATTAATATCTGTAAATAATGATATAGTAGGAATAATTGGAAGAGTGCATCCAGAATTACAAAAAGAAGATGTATATGTATTTGAAATTGACTTAGATAAATTATTAGATAAAAAAGTTGGAAAAATGAAATACAAAGAGATTTCAAAATATCCAAGTGTAAAGAAAGACTTAGCATTTGTTGTAAACAAAGAAATTAATTCAAAAGAAATAGAAATGAATATTAAAAAAGGTGCTGGGTCTCTACTTACAAATATCGAAGTTTTTGATGTATATGAAGGAAAAGGAATAGAAGATGGAAAGAAAAGCATTGCATATTCATTAACTTTTGAAAGACCTGATAGAACACTTACAGATGAAGAAATAAATGGTGCAATGGATAAAATTATTGATTTTGTTCAAAAGAAAAATGGAGCAGAATTAAGAAAATAAATATACAAATAAGTAAAGGAGATGTTCATTAAAACATCTCCTTTAACAATGCCAAAATTATTTGCATTTGCCTTCAAAGCGCTTTTGGGCGTAAGTCAAAGATTCAATTGCTTCTTTTTTCTCCTCCTCACTTAATTTACGACCTAATTTAGGGCACCAAAGTGGCTTTGAAAGGTTCGACCACTCACTAGGATACTCGAGAGAGCCTTGTATTACAGCTTTTAATTTGAGACACACGGCTTTCTTATCGGTGTCTCTAAACCAGTCGTATGGATCGGGATCAGGAGCCAACATAAAAGAATCACACTGATTGCAATTGAAATCCTTAATAAGAGAACTATAAGTGAGATGGTCATGAAGCCAATTTTCACGTGTCTCTTTTAAAATTGTATCGAGATCAATCTTCTGGGACTGAGTGCTTGTACCAAGGTCTTTTTCGTTTGACATTGTAAATACCTCCTTAAAATAGTAATTTTACTGTAGATGTATTATAAACCTGTGATGAAAAACAGGAGTATAAACCTAAAATTAGATTTAACTAGAATACTAGTATAACATATTTACATAATATAATCAATACCTTATCTTTGTTTAAAAAAATATGTGAAATTAAGCTAAAGTGTTGACAAATATTATAAAATATAGTATTATAATAAAGTCGAACAAGAAGAAGCAATCCACTTCTCACCTTATCTATAAGGAAAAAGGTTAGCATATAAATAAAAAAACGATATTATTTCGTTTAATTTTGTATTCTAAGTGGGTTGATTTGTTTAAAGACAAATCAATTTTTTTTATTTGGAGGTGTTTTATATAAAACAAGAATTACCAATCAATGAACAAATTAGAGCAAAAGAGGTTCAAGTAATTGATGATTTAGGAGAAAAAAAGGGTGTAATGAATATAAATGATGCATTAGAATTAGCTTTCGATAAAAAGTTAGATTTAGTGTTAGTTGCACCAAACACAGAACCACCAGTTTGTAAAATAATGAACTATGGTAAATACAAATTTGAACAAGCTAAAAAAGAAAAAGAAGCTAAGAAAAAGCAAAAAACTTTTGAAGTAAAGGAAATTAGAATTACACCAAATATTGAACAACACGATTTTGAATTCAAAGTAAAAAATGCTAGAAAATTCTTAGAAGATGGAAACAAAGTTAAAATAACTGTTAGATTTAGAGGAAGAGAGCTTAACTATGTTAAACTTGGAGAAGACAATCTAAATAAATTTATTGAAGCTTTAGAAGATGTTTCAACACCAGAAAAAAAGGCAGTGTTGGAAGGAAAAAATATGTTTATTATATTAGCTAAAAAAGCAGAAAAATAGTTAATATTTAAAATATAATAAAACAATAACAAGGAGGAAATACTATGCCAAAATTAAAAACAAACAAAGCAGCAAAGAAAAGATATTCATATACTGCAACAGGAAAAGTTAAAAGAACAAAATCTAATAAAAGACATCTTTTAGCTAACAAAACATCAAGAGCTAAATCAAGAGGAAAAGTACAAGATGCTTACGCAGACAAAACATGTGAAGCAGGAATCAAAAAATTATTACCATATGGTAACAACTAGAAATAAGAATAAGGAAGGTGAAAATAAATGGCAAGAGTAAAAACAGCAATTATCACTCGTAAAAAACATAAAAAAATATTAAAAAGAGCAGAAGGATACTATGGAGCAAAACATTACAGATTCAGAATGGCTAAACAAGCAGTTATGAAATCAGGAATGTATGCATATGTAGGAAGAAAAGACAAAAAGAGTAATTTTAGAAAATTATGGATAGCAAGAATTAATGCAGCAGCTAGAATGAATGGAACAACATATAGCAAAATGATCGCAGGATTAAAGAAAGCAAATGTTGTAGTTAACAGAAAAATGTTAGCTGACTTAGCTGTAACAGATCCAAAAGCTTTTACAGAATTAGCTGAAATTTCAAAAAAAGCATAAGTTTTTAAGAGTATAGTAAAAAAGGACAACTAAATTTCAAAATATAGTTGTCTTTTTTTATTTGTTCTATTATAATGATAAAGCGAAAATAAAGATAGGAGAAAATCATGAAAATAGGAATTGATATAGATGGAGTATTAACTGACATTAGTAGATTTATTGTGGATTATGGTCAAAAATTTTGTATAGAAAATGGAATTAATTTTAAGATATGTGAAGATGAATATGATGAAGTAAAAGCATTAGGAATTACAGATGAACAAAATGAACAATTTTGGAATAATTACCTAGAATATTATGCAACAGAGTATCCTGTAAGAGACTTTGCAGTAGAAATAATATCAAAACTAAAAAAGGAAAATGAAATATATATCATTACTGCAAGAAATGAAGAAGGATTACCTGCAAGTAGCTACGGAACAATGAAAACATTAGTAAAAAATTGGCTTGAAAAAAATAAAATAGAATATGACGAATTGGTATTTACAAATGGAAGTAAATTACCATATTGTCTAGAAAGAAATATAGATGTAATGATTGATGATTCACCATATAATGTTTTAGATATATCAAGCAAAATACCAGTATTATGTTTTCATAACCCATATAATAGAAATTTAAATGGAAAAAATATTAAAAGAGTATATAGCTGGTATGATGTTTTAGATAAAATTAATAAAATGAAAGAAGATTAAAAAAACGAGGGAAAACAGTATAAAATAATCTCTCGTTTTTTTATCTATAAGTTTTTAGTACTTATATTTTATTGCTTTTTAATTTTAGGTTTTGCAATAAGTGAAGCAATATATCCAAAGAATATTGCAGCAGCAATACCACCACTTGAAGCCTTAACTCCACCAATAAAAGCTCCTAAAAGTCCAGAATTTTTAACTTCTTCTATTGCACCTTTTGCAAGGTTGGCACCAAAACCTGTTAAAGGAACTGTTGCTCCACAACCTGCAAAATCAATTAAATATTTATAAATTCCAAGACCACCAAGAATTGCTCCAGTTGTAACAAATATAACTAAAATTCTAGCAGGAGTGAGTTTTGTTTTATCAATTAAAATTTGTCCAATAATACAAATAAGTCCACCAACTATAAAGCATCTTAAAAGTTGCATAAAATCAATACTTTGCCAAAAATCCATCATTTTACTCCTTTCTAAAGTTAATTCTCAATAGAAATTGCATGAGCAATTCCAGGAATTGATTCACCTTGTTGTGAACTCATAGAGTTCATAAGAGCACCTGTTGCTATTAATAAAATACGATTCATTTTTTTCTCTTTTAGTTGTTTATAAAAATATCCTGAAAATACTGTTCCAATACAAGCACAACCGCTACCACCAGAGTGTGTATCTTGTTTTTCTTTATCAAAAATTAAAACTCCACAATCATCATAATTGCTTTTGATATTATAACCTTTTGTTTCGGCAAGTTCAGTTAAAATTTCTTTACCAATGTATCCTAAATCTCCAGTAATAATTGCATCATAATAACTTGGTTTTCTACCAGTATCTCTAAAATGTGTAATTAAAGTGTCAAGAGCAGCAGGAGCCATTGCAGCACCCATATTATTTGCATCTTTAATTCCCATATCAACTATTTTTCCTGGAGTTATGCAGGTAATATATGGACCTTGTCCAGATGCAGATAAAATTGCAGCACCTGAACCTGTTACAGTCCATTGAGCAGTAGGGGGTCTTTGATTACCTAGCTCCAAAGGAAATCTAAATTGTTTTTCAGCACTACAGAAATGGCTTGATGTAGCACAAAGAACATTTTGAGCAGCACCAGATTCTATAAAAACACTTCCTAAACACATACTTTCAACAAAAGTTGAACAAGCGCCAAAAACACCAAAAAAAGGTATGTTTAGTTCACGAAGACCAAAATTGGTAGATATACATTGATTTAAAAGGTCACCTGCAAAACAATAATTAATATCTGTTGCAGGTATACCAGATTTTGCAATAACAGAATTAACGTTTTCTTTAATAATTTTACTCTCAGCTTTTTCCCAAGTTTTTTCGCCCCAGAATTCATCATCTAAACATGTATCAAAATACTTTGCCATAGGTCCTTCAGATTCTTTTGGACCAACAATAGATGATGTTTCTAAAATTGTTGGTGGATTGTCAAATAAAATGGTTTGAGCACCTATATGTTTCATAAAAAATTCCTCCTTTTATTTCTTAAACAAAAAATGTTGCTATAATTCCAATTAAAACAGATGCAGAAATTCCATAAACTAAAACAGGACCTGCTACAGTAAACATTTTTCCTCCAACACCCATTACATATCCTTCAGACTTATATTCAATAGCAGGAGATACAATAGAATTTGCAAATCCTGTAATTGGAACAAGTGAACCTGCACCTGCAAATTTACCGATTTTATTAAATATATTAAGTCCTGTAAGAAGTGCTGCAATTCCAATTAATACAATAGATACAATTGTTGAACATGCAGTTTCTTCTAAACCTTTGTATTTACAAAAATCAAATAAAATTTGTCCAACAGAACATATTAGTCCACCAACCCAAAAAGCATTAAAACAATTTTTAAGAATTGGTGAATTAGGGGATTTTTTATCGACATAGTCGCTATATTCTTGTTTTGTTTCAATAGGTTTCATATTTATCCTCCTTTATATTAATCTCTATCTCTGTCAATAACAAAAGAAATATCTAAATCTACGTAATATTGACTAATTTTCTTACCATCAATATGAGCTCTTTGATCAAGTATACGAACAGATGACAAGTAGTCTATTGTTTTAGAAGCTTCAGCTACAGACTGAATAACAGCATCTTTCCAAGAAACATTTGATGTTCCTGTAATATATAAATGTTTTTCAATACCCAATTAAAATCAACCTCCAATTTCTAATTTATATTAAATATAATTTCCTAAAAATTTCAAAATATGCAAAATTTAATATGTTTTTTGAAATAAGGTCTATTATTTTTTTAGGTCTTATGATATAGTTAAAAAAGTAAAAAATGGACAAACCAAAAAAGGAGAATAAAAATATGTCAAGACGAGAAAAAAGAGAAGAAAAACAAGAAAGTAAAATCTTTTTAAAGATAATAATAGTAGCTATATTTTTAGCAAGTGTAGTATTTTCGGTAAAATATGCCCAAAACTTTTTGAGGGACGATTTAGAAGGTAAAACAAACTTAATTATAAATAATAATAATGTAACAGCAGATTTAAGAAAAGACGTAATAGTTGAAAATGGAATGGTATACATATCAAAAGAAGATATAGAAAATTTCTTCGACCCATATATTTATTATGATGAAACATATAATAGAATAATAACAACATCTGATAATAAAGTAGCATACATTGTTGTTGGGGAAAACAAAATGAAAAACAATGGTTCAAATGTAAATATTTCTGGGACAGTAATTAATAGAGATGGTACATATTATATTCCTTTTTCAGAAATGCAAGATATATACGAAGTTGAAGCAAAATATATTAGTAACAAAGATTGCTATGTTATAGAATCTTTAAATAGAAAAAAAGTAGTTGCAGACAGCAATAAAGATAATAGTGTTAAATATAAAAGAACAATATTTTCTAAAAATGTAGATAAAATAAAAAAAGGAGAAAATGTAGTTGTTGTAAACAATTCTAGTAAAGATGGTTGGATAATGGTAAGAACACAGAACGGAAAACTAGGTTATGTAAAAGAAGATACTCTTACTAATAATCTTACACTAAGAGATAATTTAGTAACATCTAAAAAAATAGATGGAAATATAAGTTTAATATGGGATTATTTTTCAGAATATGGAGAAGCACCATATAGAGAAGGAAGTCTAAAAGGGGTAAATGTAGTATCACCAACATTTTTTACACTAGAAAAGTTAGGTAAAGGAAAAGTTTATGAAAATGTAGGGACGGCAGGCAAACAGTATATACAATGGGCTCATAATCAGGGTTATAAAGTATGGCCAAGTATATCAAATAACTCATATATAGATACAACATCAGAAATTATGAGAGATTCAAAATTAAGAGAAGACTTAATAGAAAGAATTGTAAGCTATATTGTAAAATACAATTTAGATGGAATAAATATTGATTTTGAATATATGTATTCAGAAGATAAAAATTTATTTTCAAGATTTTTAATAGAACTTAAACCTCGTTTAAATGAAATAGGAGCAGTTTTATCAGTAGATTTTACTGCACCAGATGGAGGAGAAAATTGGTCTATGTGTTATGATAGACATAATATAGGAAAAATTGCGGATTATGTAGTATTTATGGCATATGATCAAAATACAACAGTAGGAACAAATGCTGGATATGATTGGACCGAAGTATCACTTAAAAAATTAGTTGGAACACAGGAAGAAATAGAATCTAGTAAGATTATACTTGCAATACCATTTTATACTCGTGTATGGTATGAAACATCTGATGGATGGGATAATGAAGCAATAGATATGAAAAGCTTAAATAGCATTATTCCAAGTAGTGCTACAAAAACATGGGATGACAGTTTAAAACAATATGAAGTAAGTTATACAAAAAACGGTAGAAACTATAAAACATGGATTGAAGATGAAAAATCAATTGAAGCAAAACTTTCATTAATTGAACAATACAAATTAGCAGGAGCTGGATATTGGAAAAAAGGCTCTGAAACAGAAAGCATATGGAACTTAATTTCTGAAAAGTTAAGAATTAAATAGATGTCATAAAATAAAAATCACCTAATATAATATAGAACAAGCTATATTGTAGGAGGTGATTTTTATAAATATTGGCTATATAAAAAAAGCGGATATTCCGGTAAAAATCATAGAAAGAGTAAAACAATTTTTAGGAATTATAAAAAAAGAACAGTATGATGTAGGAACAGTATTTAAAATTCCAAGAAATATAAAAGAGAAAAAACAAGAAAAGTTTATACATAAGTTTATTAATGAACTTAAAAAAGTAAAAATAGATACAGTAGTATTTTCAGAGGAGATAATAAATAGCAATTTATATGAAGGAATAGTAGATGAAATATGTAAAGTAAATAAGAGGATAGTAAATGGGAAAAGACTTATGCAATATATGAATTTTGATATATTTGAATATATATTGAAAATTCAAAAAGAACCAATGAATAAACAAGATGTTTTTTTTATGATAAAGAAAGATAATAATATGGACTTACAATTTTTAGAGCCATATATAGAAAATTGTAAAACAGTAAATATAGTAACTAATGATATGGAAAGATTTAAAAAAGTACAAGACAATCTCTATGAAAAAGAAGATATATTAATTAGTGTATCAAATAATAAAAATAAAGCCTTAAAAAAAGCAAAATACATATTTAACGTTAATATGAATAAAAGTGAAATGAAAAAATACAAAATAGATAGAAATGCAATTATTATAAATCTTAAAGAAAATGTGAAGATTGATGATACTAGCTTTGAAGGTATAAATATAAATTATTTTCAAATATCAATTCCAGATGATTATATTGAAAAATATGAAATTTTCTGCAAAGAAAATGAATTTGATACAGTTAAAATATATGAAGCTATTTTATTAAGAAAGATACAAAGCCAAAAGGCTAAAAGCGTTATGCTGTCAAAAACGGATTTGAAAAAAAGAAAAAATATAGAAGCGGATATTATAAAAAAAGATAATGTTAAAATAACAGGATTAATTGGAAATAATGGAAGAATAGATGAAAATGAGATAATAAAAAATGCAAAATATACTCAAATTACAAAGTGAAAATTTAGTGAAAAACTTGACAAAATTAAAACAATAGTTTAATATATAATTCGTCTATTAAATAAAGACAAACTTAAAGGAGGAATGACAAAATGGGTGATAAAGAAATATTATTAACTCAAGAAGGTTATGAAAACCTAGAAAAAGAATTGGAAAATTTGGTAACAGTAAAAAGAGCTGAAATTGCAGAAAGAATAAAAATAGCATTAGGATTTGGTGATTTATCAGAAAATTCAGAGTATGACGAAGCAAAAAATGCGCAAGCAGCAAACGAAGCAAAAATCGCAGAATTAGAAAATAAAATAAGATATGCAAAAATTATAGATGAATCTGAAATTGATACAAAAACTGTACAAGTAGGAAATACAGTAAAAGTATTAGATATGGAATTTGACGAAGAAGAATCATATACAATAGTTGGTTCAACTGAAGTAGATTTATCACAAAATAAAATCTCTAATGAATCACCAATAGGTATGGCTTTAATGGGTGCTAAAAAAGGTCAAGTAGTTGAAGTACATGCACCAGCAGGAATAATGAAATATAAAGTTATATCAATAACAAAATAAAAAAAACAAAGTCTGTATAAGGCTTTGTTTTTTTATTTAGATACTTTCTAATGCAAGTACAATCATATCATTTAAAGATTTTTCTCTTTCTTCAGAAGTACTTTCTAAATTTTTGTAGTAAGAATCAACAACTGTAAGCAAACAAGAGGCTTGTTTACCTAAGTATTTAGCAATATAAAATAGTGCAAAAGCTTCCATTTCACATGCAATTATATCTAATTCTTTTGGAAAGCGATTAATAAAAGCTGGAATATCTGCTAAATATCCATCAAAACAATCATTACAAAGTGTGTTTCCTTTTATATATTTAATATTATTAAGTTTAGCAGCTTCTTCTATTTTTAAATTAAGTTCATCACTTGATTTTGCAATGTGGCAATCTTCTTCATTCCATTCGTAAGCAAAGTTTCCTTCTGTATATGAATGGTCAACTAATATAGTATCAAATAAATTTAAATTTTCATTATAAGCTCCACAAGAGCCAATACGAATAATTTTTTCTACACCATAAAACTTAAATAATTCATAACAATAAATTCCCATACTTGGCATACCCATACCAGATGAAAAAACAGTTACTCTTTTTCCTTTATATGTTCCTGTATAAGCAAGCATATTTCTTACAGTGTTTACTAATTTTGCACCTTCTAAAAAGTTTTCAGCAATATATTTTGCACGAAGTGGATCTCCTGGCATTAGTACAATTTCAGCAATGTCTTCTTTATTTGCATTACAGTGAATAGACATAAATATTCCTCCTTTAAAGATAATAATAAATAATATATATCACAAGAAAATAAAACATGCAAGAAAATAAAAGTAGTAATATGTGAAAAATATGTGAAAATTACATATTAGTATTGACTTTTAAATATAATAGGTATATAAATATTAGCAGTCATTAATAATGATTGCTAATTATTTTTTAGAAGTAATTGCATATATTTATTATATGAACTGATTTAAGGAGGTAATGTTAAATGTTAAAACCATTAGCAGACAGAGTTGTTATTAAAATGATAGAAAGCGAAGAAACAACAAAGAGTGGAATTATTCTTGCAGGAAACGCACAAGAAAAGCCACAAATAGCAGAAGTTCTTGAAGTAGGACCAGGAGAAGTGATAGACGGAAAAAGACAAGAGATGCTTGTAAAAAAAGGTGATAAAGTTGTTGTTAATAAATATGCAGGAACAGAAATAAAATATGAAGGACAAAATTTGATTATTGTAAAACAATCAGAAATTCTTGCAATAGCTGAATAATAAAAGAGAAGTTTAGGAGGTAATTAATTATGTCAAAAGAAATTAAATTTGGAGAAGATGCTAGAAAGAGTTTATTAAATGGTGTTAATAAATTAGCAGATACAGTAAGAGTTACAATGGGACCAAAAGGAAGAAATGTTGTACTTGATAAAAAATTTGGTGCACCACTTATAACAAATGATGGTGTAACAATTGCAAAAGAGATAGAATTAGATGACCCATTTGAAAATATGGGAGCACAAATTGTAAAAGAAGTATCTATAAAAACAAATGATATAGCAGGAGATGGTACAACAACAGCTATGGTACTTGCTCAAAGTATGGTAAGAGAAGGAGTTAAGATGGTAGCTGCTGGTGGAGACCCAATGGCAATAAAAAGAGGTATGGATAAAGCAGTAGTTGCAGCAGTTGAAGCTTTAAAAGGTGTAAGTTCACCTGTAAATGGAAAAGAAGATATTGCAAGAGTTGCAAGTATATCTGCAAATAATGATGAAGTTGGAGAATTAATCTCTGAAGCAATGGAAAAAGTTTCAAAAGATGGTGTAATTACAATTGAAGAATCTAAAACATCACAAACAGAACTTAATGTTGTAGAAGGTATGCAATTTGATAGAGGATATTTATCTCCATATATGGTAACAGATACAGAAAAGATGGAAGCTATAATAGATAATCCATACATATTAATTACTGATAAGAAAATTAGTAATATTCAAGAAATATTACCATTATTAGAAGAATTAATGAAACAATCAGGAAAGTTATTTATGATTTGTGATGATGTTGAAGGAGAAGCACTATCTACATTAATACTTAATAAATTAAGAGGTGTTTTAAATGTTGTTGCAGTAAAAGCTCCTGGATATGGTGACAAGAGAAAAGATATGTTACAAGATATTGCAATTCTTACAGGAGGAGAAGTTATTTCGTCTGATTTAGGAATGGAATTAAAAGATGTAACAATTGATCAATTAGGTAGAGCAAAACAAGTAAAAGTACAAAAAGAAAATACAATAATTGTTGATGGAATGGGAGACAAAGAACAAATTACAGCAAGAGTAAATCAAATAAAAGCTCAACTTTCAGAAGAACGTAGTGAATTTGCAAAAGAAACATTACAAGAAAGACTTGCAAAAATTGCTGGTGGTGTAGCTGTAATAGGTGTTGGAGCTGCAACAGAAGTTGAAATGAAAGATAGAAAACTAAGAATAGAAGATGCTTTATCTGCTACAAAAGCAGCAGTTGAAGAAGGAATTGTAGCAGGTGGTGGAACAGCATTTGTAAATATAATTCCAGAAGTTGAAAAAGTAGTTGAAGGATTACATGGAGACGAAAAAATAGGTGCAAAAATTATTCTAAAAGCAATGGAAGAACCAGTAAGACAAATAGCTACAAATGCAGGTTTAGAGCCAGCAGTTATTCTAGAAAAAGTAAAAGCAAGCCCAGTAGGTGTTGGATTTGATGCAGCAAATAATGAATATGTAGACATGAAAAAAGCAGGAATTGTTGACCCAACAAAGGTATCTCGTAGTGCAATACAAAATGCTGAATCAATAGCTTCAATGATTCTTACAACAGAAAGCCTAGTAACAGATAAAAAAGAACCAGCTTGTGGATGTGGTTCACATCATGATGCAGAACCAGATATGAATGGTATGTATTAATATTGTAAATAAAAATAAAGTGTGATAAAATAGATGCAAATAAAATAGATTTGCATCTATTTATAATTTAGGAGTAAGATGTGGAAAATATAGAAAAAGAAGAATTAAAAGTAGCATTTTGTACTTTACGGTTGTAAGGTAAATCAATATGAAACAAATGCAATGATGCAAGAATTTATAGAAAATGGGTACACTGTTGTAGAGTTTGATGAAAAAGCAGATGTATATGTAATAAATACTTGTACGGTAACAAATATGGCAGATAAAAAATCAAGACAAATGATAAGAAAAGTAAAAGAAATAAATCCAAAATCAATTTTAATTGCTGTAGGTTGCTATGCACAAGTTGCTAAAAAAGACTTAGAGCAAATTGAAGAAATTGATTTAATATTAGGAACAAATGAAAAGAAAAATATTTTAAACTATATAAAAAATATGAGGGAAAGTGAAAAATCGTTTACATCAGATGTACTACATCAAAAAGAATTTGTTGATTTTGGAACAGTTACATATACAGAAAAAACAAGAGCTGTAATAAAAGTACAAGATGGCTGTGATAGATTTTGCTCATACTGTATTATTCCATATGCAAGAGGAAGAGTAAGAAGCAGAAAACCAGAAAGTGTAATAGAAGAAATTAACAAAATTGCAGAAAATGGTATTAAAGAAGTAGTAGTTACAGGAATTCATGTGGCATCATATGGAAAAGATTTTAAAGAAGAATATGGATTAATAGATTTATTAGAAGAAATAAATAAAATAGATGGTATAGAAAGAATACGTTTAGGCTCAATAGAACCAATGCTAATTAAAGATGAATTTGTAACAAGACTTACAAAGCTAGAAAAAATATGTCATCATTTCCATTTATCTTTGCAAAGTGGTTGTACAGAAACTCTAAAAAGAATGAATAGAAGATATAGTACAGAAGAGTTTGAAGAAGTAACAGAAAGATTAAGACAAGCTTATGATGATGTAATTTTAACAACAGATATTATTGTTGGATTTCCAAATGAAACAGATGAAGAATTTGAGCAAACTTTTGAGTTTTTAAAAAGAATTAAATTTTATAAAATGCATGTGTTTAAATATTCACCAAGAAAAGGAACTAAAGCTGCTGTTATGCCAAATCAAATAGATGGAAATGTTAAAGAAGAAAGAAGCAAAAGGTTAATAGAATTATCTGATAAAAACGAAAAAGAATATCAAGAAAAATACATAAATAAAAAAGTAAAAGTTTTATTTGAAGATGAACATATAGAAAATGGAAACAAGTACATAAAAGGACATACAGCAAATTATATTATGGTAAAAGTACCAATAGAAAAAGAAAACGAAGATTACAGTAATAGAATTGAAAATGTACAAATTATAAAAAATGATAATATGGAATTGATAGGAAAAATTATATAACTCATTGATAAAGATAAAAAATTGTGTTATATTAAAAATAGATTTTATCAAAAGAAAGTGAGGAATAAACTATGGCAAAAAAACAACATGATATTGGAAGAATTGCAACAAAAATAATAGCTGCGTTACTTGCTTTATTAATGGTAGGTGCAGTTGCAGGAACTTTAATTTATTATTTAGCAGTAATGTAAAAAAGTAACAAATGAAATAAGGGAGATATATGGAAGGGTTTTCTTTAAATTTTAATGGCCTTTGGCAAAATTTAATTAATTATTTTGTAGATATTTATCATAATCCACTAAAACTTGTGGTCATGATATTAGATTTAATTATTGTTATATATATACTATATAGATTTATAAAATCAGCAAGACATTCAAGAGTATGGCAATTATTAAAAGGAATAGTATTTGTTATAATAATTACAATTTTAAGTGATGTTTTACAATTTAGAATATTGAATTATTTCTTAACAGCATTTATGCCATATGGTGTGATTGCATTAATTGTAATATTCCAACCTGAACTAAGAAGAATGCTTGAACAGCTAGGAACAAACAAGGTTACAAAATATTTTGGAATAGGACTAGAAAAAGAATTAGAAATAAAAGCTAAAGAAGATATTTATAAAATTGTAATTGCTGCAAAAGAGTTATCAAACGAAAAAACAGGTGGATTAATTGTTATTGAAAGAGAAATTCAAATTAATGATATTATGGATACAGGCGTAAGAATTGGAGCAGATGTATCACCACAATTACTTGTAAATCTATTTGTACCTAATACTCCATTGCATGATGGAGCAGTAGTAATTTCAAATAATAAAATTGAAGCTGCTGCATGTATACTTCCACTTGCAGATGATAAAGAACTTGCAACAGGCCTTGGAACAAGACACAGAGCAGCAATAGGAATATCAAGAGAAACAGATGCAATTGCTGTTGTAGTATCAGAAGAAACTGGAAAAATATCAGTTGCAAAAGATGGAACGTTAATTGCAGATGTAAAAGAAGAAGTATTAAAAAAGATTTTAATAAAAACTTTAGTTACAGATAAATTTAGAACAGAGAAGAAAGAACATAAATTGAAAATATTTAGCAAAAGCAAAGAAAAGCAAGTGCAAAACAATAAAAAGACGGAGTAATCCGTCTTTTTGTAAATAAATATAAGGATTGGTAAAATGAGAAATATAAGAATAACAATAGAATATGATGGAAAAGACTTTAACGGATGGCAAAAACAGCCTAATAAATTAAATATACAAGGAGAAATAGAAAAAGCAATAGAAAATATAACGGGAGAAAAAGTGGAACTATATGCATCTGGAAGAACAGATTCAGGAGTTCATAGCTTAGGTCAAGTTGCTAATTTTAAAACTGAAAGCAAAATACCAATTGAAAAAATGGCAATTGCAATTAATTCTCAGGTAAAAAATTCTATAAGAATAGTAAAAGCAGAAGAAGTAGATGAAAATTTTCATAGCAGATATAATTGCAAAAAGAAAACATATAGATATGTAATAAATAATTCAAGCTACGGAAGTGCTGTTTATAGAAATTTTGAATACCATATGCCTGTAAAATTAGATTATGATAAAATGAAAAAAGCAATAAAATATTTTGAAGGAGAACATGATTTTTCTAGTTTTAAATCATCAGGAACAAGTAGTAAAAGTAGTGTAAGAACAATATATAAGGCAGAAATAAGAAAAGAAGGAGATAGAATTATAATTGAACTTACGGGAAATGGCTTTTTGTACAATATGGTTCGCATTATATCTGGAACGTTGGTGGATGTTGGACTTGGAAAAATTATGCCAGATGATATTGAAAATATAATAAAAATGAAGGATAGAAGTAAAGCGGGAAAAACACTTCCACCTCAAGGATTATTTTTAGTGAAAGTTGAATATGAGTAAAACATAAAACGTAACCTTTTAGTTTGTTTTGCATAAAATATACAAAAAGACTATAAAGGAGAAAAAATATGAATATATTATTATTAGCTTTTGCAATACCTGTTGCTACAGTATTACTTGCTATTGTATTACAAAAAGTTTTGAAATGTCCATTACTTGTTGCAGCTACATTTTTTGCAGTACTATTAATTGTTACATACGCAGCATTTGATTCTTCATTTTTAGTATTTGCAATATTATATACAATACTTGCTTATGTTACAGCTATTTTAACAAGACTTGTATGTAGCATAATTGAAAGATTAAATTTAAATAATAACCCATGTGGGCAAGAAAAAAATTGCAATGTATCTACTGGAACTTGGTGCTGTAGAACAAGAAGTCTTGGAACAACAGGGATTAATCCGGTATCTGCTAATGCACTTTCAAACAATGGAACAACATGTACTTGTGGAAATGAAAATGCTTCAGGAAATGATCCTGTAATAATTTTAACAAATGCAAACAATATTACTAATAATGGAGCACAAAGAAATAATGGAAGAAACTCAGGATGTAATTGCTCAAATAGACGAAATTAGACTTTTAAAGACAAATATTACAAAAATATTACAATAATATTAAGTTTTTGTTACAGAAGCTTGATATTATTGTTTTTTTTGCATTTCTGTTGTACAATTAATGCAATGATGAAAAATGTCAAATATAAGGAGGAATATAGATATGGCAGTTAATCCAATGCAAAGAAAGGCACACAATTCATTCCTTTTAGGAATGTTAATAACACTTTTTATAACAGGTATAGTAATTGTTATATTATTTATGCAAATTTCAAAATTAAATAAGGAAAAGGCAGCAGCAGAAACAAAGAAAGAAAAGGTATATGTATTAAGTACAAGTGTAAAATCTGGTAACTTAATAACATCTGATATGCTTGTTTCTATGAATATTGATTCACTTACAATACCACAAAATGCAATAACAGTTGCTAGTGATTTAGCAGGATATAGTTTATGTGATGAAGATGGTAATCCAATTACATATGCAAAAAATACAGATGGAGAAACAATTTATCAAATAGAAATATCAGGAACAGCTACACAATTACTAGAGGATACATCAAATGATCAATATTACTATGAGGTAACTAATAGTACAACAGGTGCAAAAACAAAAAAATATATTAAATTTGATAATTTACCTATTATTGCTAAAATAGATATGGATAAAAATACACTTTTAACATCTGAAATGATAAAAACAGGAGAAATGCTTTTATCAGATGTAAGAACACAAGAATATAATATGATAACATTGCTTTCACAATTACAAACAGGTGATTTTGTTGATATTAGATTAAGATTACCTAGTGGACAAGATTATATTGTTGTATCAAAAAAACAAATTACAATTCCTACAATAGATGGGGTTGATTCTACAAGTTGTATATGGATGGATTTATCAGAAAATGAAACATTAACACTAAGTGGAGCAATTGTTGAAGCTTATCAAATGAATGGCTCAAAATTATATGCAACAAAATATGTTGAAGCTGGTATGCAGGATGCTGCACAAGTTACATATATTCCTGATGATGCAATATTAACTCAAATTTTAGCAGACAACAATGTGGTTGAAAAAGCAAAAGCGGCTTTACGTGCTAGAATAACAGAAACATCTGAAATTACAGGAAATAGAGTTAACGATAAAACAATAATTAGAAATCCAATCAATAATGCAAAGAATAATGAAGATGCACAAGATAACTTACAAGATAAAGTTAATAGCGAGCTTTCAGGATTACAAGAAGAAAGAGAAAAATATCTAGATTCAATGCAATAGATATTATACTAAATGTGGAGGGTATAAATGAAAAAAATAGGTTTTATAGGAGCTTACGATAAAATTGATTTAATAATGTATATATCAAAAATATTAGTAGCAACAGGGAAAAAAGTTATTGTAATTGATTCAACAATAAATCAAAAGGCAAAATACATTGTCCCTGTTATTAAACCTACAATGTCATATGTAACAGAATTTGAAGGAATAGATGTTGCAGTAGGATTTAACAATTTAAATGAAATAAAAGAGTATTTGGGAATGCCTTTACATGCAGAATTAGATTATGATTTAGCATTAATAGATATAGATAACTACGATGGTATTGAAGAATATGATATGATAAATGCTGAAAAAAATTATTTTGTAACTTCTTTTGATGCTTTTTCTCTAAAAAGAGGACTTGAAATTTTAAGTGGACTAAAACAGATAATGAAGCTAACAAAAGTTTTATATGCAAAAGGGGCAACAAAAGAAGAAGACGATTACTTAAATTATTTATCTTTGGGTTACAAAGTTGAATGGGAAGAAGAAAGAGTATATTTTCCATTTGAAGTAGGAGACCAAAGTGTAATAGTAGAAAATCAACGTGTAGCAAAAATAAAGTTTAGAAAATTAAGCAATCAGTATAAAGAAAGCTTAATATATATTGTGCAACAAATATTAGGGCAAGATGATTATTTCGAAATAAAAAGAATATTTAAACAATTAGAAAAAGGAGTATAAAATGGCAATTGTAACTTTTAAAAGCAATGAGTTAAAAGAAACTGGTCAAACACTTTCTATAGCTGCAGTAGCAACTCAAATGGCAATAGAACATAATAGAAAAATACTTGTTGTTTCAACTAATTTTAAAGATCAAACACTAGAAAATTGTTTTTGGGAAGTTGGAAAAACAGTTAATGAAGTATTAAATAAAGATAAAAAAGCAGCTATTGGTATAGAATCTGGAGTGGAAGGATTAATGAGGGTATTAGCTAGTAATAAAACAAGTCCAGAAATTATAAAGAATTACTCAAAAATAGTTTTAAAGGAAAGATTAGATATACTTCCATCACCAGTAACACAAGTGTATAGTGAATATGAAGATATACTTTCTAAATATCCTGAAATGCTAAAAATTGCAAATAGATATTATGATATTATATTAGTAGACTTAAGTAAAAGAATGCCAAAGAACTGCGCAGATGAAATTATTGCAATGTCTGATGTAGTTGTAGTGAATATGACTCAGAGATTAAAAAGCATAGATGAATTTTTAGAACTTAGAGAACAAGATGAGTTTTATAAAAGAAAAAACATTATACTTCTAATTGGAAGATATGATAACTTTTCAAAATATAATGTAAAAAATATTACAAGATATTTAAGAGAAAAGAAAACTGTTTCTGTAACACCTTATAATACATTGTTTTTTGAAGCATGTTCAGAAGGAAAAATTGTAGATTACTTCTTGAGTTTAAAAAATATAGACGAATCAGATAGAAATCATTTATTTATAAAAGAAGTAAATAACAATGTTACAGCAATTATTGATAAATTACAAGAATTACAAATGAGATTATAAAATCCTTAAAGAAAGGAGAAAAATATGAATAACATGGTTAATGTTCTTCTAATTGTTATTGTGGTTTTGATTGCATTTTTTATACTTTATAGATTTATAAAGAAAAGAAAAAGTGAAGAAGCTGAAGTAGCAATAGAAGTAGATGATAAAACATATACGTTAGAGAAAATGCAGGCTTTTGTAAAGAAAAGACTAGATGAAATAACAAAAATAAACTTATATGATATTGGTCTTTCAGAAGAAGAATTAAAAAGAAGAAAGAACAAAAAATACGAGTTAAAGAAAGCTTTAAAAGGTTGTACATATGGAGATGTTAATGATAAAAAATATGTTAAAGAATTAATATATGATTTATTATATAGAGAATATGGAGTAGATGAAACAAATGTATCAAAAGCAATTCCTTTTGATATACCATCACTTTTAACAGCACAAGATAAATTTGACATAACTTTATATATGTACAAAAACGAATTTGGATATGAGGCTCTAACTGAAATAATAAAGAAATATGATTTGGCACAATTAAAATATGTATCTGGAGAAACAAAGCCTTGTTATGTTATTACATCAGAAGAAATAAACGATATATATGAAAAAGAAAAGTTTATGCTTACACTAGAAGATAAAATTAATATTGTTGTTCAAAGAATATATCAACATTATAAGGGTTACAGCAGTATTGATGAAATAAGGGATATGAACATTGATGGTATTTCAGGTGGTGTATCTGGTTTACCAGAAAGTTTCTTAAGCCAAGTTGCACAAACTGATGGTGACTATTTAAGCCAAATAGCAGAACATAAAGTACCACGTGCATGTGACAGTATTTGGATAATGTTCCAAGGTAAATCAATACGTTTAGCATTTCTTTCTTTTGGAACAGAAGCAGAACTTAAAAGAGTATGTCAAAATATATATAAATATAACAATCCAGGACAATTATCAGATACAAATGGATATAAAATTAATGAAATGAAAGATGGTTCTCGTGTCGTTGTTGTAAGACCAAGTATGTCAGAAACATGGGCATTCTTCGTAAGAAAGTTCGACGTAAAGCGTGCTACACTTGAACAAATTATTCGTTTCCCAGGAAAAGATGATGCAATTGATTTATTAAAATATTTAGTAAAAGGTGCAAGAATTATATCACTTACTGGTGAACAAGGTTGCCGGAAAAACAACAATGCTTATGGCAATGATTGAAAATATATACGAAACAATGAATCTTCGTATTACAGAAACAGCATTTGAGTTGCACTTAAGAAAAATTTATCCAACAAGAAATATATTATCAATGCGTGAAACAGAAACAGTTTCTGGACAAGCTTGCTTGGACGTTCAGAAAAAAACTGACGGTTCTGTTAATATAATCCGGAGAGGTTGCAACAGACCCCGTAGCATCTTGGATGATTCAATCAGCACAGGTTGCTTCTAAATTTACATTATTTACTCACCATGCTAAAACTTTTCCAGATTTAGTAACAGCACTTCGTAACTCTATGTTAAGAGCTGGTGTATTTAAAGATGAAAAAACAGCAGAAGAGCAGGTTGTACAAGTATTAAACTTTGATATACATTTGGTAAAAGACTTTAGAGGTAGAAGATATATTGAAAGAGTAACAGAATGTATTCCAGTTGAAGAAAAAAATGAATATACATTTGACCATAGAAAAGAAAAAACACTTGAAGGCAAACTTGATAAATTTATAGACAATGCTACAATTTATTTTTCAAAAACAACAAATAAAGAATTATACAAATATGTAAATGTACTAGAGTATCATGATGGTACTTATGTATTAACAAACCCAATTTCTGAAAAAAATATCAAAGAAATGAGAAACAACATGGATGATAGTGACGTTACAGCATTTGATGAATTTTTAGAGAGAGTTTGGGGAATTAAACCAAAGAAAGAATCTGAAGTACTACAAGAAATACAAACAGAACAAGCTAAAAAAAGAGGAAGAAAGCCTAAAATGGCGACAGAATAAAATAACGAGAGAGGAGTAAATCTATAATATGGATAGCAGCAAACTAATTTTATATTTTGGAATTGCAATGGCAGTTTTATTTGGAATTATAGTAATTACATATGTAATGCTTAAGAAAAAGATGAATTCCTCTGGCGTTAGAGAAATACAACAATTAAGAGAGGGAACAAAAGAAAAAAAGTTTACACTAGAAATTTTATATCAAAAATTATATGTGTATTATATAAAAATTCCATTCTTAAAAAGATATTTATTAAAATTAAGACGTAGACTTGAAATTGTAAATATAGATGATGAATATTTAACAAGAAAACAAGCATCAAAAATATTAACAAATGCAATACTAATAGTTATTCCTGTTACAATAACAGTTATCTTATTAACGAAAAATAATCCACTAATAATGTCATTTCTACTAGTATTTGAAGTATTTTTAATAGATACAATTATAGGTGGAATGGTAGATAAAATAGATAATAAACTTTTAAAAGAGCAAATTAATTTCTTCTCAGAAATTAGACATGCTTACCATGAATTCAATATGGTAGAAGAAGCTATTTATCAAGTTGCTCAAGAGGATGAAGCACCAGAAATGTCAAGACAAGCAGAAAAAATTTATGAAGTTTTAATTTCTGATGATCCAGAATCTGAGCTAGAAAAATATTATGATGTTGCTCCAAATAGCTATTTAAAAGAATTTGCAGGAGTATCATATTTAACAAAAGAATTTGGTGACAGAACAGTAAATGGAGCTTCACTTTATTTAAAAAATCTAAATAATATAACACAAGAAATGCAACTTGAAATCTTGAAAAGAGATAAACTAGATTATGTATTTCAAAGTTTATCTATAATTTCAATACTTCCTATACTTGCGTTAGAACCAATAAAAAATTGGGCAATTTCACAGTTTAGCTTTACATCATCATTTTATAATGGTAAAGCAGGTATGATAATGCAATTATTTGTATTACTATTAACTTTCGTATGTTATATTTTAATTAGAAAACTAAAAGACAATGGTTCTGTAAATACCAATACAAAGAATACAGAAAATCCATGGCAAGCAAAATTATATAAAATAAAACCTATAAAAAAGATTATAGATTTGTTTATACCAAACGAAGGAACAAAAGAATATAAAAAATTAAAAGAAACTTTAAAAGATGCGGCATCAAAAGACAAAATGGAATGGGTATATATAAATCGTATAGCGTTATGTATAGTAACGTTTATTGTTTCGATAGTTGTTATTATGCAACTACATAAAATTGCAATAAATAATGTATATACAGATCCGACAGCTGATTACGATATTATTGGACAAATGTCAGACAAAGATAGAAAAACTGCAATGCAACTTACAGAATCAGATAATGATTATATTAGAAGGTTCAAAGGAGATACAAAAGTAACCCAAGATGACATTGCAAAAGCAATGAAAAAAGGTAAAGTAAATAAAGATTACATTAATAGTAGTGATGACGAAATAGAAACTGCTGCAGAAAGAGTTTTAGGAAAAATTAAAACAGTTAATAGCGAAACAATGAAATGGTTCGAAGTACTACTTTCAATGGTATTTGCAATTATTGCATATAATGTACCAATATGGTTACTTATATTCCAAGCAAAAATGAGACAAATTGAAATGGAAGATGAAGTAATGCAATTCCAAACAATTATCTTAATGCTTATGAAGATAGAAAGGGTTAATGTTGAAATTATCCTTGAATGGTTAGAAAGATATGCAAATATTTTTAAAGAACCAATTAGCAAATGCGTAAATAACTATGAGAGTGGACCTTGGGAAGCATTAGAGCAATTAAAAGAGGACGTATCTTATCAAGAATTTATACGTATTGTTGAAAGCTTGCAAGCTGCAGTTGAAAAGATTCCTATTGCAGATGCATTTGATGAATTAGATACAGAAAGAGATTATTATCAAGCAAAGAGAAGAGAATCAAATGAAAGATTAATTTCTAAAAAAGGAATGATAGGAAAAGGTATTGGTTTTGCACCTATGATAGTATTATTTGTAGGATACTTAATTATACCACTTGTATTCATTGGTATGACAAGTATGACAACATCTTTCCAATCTATGAGAAAATAGGAAGGAAATAAAAATTATGGAAAATGCATCAAAAGCTTTAATTATTGCAGGTTCTGTTCTTATGGCTGTATTGGTTATTGGAGCATTAATGCTTATGTATAATCAAATAGCAGATATTGAACAGACAAAAACTGATAATGATGAATTAAGTAAAATGGAAGATTACAGCAAGAAATTTGAAGAATATAATGGAACTATTTATGGAAGTGAATTATTTTCACTAGCCAATCTTCAGGATGATTATACCAAAAGATATAAACAAGAAGATGGATATACTAAAATAACAATTACAGTAATAATAAACAATTCAATTTCGGGTACAAGTTATTTTCAGTCAGGAGAAAATGATATTAATAATATACTAGCAAATAAAAACGATATCGAAAAAAATATTACAGAATTTGAAAATAAAAATAAGTTTAAAGGTAAAACAGTAAAGTATTATTCTCAACTTACAATAAGAGAAATTGCTGATATATATGGTGTGAATTTTAGTAGTGATGATTTAGAAAGTGATGTAGAAGATAAGATAAGGCAAAAAGGTGGAGAAGCTAAAAGATTAATTGAGGCAATTGCTGAATATAAAAATATAAAATCAGTATATACAGAATTCAAAAATAAACGTTTCAAATGCACAAATGTTACATATAACAGGAACAATGGAAGAATTGAATCTATGAGATTTGAAGAAAAATAAGATGTGCTAGGAGGAAATTATTATGGAAAACGCATCAAAAGCATTAATTATGGCAGCAGAAATTTTAATAGGTGTCATGATAATTTCTGCTGGAGTATATTTATTTAATACTTTTGGAAGATACAGTGCTGATGCTACAAAAAAGATTGAACAAGCTCAAATAGATACCTTTAATGATCAATTTTTAAAATATTATGGAAGTGTAACAAAATATGACGAAACAAAGCAAAAAGATGTAGTGGAACCTGTAAAATGTACAATACATGATATTGTAAATTTAGCAAATCTAGCAAAAAAAAATAATACAGAGCTTGGATTGGAAAATGAAAGTGGTTATGCAAGTAATACAAGATATATACAAATAGACATTAAGGGGAGTAAAAACTTAGAAAAAAATAAAGAAGATGATTTAACAAAACTAATTAAAGATAATGATTTGGCAAAAGATAAAGATTCAAATATAACTGCTGAAACAAAATATTATAAGTGTACAGAAGCAAATGTTAATGAAAATACAAAATATGTAAACTATATGAAATTTGAGGAAATATAGAGAAAATAAACGAAAATACTTGCATAAAAATGTAAAAAATATTATAATGAAAGTGATATATATGAAAAAAAGTTTTTTTATGATATTATTTGCTTTAATAGTTATAACAATAGTTGTAACATATATGGTTTTTCAATTTAGAAAAAACGAAGTAGAAAAGCAAAAAATAAATAATGAATATAGTGTTTATTTAAACAAAACAATACCTGGTACAGATTTAATGAGTTTAGTAAACAAAACAATAGACTTAAATGAAAAAAACGAAGTACCTAGAGATTCAAATAAACGTTATATTGAAGATAGTGAAAATTTAATACAAATATATATTGACTTTATTTATAAAAAAGAAACAAGAACACTTCAAATTGAGGATATTGAAAAAGGTGGAACAGAAGCATTTATTAAAAACTATAGTACAGCAAGTTTCAAATGTACCAATATAGAATATGAAAAAAATACTGGCAAAATTAAAAGTTTAAAATTTTCAGAAATATCAGAAACCAATAATTAAGATTTTATTATTTAGGTAATTTTATACCTAGTATAAATATAAAGAAAAAATTAAATATTCAAAGGAGGAATTTTTTATGGAGAATGCATCAAAAGCATTAATTATAGCAGGAGCTATATTATTATCAATATCAATTATCGCCATAGGTATGGCAGTATTTAATCAAGCAAAGGAAGCAATGGATGGATCAGGATTAACAACTGAACAAATAGCAACATATAATTCAAAATTTGAGAATTATGGTGGAACGAAGAATGGTTCAACAGCAAGAACTTTATGTGATGTTGTAAGGGCACATAATTTAGCTAATACTGATGATGAATCAAAACAAGTAAAAATAGTTACAAATAGTGATGCTCCTACGGAAGTCCCAACTGCTTTAGTTGACACTTCAGAAATTAATACAATAAAGAGTGGCATCAAATCTGGAAAAACATATAAGATTGAATTTGGATATAATGCAAAATCAGGTTTAATTGTAGGTATTTCTATAAAGGAAGCACAATAATAAAGAGAGGTAGAATATGGAGAATGCAGTTGATGCTTTAAAAATGGCCTTCGCCGTTATAGTATTTGTTATGGCATTGTCCATTTCTATTAATATGTTTTCAAATGCTCGAGAAACTGCAGATGTAGTTTTACATAGTTCAGATATTACGGGATATATGCAGTTTCAAGAAGCAACTGAAGGAACAGAAAGTAGAATTGTTGGAATGGAAACAATTGTACCAACATTATACAAATACTATAAAGAAAATTATACAGTAATATTTAGAAATAAAAACGGTGAATATCTAACAATTTATAACACTCAAACAAATTCTAATCTTTGGTCTAATGATTATAAAAAAAATAAGTATTATACTTTAGATAGTGAAAAAATGCAGATTTGTGCATTTGATGTTGATGATGAAACTAAAAGACATGAACCTTGGACTGGTAGCCATGCAGAATACAAGAAAAACATAGATGCTTTCCTAGCAGGAACAGAATATAAGTATCCAAATGGTAATGGGAAATCTTACAAATATGATGGTTTTATGCAGAAATATAAAAATAATAAATTTGTTGAAAACCTTGGAGAGTACGTATATAATGGAACAAATGATAAAGATGCAAAGAAAAAAAGAGTAATAGTATATACATTACAAAACTAAGATAGGAGATTTAAATTATGGGAGATAGTTTAATTACAGTAATAGCAATATTTTTAGCAGCAATTTTAATGTTTGTATTTCCACTAATGTCTTTAGCAGAAAGAACAGATGATATATCACAATTAGCTGTACAAACAGCAACAACAGATTTTGTTGATAAAATGAGAACAACTGGAAAAATTACATTAGATGATTATGAACAATATTTGGGAACAATTACTGCAACTGGAAATTCGTTTGAAGTAGAAATACTAATTCAACAATTAGATGAAAATCCAGGTAAAAAGGCAAGTCAAGTAGAAACAACTAAAATTGGAGAAAATGTATACTATAACAAATACACTTCTCAAGTTTTAGAAGAACTTAATTCAAAAAGCAGAATTACATTAAAAGAAGGAGATCTTGTATCTGTTAAAGTAAAAAATACAAATAAAACAATTTCTCAATTACTTAGAAATTTCTTCTATATGGTTTCTGGAAATGAATCATATCAAGTCTTTGCAGAGCAAACAGGGGTAGTTGCTGTTAATGGAAGCACAAGTAATAAATAATTTTGCAAACATGTTGGGGGTGGAGGATATTTCTTCGCCTCCTTTTAATTAAAATGTGTATAATTTAATAGAAATGTTTATTAAAAGTAGTAAATATTTCTATTAAATTAAAAACAAAAGAAAGGTAAAATAATATATGAAATTACAATATTTAGCTGTGATATTTGTTATAATAATTCTTCCTATATCAATGGTAATGTCAAGTTATATTCAAAATCAAATAGACACAATAACACTTCAAACTTTGTATAAAACAAAACTTGATAATTCCACATATGATGCATTAAAAGCATTTCAAATTAACTCTGTAAATAATAAATATTCAAGTATTAGTAACTCGAAAATAAGAGATATAGAAGCCTCAATAAACACATTTTATAATTCTATGAAAACATCAATGGTATCTTCAAAAGAAGATGTGCAGACGTTTATACCTGCAATTTTATTTACACTATATGATGGATATTATATATATAGTTCATATGACAACATTGTACAAGTAGAAAAAGCTGAAGATGAAACAATAGAAAAAATAACAACAGAAAGTAGTAGAAATTATCAGTATGGATTAAGACCATATATATATTATTCATGCAAATACAATTTAAATGGTAAAACAATAATTGTAAATTATACATTAGATAATGAAATTACGGTATATGGTGATTTTGGAAATGGTTATGAAACAAAATCAGGATATTTGATTGATCCAACTAAAGTAACTGAAATTAATGATAGTAATAAAACTTTAAAATATGATGGAATTTTAGTTGAACCTGAAGTATTAACAGAACATTTAATTACAGTAAATAATGATGAAACGACTACTGAAGGAGATTATTCTTATATTATATATAATAATAAGAAAGTATATAAAGAAACTATTAGAAATGGTAATACTGATAACATGCAATATTTTTGGTATGATAATTATAAAAAAACATACCTTGCAGGTGAACAGGTAAATTTAGAAAAATATATTAAAAACAACAATGTGGGATTCAAAAGTATTAGTGCATATGAATATTATAAAAGTGCTAAAGAATTTAGTGAATGGGTAAATAATAACCTAGGTAATATAACTCAAAAAGATGTTATAAAAACAGATTCTAACGGAAATAGCACAATAGGAAATGATACAAACTATTTATCAGAAAATACTGGAAATTCAAAGATTTTTGCAACATCAGGTAAAAGTGATAATGATCCAATGCTTTCAAATTCAATATTTAATAATCACAGAATTGCAATTATTAGAAAATCTATTGAAACAAACCTAACAACAGCTATTGCAAATTATAATACACAATCTGGAAGTAATTACGAATATGTTATGCCAGTAATAAATGATGTGGACTGGTACAAAATAGTTAACAATGTATCTATTGCAGCATTTATGCAAGGTATTCCAATAGGACAAAAGTATTTTAATAATTATTCTGTTATTACAAATACAAAAAATGAAGAGGTAATTAATTCTCAGTCAATGTATATATTAGAAAGAAATGATGGAGGTGATTTAGAATACCATCAAGTTGGATGTGAAAAATTACTAGAAAAAGTAAGAAATGCAAAAAAGGATGGAAGTATTGAAAGAGGACAATTTACAATGACAGCATATACAGATTTAAGCTTTTTAAGGCAAACAGTTAAAGTGTCAGAAACAAAATTGGAATACTTTTACCCTCATGGTGTTGATAACTCAAATATATCTGGTTCAGCAAACTTTAAATATTTAACAGGGTGCTATAACTGTATTGTTAATTCAAATTCAGATTATGATATTGATGGTATTATAAAAGGGGAAATCAAAGACTATTTAACAGAAAAAACATTATATAATAAGAATAATTTTGAATTAGAAGCTGTTAGAAAAACATATTTAACAGGATTAGCACGTGAAAGGTACGACCTATATAAGAGCAATTTTGATTTAAGATAAATTATGTTTAAAAAAGTGCATTTTAGGTTATCCTAAGTAATATAGAAACGAGGGATAACCATGAAATTATATAAAAAAATCTTAATTGTTTTATTTCTACTTGTAATCTTTGTTTACATTTGTAATATAACATTAATGCCTAATAATTTAATATTAATACAAGGTGAGACATTAGATTTAAAAACAATATACGGTATTACAGTAGGACGAAAACAAGATGGAAAGGTACTGCAAGCATCAAGCAATCTTAATAAAAATAAAGTAAACGATACAGGGAAAATAGAAGTTTCACTAAATTTATTTGGAAATATTCCTGTGAAGAAAATGGATGTTAATGTTATTCCAAAGTCGAAAGTTGTACCTGTAGGAAAAGCAATTGGAATGAAGCTATATACAGAAGGTGTTTTAGTTGTAGGAATGTCTGAAATAAATGGAAAAAAACCATACGAAAATTCTGGAATACAAGAAGGAGATGCCATTATAGAAATAAACAATGAGCAGATCGAAAATACTAATGATTTGATTGAAACTGTAAACAAAAGTAATGGTAAAACTGTAGAAGTAAAATATAAAAGAAATGAACAAACAATTACAACAAGTATAGAACCTGCTAAAGTAAATGAAAATGAATACAAATTAGGCTTATGGGTAAGAGATGCTGCAGCAGGGGTTGGAACAATGACTTTTTACGAGCCAAGCTCTGGAATGTTTGCAGCGCTTGGACATGGGATAGCAGATATTGATACATCTGAACTAATTAATATAGAAAGCGGAGAGCTAACAACTACAAATATTTTATCCATAGTAAAAGGGCAAAAAGGAACTCCGGGAGAAATTCGAGGTACAATAGAAAATTCTGAAAGTTTAGGTAGTATATATAAAAATACAAGTTTTGGAGTTTATGGAAAAGTTCAAAGTAAAAATAAACTTGATATAAACAATATGGAAGAAATGGATGTGGCTTTAAGAGATGAAATAAAAACAGGTAAGGCTCAAATACTATGTGAACTTGAAAACGGAAAAACAGAAAAGTATGATGTTGAAATAAAGAAAGTATACTTAAATAATAATGAAAACAACAAAAGTATGGTTATAAAAATAACAGACGAAAAACTTATTGAAAAGACAGGTGGAATTATACAAGGTATGAGTGGAGCACCAATTATACAAAACGGAAAATTTATAGGAGCTGTTACGCATGTACTCGTAAACGATCCAACAGTTGGTTATGGGGTATTTGCAGATATAATGATAAAACAATTAAAAGAGGTAGAGTAAAATGGAAAAAGCAAAAAGCAAAGAAATTAAAATAAAAAGAATAATAATTATATCAATTTTGGTAATGTTAGTGATTGCAGTATTTGTATTTTTAATATACGAAGTATTCTTTGCTGATATTTTAGGAATATTCAAAAAGAATAAAAATCAAAATCCTATAGAGGGAAATGTAACATATGTAAATGAAACAGTAGATAATAATGACATGGATAATACTATAAATAATCAACAACCAAATGAAAATATAAATATTTCACAAATAGACCATTATTATTATAATCAATTAGATGATACTTCTAAAATTATATATGAATCACTAGAAAATAACATAGAAAACTTAAAAACAGGAGTATATGAGATAAATTTTGGAACTCAATTTAATAGTATAATTAATCAAGGTGAAGAAGGAAAAACAAAATTAAATAGTGCATTTCAATCAGCTTGGAATGCATTTACATATGATTATGTAGATATATTCTATATTGATTCATCAAAGCTTGTACTAAATACTAATACAACAACAATAGGTGAATTATCAATAAATGAAGTTGTTTTGTCTAAAGCAGAAAATGCTAGCTACTTAACAGAAGATGTTGGTACTTCAGAAGAAGTAAAGAATAGGGTTAAATATCTTGAGGATATAAGAACAAAAATATCAGCACAATTAAATGGATATACAGAATATGAAAAAATAAAATTTTTGCATAATTGGATGATAGATAAATTTACATATGATCAAAGCAATTCAAATCCAAATGCATATAATGTTTATGGAGCTTTTTCAACCAGAAGTGTTGTTTGCGAAGGATATTCAAGAGCATTTAAATATATATTAGATGGATTAGGAATAGAATCTGTTATAGTATCTGGAACAGCAACAAATTCTGCAGGAGTAGAAGAACCTCATATGTGGAATTATGTTAGAATAAATGAAAAATGGTATGCTATAGATGTTACATGGGATGATCCTATTATAGCTGACGGTGGAACTTTAACAGAGGAAATGAGATATAAATATTTTCTAAAAGGATCAAATGAATTTTTAACAAATCATAAAGAAAATGGCAGTGTAACAGAAAATAGTACACAATTTATATTTCCTGTTCTAGAAAAGGAGAATTATTAATATGCCAAAATTTTTTGTAGCACAAGATCAAATCGAAGATGAATCAATATATATAAATGGAGAAGATGTTAATCATATAGTAAATGTATTAAGACTTACAAAAGATGATGAAATATTAATTTGTAATAAAGATAGAAATATTACATACAAAGCAAAAATTGATAGATTGGCAAAAGACAAAGTTGTTTGTAAAATAGAAGAAATGCTTGAAGATAGTACAGAAAGTAATATATTTGTTACAATTTTTCAAGGGCTTCCAAAAGCAGATAAAATGGAATATATTATACAAAAAACAACTGAACTTGGTGTAAAAGAAATTGTGCCCGTTATGATGAAAAGAAGTATTGTAAAATTAGAAGGAAAAGAAGCAGATAAAAAAATAGAAAGATGGCAAAAGATTGCAGAGGTTGCTGCAAAACAGTCTGGAAGAGATGCAATACCTACTATTGGTAAAATATTAAAAGTACAAGAATTATCAAAAAAGATAAGTGATTATGATATATTTATTATAGCTTATGAAAAAGAAAATGATGTTACATTAAAACAAGTACTAAAAAATACAAAAATTAACGAAAATGAAAATTTAAAAATTGGTGTATTAATAGGTCCAGAAGGTGGGATTGATGAAACAGAAATAGATTTATTTAAAGAAAAAGGTGTAAAAACAATAACACTTGGAAAAAGAATATTAAGAACAGAAACTGCACCAATAGCAATATTAAGTAATATTATGTATGAATATGAATTATAAAATATGAAATTTCTAGTAGATTAATCTACTAGAAATTTTTATGCTTTTTTACATAAAATACTAAAAAACTATTGACGAAACAGCTAAAAGTATTGTATAATAATTAAGCATGTATTTGGCGATGAAGTAAGATGTGGCTACACTATCTTTTATAGGTAGATGGAGGGAACTCTTACGGAGTATGTCGTGGCTAAGACCAAGGCGGTAAGAAAGAGCTATTTTATATAATAGCTTATTATAAATGTACACTTATCCCAAGACCATCATGCAAACTTGGGTTTTTATATTGGAGTAGTAAGATACACCAGGGTGCGTTTATAACTTCCGACCTAAAAAACAATATATTTTAAGGAGGGAATTTTTAATGGCAACAAAGAAGGAAAATGCAGTAACAAGCGAAAAAATTAGAATAAGATTAAAGGCTTATGATCATGTTGTTTTAGAACAGTCTGCTGAGAAGATAGTAGATACTGCTAAAAAGACAGGAGCAACAGTTTCTGGTCCTATTCCATTACCAACACAAAAAGAAATCATAACAATTTTACGTTCTCCACACAAACACAAAGATTCAAGAGAACAATTTGAAATGAGAACACATAAAAGAGTTATTGACATTCTTTACCCAACACAAAAAACAGTTGATAGCTTAATGAAAATTGATTTACCAGCTGGTGTTGATATAGAAATTAAACTATAATAGTGTTGAAAGAAATTATTTAAGATTAATTTAAAACAAATGCATAGACATTTGAATACTGACACTGAAAAACAGTTTCAGCAAAACCAAGCTGGTATAGCATAATAAGTAAATTATGAAATTTAAAGTATCAGCCAATAGTTGGAGGGAAAACATGAATAAAGGATTAATCGGAAAAAAAGTAGGAATGACACAAATTTTTGATGAATCAGGAAAAGTTATTCCAGTAACAGTTATCGAAGCTGGACCTTGTGTAGTAGCACAAGTTAAAACACAAGATACAGATGGATACACAGCTATCCAATTAGGATATGGAGATATTAAAGAAAAGAAATTAAATAAACCTATGAAAGGTCACTTTACAAAAGTAAATGTTACACCTAAAAAACATTTAAGAGAATTTAGAGTTGACTCAGTAGAAGAAGTTAAAGTTGGAGACGAATTAAAAGCTGACGTATTTGCAGCTGGAGATAAAATCGATATTCAAGGAACTTCAAAAGGTAAAGGTTTCCAAGGTGTTATTAAACGTCATGGACAATCAAGAGGACCTATGGGACATGGTTCTATGTATCATAGAAGACCAGGATCAATGGGACCTACATCTACACCAGGTAGAGTTTTCAAAGGTAAAAAACTACCAGGACATATGGGAGTTCAAACAATTACAATTCAAAACTTAGAAGTTGTAAGAGTAGACCTAGATAAAAATGTATTATTAGTAAAAGGTAGTGTACCAGGAGCAAAAGGTGCAATACTAAAAATAAAATCAAGTGTAAAAACAAAATAGAGAAGGAGGAGAAACGAAATGCCTAAAATAGACGTATATGATATAGAAGGTAAAAAAGTTAGCACAGTTGACTTAAAAGAAGAAATATTTGGAATTGAACCAAACGAAGCTGTTGTACATAGCGTATTAGTTAACTTCTTAGCTAACCAAAGACAAGGTACACAAAGCACTAAAACAAGAGCAGAAGTTCGTGGTGGTGGTAGAAAACCTTGGAGACAAAAAGGAACAGGTAGAGCTAGACAAGGAAGTATTAGAGCTCCACAATGGATTAAAGGTGGTATCGCACTAGGTCCAAAACCTCGTTCATACAAATATCAAGTAAATAAGAAAGAAAAGAGATTAGCAATTAAATCTTGCTTAAGCTCAAAAGTATTAGAAAATGAATTAGTAGTTGTTGATAGCTTACCATTAAAAGAAATTAAAACAAAAGAAATGGCTAAAGCATTAACAAACTTAAAGGTTGAAGGAAAAACATTAATTCTTTTACCAGAAATAAATGAAACAGTTCAAAAATCAGCAAGAAATATTGAAGGAGTTAAAACAACTCTTGTAAATACAATTAATGTATATGATTTATTAAAATACAAAAATCTTGTTATTACATTAGATACTGTTAAGAAATTAGAGGAGGTGTACGCATAATGGTAGCAGAAGATATTATAATAGCTCCAGTTGTTACTGAAAAAAGTAGCGATGGAATTCAAGAAGGAAAGTACACTTTTAAAGTAAACAAAAAAGCAACAAAGGTAGATATAAAAAATGCCGTTGAAAAACTTTTTGAAGTTAAAGTATTAAATGTAAATACTGTAACAGTAAAAGGAAAAGAAAAAAGAGTTGGAAGAAATATTGGAAAAACTTCTGATTGGAAAAAAGCTATCGTTACAATCGATACAAATGCTTCAGAAAAATCTTACCTAACAAAAGGTGGAAAAGAAGTTAAAATTTCTAAAAAATACAAAGACTCAATTGATGAATTTATGGGTGCATAAATAAATCGAAATAAAATATCGAGAAAATAACTCGGAAAATAAATAATTAAAGGAGAGAATTAAACAATGGGAATGAAACATTTTAAAGCATATACTCCATCAAGAAGAAATATGACAGTGTCAGACTTTGCTGAAATCACAAAGAAAACTCCTGAAAAATCTTTATTAGCAACTAAAAAGAAAAATTCAGGAAGAAACTCTTATGGTAGAATCACAGTAAGACACCAAGGTGGAGGAAACAGACAAAAATATAGATTAGTAGATTTCAAAAGAAATAAAGTTGATATGTCTGCAACAGTATTAGGAATTGAATATGATCCAAACAGAAGTGCAAATATTGCATTAATCGAATATGAAGATGGAGAAAAAGCATATATATTAGCACCAGTAGGATTAAAAGATGGTGATAAAGTAATATCTAGTGAAAAAGCTGATATTAAACCAGGAAACTGTATGAAAATTGAAAATATACCAGTAGGTACAATGATTCATAATATCGAATTAAATCCAGGTCAAGGTGGAAAATTAGTAAGAGCTGCCGGACAAGAAGCTCAATTAATGGCTAAAGAAGGTAAATATGCTCACGTAAGATTACCATCTGGAGAAATGAGATTAGTTATGGCTATATGCAAAGCTACAATCGGTACAATTGGTAACCAAGAACATGAAAATGTTAAACTTGGTAAAGCAGGAAGAACAAGACATATGGGTATCAGACCAACAGTAAGAGGATCTGTAATGAACCCAGTAGATCACCCTCATGGTGGTGGTGAAGGTAGAGCACCAGTAGGACATTCAGGACCAATGACACCTTGGGGCAAACCAGCATTAGGATACAAGACAAGACAAAAAAATAAAAACACAGATAAATTTATTGTAAAGAGAAGAAAGTAAAACAAAATCTAAAAGGAGGAAAACTAAATGTCAAGATCAGCTAAAAAGCAACCATATGTTGAAGAAAGATTGTTAAAAAGAGTTGAAGCTATGAACGAAAGTGGAAACAAAGACGTTATAAAAACATGGTCAAGAGCTTCTACAATTTATCCTCAAATGGTAGGACACACAATCGCTGTTCACGATGGAAGAAAACATGTTCCTGTATACATTTCAGAAGAAATGATAGGACATAAATTAGGTGAATTTGCACCTACAAGAACATTTAAAGGACACTCAGGAGACAAGACGACAACAACAAAATAAATAAAGGAGGTAAATTAACGTGGAAGAAATAATACCAAAGGCAGAAGCAACTCTTAAATATGCTAGAATTTCAAGCAGAAAAGTTAAAATTGTAGCAGACTTAATTAAGGGAAAAGACATTGATGAAGCACTAGCAATAGTTAAATATACTCCAAAAGCTTCATCTGAAATTATAGAAAAATTATTAAAATCAGCAATTGCAAATGCTGAAAATAACCATAATATGGCTCATGAAAAATTATATGTAGCTGAAATTTACGCTAACCAAGGTCCAACTCTAAAAAGAATTAGACCAGCAGCTAAAGGAAGCGCAGTAAGAATTAGAAAAAGAACAAGTCATATTACAATAGTATTAAAAGAGAGAGTTTAATAAGAAAGGAAGGAGGACATTTACAAAATGGGACAAAAAATGGATCCACATGGATTAAGAGTAGGAATTATTAAAGACTGGAATTCAAAATGGTATGCAGATTCAAAAGATTTTGGAGATTACCTAGTTGAAGACCACAAAATTCGTGTGTATGTTAAAAAGAAATTATACGCAGCTGGAATTTCTAAAATAGAAATCGAAAGAACTGCAAAATTTGTTAGAGTAAATGTTTATACAGCTAAACCAGGAATCGTTATAGGAAAAGGTGGAAACTTAGCTGAAAGCTTAAAAGTTGAATTAGAAAAAATGATTAATAAAGAAGTTAACCTAAATATCGTTGAGGTTAAGAACATTGATTTAGATGCTCAATTAGTAGCAGAAAATATTGCTAGTCAATTAGAGAAGAGAGTTTCTTTCAGAAGAGCAATGAAACAATGTATGCAAAAAACTATGAAATCAGGTGCATTAGGAATTAAAACTGCTGTATCTGGAAGATTAGGTGGAGCAGATATGGCTAGAACTGAATTTTATAAAGAGGGAACAATCCCACTTCAAACTTTAAGAGCTGATATCGAATATGGATTTGCAGAAGCAGATACAACATATGGAAAAATCGGTGTAAAAGTTTGGATATATAAAGGAGAAGTTCTTCCTGCTAGAAAGAAAGCAGTGGAAGGAGGAGACAAATAATGCCATTAATACCAAAAAGAACAAAATATAGAAAACAACAAAAAGGTAGAAATAGAGGATATGCAACAAGAGGAAATAAAGTAACAGATGGAGAATATGGTTTACAAGCATTAGAGGCTGGACAAATTACTTCTAATCAAATAGAAGCAGCCCGTGTTGCTATGACACGTTACATCAAAAGAGGTGGTAAAGTTTGGATTAAAATATTCCCAGACAAACCAGTAACAAGAAAACCTATCGGTACTCGTATGGGTAAAGGTAAAGGTGCTGTTGAATTTTGGGTAGCAAATGTAAAACCAGGAAGAGTAATGTTTGAAATAGCTGGTGTTACAGAAGACACAGCAAGAGAAGCTTTAAGATTAGCTGCAAACAAACTATCTGTTAAGTGCAAATTTGTAAAAAGCGAAACTGAAATAGGTGGTGAATTAGATGAAGATAAATAAGATAAAAGAAATGTCTTCACCAGATTTAGAGAAAGAATTAGGAGAATTAAAATCTGAATTATTCAAATTAAGATTTAGTCTAGCAACAAACGGACTAGACAATCCTATGAAAATTAAAGAAGTGAAAAAAGACATTGCAAGAATAAAAACAGTATTGACAGAAAGAAAAATGGCTGAAGAAAATAAATAGAATTGAATTAATCAAGAAGGGAGATTAAAAATGGAAGAAAGAAATCTTCGTAAAGTTATGATTGGTACAGTTTCTTCAAATAAAATGGATAAAACAGTAGTTGTATCTGTTGAAACAAGTGAGAAGCATAAAACATATGGTAAAGTTCAAAAAAGAACTTACAAATTAAAAGCTCATGATGAAGAAAATGCATGCCAAATCGGTGATAAAGTAAAAGTAATGGAAACAAGACCTCTATCAAAAGATAAAAGATGGAGAGTAGTTGAAATTATGGAAAAGGCAGTAATCAAATAATTAAAGGAGGAAAAATATCATGGTACAACAACAAACAATTTTAAAAGTAGCAGATAATACAGGTGCAAAAGAGATTATGTGTATCAGATGTCTAGGTGGTTCTTATAGAAAATATGCTAGAATTGGTGATATCATTGTTGCTTCTGTTAAAACAGCTACACCAGGTGGCGTTGTAAAAAAAGGTGATGTTGTAAAAGCTGTTGTAGTTAGAACAAAGAAACCTACAAGAAGAGCTGATGGTTCTTATGTAAGATTTGACGAAAATGCAGCAGTTATTATAAAAGAAGATGGAACACCAAAGGGAACTCGTATATTTGGTCCTGTTGCAAGAGAATTAAGAGAAAAAGATTATATGAAAATCCTTTCACTTGCACCAGAAGTTCTATAAAAAGAGTTTCGAAATCAAGAATTAAAGAGGTGAAAATATAAATGAGAATAAAAAAAGGTGATACAGTTCAAGTTTTATCTGGAAATGATAAAGGAAAAACAGGTGAAGTTCTAGAAGTAATACCAAAAACAGAAAAAGTTATTGTTAAAGGTGTTAATATTAGAAAAAAACACATCAAACCTAGAAAACAAGGTGAAGAAGGTGGAATTATCCCTGTTGAATGTGCTATCCATAGTAGCAAAGTAAATGTTGTTTGCTCAAAATGTGGAAAGGCAACAAGAGTTGGATATAAAATTGAAAAAGACGAAAAAGTACGTGTTTGCAAGAAATGCGGAACAAAAATGAAATAAAACATTCTAGAAAGGAGGTCTATTTAGACTTATGGAAATATTAAGAGAACAATATGAAAAAGAAGTTATACCAGCATTAATGAAAAAATTTAACTATAAATCAATTATGGAAGTTCCAAAATTAGATAAAATAGTTATTAATATAGGTTTAGGAGATACAAAAGATAATCCTAAATCATTAGAAAATGCTATAAACGACGTAACACTTATAACTGGACAAAAGCCAATTATAACAAAGGCTAAGAAAGCTATAGCAGCCTTCAAAATAAGAGAAGGAATTAACATGGGATGTAAAGTTACTTTAAGAAAGGATAAAATGTATGATTTTGCATACAAACTATTTAATGTAGCACTTCCAAGAGTTAGAGATTTTAGAGGAGTATCAAGCAATTCTTTTGATGGTAGAGGAAATTACTCAATGGGAATTAAAGAACAATTAATTTTCCCAGAGATTGAATATGACAAAATTGATAAAATTAGAGGAATGGATATTATATTCGTAACTACTGCTAAAACTGATGAAGAAGCTAAAGAACTTTTATCTCTATTAGGAATGCCTTTTAAAAACTAAGAAATGAAAGGAGAAAAAAATGGCTAAAAAATCTTTAAAAGTTAAACAACAAAGAGCCCAAAAATATCAGACAAGAGAATATAATAGATGTAAAATTTGTGGAAGACCACATGCTTATATTAGAAAATTCGGAATTTGCCGTGTATGCTTTAGAGAATTAGCTCATAAAGGAGAAATCCCAGGAGTAAAGAAAGCAAGCTGGTAATATTCAAAACAATAATATAAAACAAGGAGGGAAAAAAATTGAATACAACTGATCCAATAGCAGATATGCTAACAAGAATAAGAAATGCAAACAGTTCAAAACACAAAACAGTAGATATACCAAGCTCAAACATGAAAAAAGCAATTGCAACAATTCTATTCAATGAAGGATATATCGCTGCATTTGAAGAAATAGATGATTCTCATCAAGGAATTATAAGAATCACATTAAAATATGATGAAAAAGGTGCAAGAGTTATTGATGGATTAAGAAGAATCAGTAAACCAGGACTAAGAGTATATGCGTCAAAAGATGAATTACCACAAGTTCTAAACGGTTTAGGAATTGCACTTATCTCTACATCAAAAGGAATTAAAACAGACAAAGAAGCAAGAGCAGAAGGACTTGGAGGAGAAGTTCTAGCTTACGTTTGGTAATTTTTAAAACAAAAAGGAGGGAAAAACAAAATGTCAAGAATAGGAAATAAACCTATTAATGTACCAGAAGGTGTTGAAGTTAAATTAGACGGACACCACATTACTGTAAAAGGTCCAAAAGGTACATTAGAAAGAGAAATACATAAAAACATCAGTGTTACAATGGATAACAATGTAATTACTGTTACAAGACCAAATGACGAACCAGAAAATAGAAGTTTACATGGTTTAACAAGAACTTTAATCAGCAACATGATTGAAGGAGTTCTACATGAATATAAAAGAGATCTAGAAATTAACGGTGTTGGTTACAGAGCTCAGAAGAAGGGAAATAAACTAGTTATGAACTTAGGATATTCTCATCCAGTAGAGATGGATCCACCAGAAGGAATCACTTTTGATGTTCCAGATGCTAACCATATTACTGTTAGAGGAATTGATAAAGAAGTTGTTGGTCAAACAGCAGCTGTTGTTAGAACAAAGAGACCACCAGAAGTATATAGAGGAAAAGGAATTAAATATGCAGAAGAGCATATTAGACGTAAAGAAGGAAAAGCTGGTAAAAAATAAAAATAACTAATGCTGTTACATTAGTAGAAAGGAATAAACTATGATTACAAAAAATGATAGAAGAGCTGAAAGAGAAAGAAGACATTTAAGAGTACGTAGAAAAATATCTGGAACAGCAGAATGCCCAAGATTATGCGTATTTAGAAGCAATAGTAATCTTTATGTTCAAGTAATTGATGATGTTAATGGTGTTACTTTAGCTCAAGCATCAACACTTGACAAAGAAGTAAAAACAAAGCATGCAAATAAAGAAGCAGCAGTAGAAGTTGGTAAATTAATCGCTAAAAGAGCTACAGAAAAGAATATTAAAGCTGTAGTATTTGATAGAGGCGGATACATTTATCATGGTGTTGTTAAAGAATTAGCTGAAGCCGCAAGAGAAGGCGGATTAGAGTTCTAATAGTAGTTGTTATAGAAGAAACTTAATTTACAACTACAAGTTGCAAATGATTTAAAAATTTGCAAGCTATAGAAATTATAAGAAAAACAATAAGAAATTAAGGAGGGAAATAAAGTGCAATCAGAAAATACATCTGAATTAAAAGAGAAAGTTGTAGCAATTAACAGAGTTGCAAAGGTTGTTAAAGGTGGTAGAACTTTTAGATTTAGTGCAGTAGTTGTTGTTGGAGACGAAAATGGTCACGTTGGTGTTGGAAATGGTAAAGCATCAGAAGTTCCAGATGCAATCAAAAAAGCAATTGAAGATGCTAAAAAGAATTTAGTAGAAGTTCCAGTTGTTGGAACATCAATACCTCATGAATACGTTGGAGAATTTGGTAGTGCAAAAGTACTATTAAAACCAGCAGCAGAAGGTACTGGAGTTATCGCAGGTGGTAGCGTAAGACCTGTTCTAGAACTTGCAGGATATAAAGATATCAGAACTAAAGTTATTGGAACAAACAATCCAAGAAATGTTGTTTACGCAACAATCGAAGGATTAAAAGCAATGAAAACTGTTGAACAAATTGCTAAAAAAAGAGGAAAAAAAGTAGAAGAAATATTATAATAAACTAAATATAAAAAATTAGGAGGTGTAATTGCATAATGAAACTAGATGAATTAAAACCAGCACAAAAAGTTGAAAAGAGAACAAGAGTTGGACGTGGAGTTGGTTCTGGTTTAGGAAAAACTTCTGGAAGAGGACATAAAGGACAAAAAGCAAGATCTGGCGGAGGAGTAAGACGTGGTTTTGAAGGTGGTCAAACTCCATTATATAGAAGATTACCTAAAAGAGGATTTACAAACATTCATGCTAGAAACTATACAGAAGTAACTTTAACAATGTTAAATAAAGCAACTACTGAAGAAGTAACAGCTGAAAGCTTAATTGCTGATGGAATTATAAGCAAAGCAAATGACGGAATCGTAGTATTAGCAACAGGAAAATTAGATAAAAAATTAACAGTTAAAGCTGTAAGATTTACTAAAGCTGCTATTGAAAAAATTGAAGCTTTAGGAGGAAAGGCAGAGGTGATTTAGTTGTTTAAAACAATAAAAAACGCACTAAAAACACCAGATGTTAGAAAAAAACTATTATATACATTATTATTAATAGTTATATTTAGATTAGGATGTTTTATAACAGTGCCAGGAGTAGACACATTCACATTATCAGAATATATGAATAGTAGTTCTAGTGGAATGGCAGGTCTTATAGACTTAATCTCAGGAGGAGCTTTCTCAAGATTTTCTATATTTGCAATGTCAATAAGCCCTTATATCACAGCTTCAATTGTTATACAATTGCTAGCAATGGTTATACCAGCCTTAGAAAGATTAACTAAGGAGGGCGGAGAAGAAGGAAGAAAGAAAATTAATAGATATACAAAACTATTAACAGTAGTACTTGCTTTAATAGAAGCAGTAGGTTTATATCTATCATATAAAGCTTCAGGAATATTCATTGATTCAGGATTTGCTACAGGATTTACAGTTATCATATCATTAATGACAGGTACTGCACTTCTAATGTGGCTTGGAGATGAAATTACATCAAAGGGAATTGGAAACGGAATATCAATGATAATTTTCGTAGGTATAGTATCAGGTTTACCTGGTGGAATAACTACAATATGGAATTTAATAATGCCAGCTACAGGATTTAGTACAACTGGATTATTAACAGCATTAGGAATTATCATTGGTGCAATTATATTAGTTGCAGGTGTTGTATTTGTACAACAAGCAGAAAGAAGAGTTCCAGTACAATACTCAAAAAGAGTTGTAGGAAGAAAAATGGTTGGAGCACAAAATACAAATATTCCATTAAAACTTGCTATGGCAGGTGTTATGCCAATAATCTTTGCATCATCATTTATGACATTTCCAGCAATGATTATTCAAATGTTTACTCAAAATCCAACAGGATTTTGGGAAGTTCTATATAAGTTTTCAATAGCAACTTCATCATCAAATGTTGAAATTGGTTATACAATTGCCAATGCTGTTGTTTACTTATTATTAATAGTAGGATTTACATTCTTCTATACATATGCAACATTTAATCCTGCAGAAGTTTCAAATAATATTAAAAGAAACGGTGGATTTATTCCAGGTATTAGAGCAGGAAAGCCAACAACAGATTACTTATCTTCAATTATAAGTAAATTGACATGGTTTGGTGGATTATTCTTAGCAATCATTGCGATTTTACCAATGCTTGTAAGATTTATACCAAATATGGATTTAGCTTTCGGAGGAACATCAATATTAATCGTTGTAGGTGTTGCGCTAGAAACTGTACAACAATTAGAATCACAATTAGTAATGAGACATTACAAAGGATTCTTAGAATAAAAATAATGTGCAATAATCAGAGGATAAATAACATAAATTTTGTATGTATTTTACCTCTGATAAATTGCGTATATAAGAAAAATAGTTATAGGAGAGAAAAATAGATGTATATAGTAATGTTAGGAGCTCCAGGAACTGGAAAAGGAACAATAGGAAAAATATTATCAGAAGATATGAAATTAACACATATTTCAACAGGTGATATATTTAGAGAACAAATAAACAAAAAAACAGATCTTGGAAAGAAAATTGAAGGTTACATTGCAAATGGAGCATTGGTTCCAGATGATGTTGTTATAGAAACTGTAGAAACACGTCTTTTAGAAGATGATGTAAAAAATGGTGCAATATTAGATGGATTCCCAAGAACAGCTGCACAAGCAGAAGCTTTAAAAAAATTCTTATTAAAAAATAATCCAACACAAAAAAGAATTGCAATAGAGCTAAATGTTCCAGATGATGAAATTATTAAAAGAATTGTAAATAGAGTTACATGTTCTAATAAATCTTGTGGTGCAATATATAATTTAGATACAAGACCACCAAAGCAAAGTGGAATTTGTGATATTTGTGGCAGTGAACTAAAAAAGAGAGCAGATGATAATGAAGAAACAGTTAGAAAAAGACTTGTTGTATATCATGAAAATGCAGAAGAATTATTGGAATTTTATAGAAAAAATAATGCATTGTATTCTATTTATCCAAAACAACTTGATGAAGCTGTTGCAAGCATAAAAAAAGAATTAAATAAATTAGAAGGAAGTAATTAAATTGGTAACTATAAAATCAAAAAAAGAAATTGAATTAATGAGGGAAGCTTGTAGAGTAACAAGCTTAGTATATAAAGAACTTGAAAAATTTATAAAACCAGGAATGACTTCTCTAGAACTTGATCAATTTGCAGATAAAATTATTAGAGAAAATGGGGGTATTCCAGCACAAAAGGGATATCCAAGTGGAGTAAGAGGTGTTCCAAATTTTCCTTCTACACTATGTGTATCAATTAATGATGAAATAATACACGGAATTCCATCTGCAAAAAAAATAATAAGAGATGGAGACGTAGTTAGCATTGATTTAGTTGTCTATAAAGATGGTTTTAATGGTGATGCAGCTAGAACATTTATTGTAGGAAATGCATCAAACGAAGCTAAAAGATTAGTTGAAGTTACTAAACAAGCATTCTTTGAAGGAATTAAATATGCAGTAAAGGGAAATAGAATTGGAGATATTTCACATGCAATAGGTGAATTTGTTGAAAAAAATGGTTATAGTGTTGTAAGAGAATTCCAAGGACATGGAATTGGAAGAGAGATGCATGAAGACCCAGGAATACCAAACTATGGTAAACCAGGAAGAGGTGTAAGACTTGAACCTGGTATGACACTTGCAATTGAACCAATGGTAATTATGGGAAGTAACGAGATTTATCAAGATGATGATGGTTGGACAATTTTAACAGATGATGGTAGCTTATCTGCACATTATGAAAATACAATTTTAATTACAGAAAAAGAGCCAGAAATCTTGACATTAGTTTAAAATTGTTATATACTATATAAGATATTGTTTATAAAATAGCGATTTTGGCTATTTTTGAAAGGAAAATGGAGGGTAATATGTCAAAAGAGGATGTAATTGAAGTAGAAGGAACTGTTGTAGAAACATTACCAAATACTAATTTTAAAGTAGAACTTGAAAATGGGCATCAAATATTAGCTCATATTTCTGGAAAATTAAGAATGAATTACATAAAAATTCTTCCAGGAGATAAAGTAAAAGTTGAATTATCACCATATGATTTAACTCGTGGCAGAATTACCTGGAGAGCTAAATAAGCCTAAAATAATAAAGTTGATAATTAACCCAAAAATATATAAATTTTAAATTAAGTAGAGGTGAAAGAAATGAAAGTAAGACCATCAGTAAAAAAAATATGCGAAAAATGCAAAGTAATAAAAAGAAAAGGTGTAATTAGAGTTATCTGTGATAATCCTAAACACAAACAAAGACAAGGATAATAATTATTGTTTATAACACAAATCTATTGATTAGCGGCTGTAACTTTATATATGATGTATAAGTCATATATAAGGTTATATATCGGGTTTGTGTTTTATATATTGTTTGAAAAAATTAAAGATTGGATTTAATCCAATGCATTTCACCTTTAATAAAATTCAAACTAAAAAATTAAAAAATAAAAAAACAAGTGGAGGTGCAAGGAAAATTATGGCTCGTATAGCAGGCGTAGATTTACCTAGAGAAAAAAGAGTTGAGGTTGGTTTAACATATATATATGGTATAGGTTTAGCAAGCTCACAAAAAATATTAGAAAAAGCAAAAGTAAGTCCAGATGTAAGAGTTAAAGATTTAACTGATGACCAAGTACAAGCAATCAGAAATGCAATGGAAGGTTATAAAACAGAAGGTGACTTACGTAGAGAAGTTGCTTTAAACATCAAAAGATTAACTGAAATTGGATGTTATAGAGGACTAAGACATAGAAAAGGTCTTCCTGTAAGAGGACAAAGAACAAAAACTAATGCCCGTACAAGAAAAGGACCAAGAAAATTAGTAAGCAAGAGCAAAAAATAATAGATATTTTTAAGCGAGGAGGAATTTAGAAAAATGGCTACAAAAAATGTAACAAAAAGAGTAACTAGAAGAAGAGATAGAAAAAACATAGAAAAAGGTATGGCTCATATTCATTCTAGTTTTAATAATACAATAGTTACAATCAGCGATACACAAGGTAATGTATTATCTTGGGCAAGTGCTGGTGAGCTTGGATTTAAAGGTTCAAGAAAAAGTACACCATTTGCAGCTGGAGAAGCAGCAGAAACAGCAGCTAAAGCAGCAATGGAACATGGTTTAAAATCAGTTGAAGTATTTGTTAAAGGACCTGGTTCAGGACGTGAAGCAGCAATTAGATCATTACAATCAGCAGGATTAGAAATTAGTAGTATTAAGGATGTAACTCCAATACCACACAATGGTTGCAGACCACCAAAAAGACGTAGAGTATAGTAAAATAATTAAGGAAGGTGAAATTAAAAAATGGCAAGATATAAAGATGAGCAATGCCGTATTTGTCGTAGAGAAGGACAAAAATTGTTCTTAAAAGGTTCAAGATGTTACTCAGATAAATGTAGCATTGCAAGAAGAAACTATGCACCAGGACAAAATGGACAAAAAAAGAAAAAATTATCTGAATATGGTACACAGTTAAGAGAAAAACAAAAAACAAAAGCATATTACGGAGTAAATGAAAAACAATTCAGAAGATACTTCGAAATGGCTTCACAATCAAGAGGAAAAACTGGTGAAGTTTTACTTCAAATATTAGAAAGTAGATTAGATAACGTTATCTACAGATTAGGATATGGAAGTTCAAGAGCACAAGCAAGAATGCTAGTAACACACGGAACTTTCGAGGTTAATGGAGAAAAAGTTGATATTCCTTCATACCTAGTTAAAGCAGGAGATGTAATCACTGTAAGAGAAGTAAGAAAAGACAATGGAACAGTTAAAGCAAGTGTTGAGGAAAACGCTTCAAGACCAGTTCCAGCATGGCTAGAAAAAGATGCAGAAAAATTAAGTGGAAAAGTTGTAAGATTATCAGCTAGAGAAGAAGTTGATTTACCAATCGAAGAGCACTTAATCGTAGAGCTTTACTCAAAATAATAGTATAAAGAAGTGAGATATTTCTAAAAATTAGGAGGTAAAAATGATAGAATTTGAAAAACCAAATATTAAATGCTTAGAAATTGATAATGATAATAATTATGCAAAAGTTGTATGTGAACCACTTGAAAGAGGATATGGTATTACAATAGGAAACTCACTAAGAAGAATATTATTATCATCACTTCCTGGAAGTGCTATAACAAGCGTAAAAATAGATGGAGTTCTACATGAATTTTCTACTATGAAAGATGTAGTAGAAGATGTTCCAGAGATAATAGTTAATTTAAAAGGTGTAAGATTAAAATTAGACAAAAATGAAGAAAAATTATTAAGAATTGATTTTAAAGGACCAGGAGAATTAAAAGCTGGAGATATAATAACAGATGGTACAGTAGAAATACTAAATCCAGATTTACATATCGCAACAGTAGCTGAAGGTGGAGTATTCAAAGCTGAATTAACAGCTGAAATGGGAAGAGGATACAACATGGCTGAAAAAAATAAAAAGCCAGATCAAGCTATTGGTGTTCTTCCAATAGATTCAATTTTTACACCTGTAAAAAAAGTAAATTATTCTGTTGAAAACACAAGAGTTGGTCAAAGAGTTGATTATGATAAATTATGTATCGAAGTATGGACAGATGGAAGCTTAACACCATATGAGGCATTAAGCTTAGCTGCAAAAGTTATGACAGGTCATTTAGATTTATTTATAGACTTATCAGAAACTGCTAAAAATACACAAGTTATGATTGAAAAAGAAGAATCTAAGAAAGAAAAAGTATTAGAAATGTCAATCGAAGACTTAGAATTATCAGTAAGATCATTCAATTGCTTAAAGAGAGCAGGAATATCAACTGTTGAAGATTTAACAAATAAAACAATGTCTGAAATGATGAAAGTAAGAAATTTAGGTAAAAAATCATTAGATGAAGTAACTAATAAATTACATTTATTAGGATTAGACTTTATTAGAGATGAAGAATAGTTTGAAGAGGGAGGAAAAACAAAGTGGCAACAAATAGAAAATTAGGTAAAACAACTGACATAAGATTAGCAATGTTAAAAACACAAGTTACTGATTTAATGTTACATGGAAAAATCGAAACAACAGAAGCAAGAGCAAAAGAAGTTAAAGCAATAGCTGATAGTTTAATTTCATTAGCTGTTAAAGAAAAAGATAACTTTGAAACAGTTGATGTAAAAGTTGTTAAAGCTAAATTAGATAGCAAAGGTAACAAAGTTACAGAACTTGCAAAAAGCAAAAATGGTAAAGAATACCTAAAAGTAGTTAAAGAAGAAACTACTGAAAAAAGACAAAAAGATATGCCTTCAAGATTAAATGCTAGAAGAAAAATGATGAAAACATTAAACAAAGTAAAAGATAATGAAGGAAATAACATAGATTTAACAGCAAAGCTATTTAATGAAATAGCTCCAAAATATGAAGGAAGAGTTGGAGGATATACACGTATTCTTAAACTTGGACAACGTAGAGGAGACGCTGCTGAAATAGTTATATTAGAATTAGTATAGAAAATAAAAAAACCTTACATGTTTGTGTAAGGTTTTTTTCAATGTATCTGTTTAATATCAAAATTTTATTTCTCTTATATAAAAATACTTGTATTATAATGTCGAATGTTGTAGAATAAAAAAGAATTACAAAAAAAGGGGGAGAAATAAAATAGGAATATTAAGTTATGCAATGTCTGCAAATTATGGAAGATTTTATAATGATTTAAAAGAAATATCAAAAACAAATAAAAAACCTGCTTGGCTAATGTTTATGGATGCTGGTATGTGTTCAATACTATATGGAGCAGGATTACAAGATTATTTAAACTTTAAGTTTTACGAAAAAAAAAGAAAAGAAAGAAAAACATATGTTACAACTGGTGGGGAATATAGAGCATATAAAATAATAGCAAGTATAGAATATGCAGAGTTTTTTTCAAATAAAATAAACTTTCACAAAAATTTTGCTAAATATGCAAAAAGAGATTATTGCTCAACAGATGAAGGATATGAAAAATTTGAAGAGTTTGTACAAAAACATCCTGTTTTTGTAAGAAAGCCTATAATAGGATTAGGTGGAACAGATGTAACAAAAGTAGATATTTCTACAATAGAGAATAAAAAAGAATTCTTTAATGAATTAAAGAAAAATGGTGAATTTGTTGAAGAATTAGTTATACAAGATGAAGAATGGGCAAAGCTAAGTCCAAATAGTATAAACACATTAAGAATAATGACAAGTGAAGTAAATGGAAAATCTAAAATATTATTTGCAGCAGCAAGAATTGGTAGTGGAAAAGGAATTGCAGATAATTTTCATCAAGGTGGAAAAGGTGTACTTGTAGATTTGGATACAGGAAAGCTTGTAGGAAATGGTATAGACAAGAAACTTAATGAATCTGAAACAAGTATTACTGGTATCAAATTTGATGGATTCCAAATTCCATATTGGGAAGAAATTAAAAAAATGGTACTAGAAGCAGCATTAGTAAATGATAAAGTAAACTTAATAGGCTGGGATGTTGCAATTTCAAAAAATGGACCACTTGTTATAGAAAGCAATAGAGGACCAGGTTGGGATTTACCACAAGTTGTTTCTAAAAGAGGAATGAAAGATGTTATGGACGAAGTCCTAAAAGAAGCTAAAGAAAATATGAAAAAATAGGGGGAATATATATGAAAAAAGGAGTATTAATTGCAATAATTGTATTAATTATTGTTATAATACTTGCAGGTGCAGGTATTACAATTGCTGTTATATTAAAATCAGATAATAACTTAAATAATAGTATATTTGGAAATTCAGGAGAAAAAATAACTGATGATGCAAGTAAAAGTAGTAACATAACAGATGAAACAAATCAAAATACAAATAAGGTAGAAAATAATTCTCAAAATGTAAGTAGCAACAACAAAAATTATGAAATAAAACTTACTGATATGTTTGAAACAAATCCAATAAAATGTGATAAGTATTATTACTATGATGGAAATACAAAAGAAGAGAAACAATTAAGTGAAAATTTTGATATAAATGATTATAGCTATGCATATAGTTACATACAAATACAAGGATTAAAAGATAGTGGAGTACAAAATAAAATAAATAATTCAATTAAAGATGAAATTTCAAAATTTGCAAAAGAAAATGAAAATACAGAAACAACAATAAGTGCAAATTTCTCAAACGTAATCTCTTTATATGGAAGATCTAAAAAAGGATACATAGGTCTTAATTATAGATTAGATACAGGAGACAAAGTAAATTTTGAAGATTTATTTATTGATAAATCAAAAATAGATGAAACCATTAGACAAACAGCATATGATTCTAAAAAACAAAGAAAAGTAACTTCAGTAAAAACTGGGGAGACTATTATAAACCAAGATGTTGATCAATCTAAATTAGATGAGATAGCTTCAGAAATTGTTCAAAATTATAAAAATACATCAGACTTAAATTATTGGTTCACAGAAAGCACTATTTATATGCAAATTAATAATGAAATTTTTAAGATTGAAATGCCAAATTTCTATAGCAATATTGCAATTTACAAAAGATTTTTAAGTAACAATCAAATATATACAAATGCATATAACAAATATAGAGACTATGTTTTTGCTACTAACAGATGGATAAATGCTATTTTCTACTATAAAAAAATGGAAAAAGAAACTAATAATTTATTATTAGATATACAACTTTATGATACATGGGGTGATGCTACATCTACTACAAAGCAAAAGGGAATTCAAGATGTAAATAATATGATAAATGCAATAAAAGGTAAAGTTAGCTCAGATAATGAACATATATATTTACTTAGTGGATATGGAATGACAAATGATGAAGATAGCGATATTGAGTTTGCTATATACTGCATTGATAAAAATTATTATAATACTAAAGGCGAAGAATTCTTTGCAAAGAGCAATAGAACAGAGCCACAAGATACAGATGGACTCCCATATTGGGTAGAATATAATGAATTTATAGATGATAAAAATGCAATAACATATACAAGTTATATAGAATTAGAAGGAAACAAAATTGTTTTTGAAAAGCTTGATGAAGGAAAAGACGAAAAAGTGAAAATGACATGGGATGTAGTAAATAACAAAGTTGTTTGTAAAAAAGCAAATTAATAAAATATTTTATAAAGTTCACAAAACCTCTTTTTTAATCATAAGATATGATTAAAAGAGAGGTTTATTATGTTTGAGTTTATTATAAATGGTATATTCTGGGTGCTTGCCCTATATGGTTTAATTGAAATAATTAAAAATATTATATATATTTGTACATATACTAATTTAAAATCAGATGGAATTTATATGATTATTGCAGTTAAAAATCAAGAAAATAAAATAGAAGGATTTTTAAGAAATTTTGTATTTCGTTTGATTTATGGAAAAGAAGAACAGGTAAAGGATATAATAATAGCAGATCTAAATTCAAATGATGACACAAACAAAATATTAAATAAAATAAATAAAGATTATGAGTTCATAAAAGTTACATCATGGAAAGAATGCAAAGACATAATAGATAATATTGATGAAACAAAGTAAACATTTTGTTAAAGTATTGAAAAAGAAAAAAACAAATGATAAAATGAGATAAATAATATCAAAAGAAGAAATAGGAGATAAGTTAATGAATAAAAAAAATCAAAAAGGTATTACTTTAATTGCACTAGTAATTACAATTGTTATAATATTAATACTTTCAACTGTAAGTATTAATGCAGTATTAAGTAATCAGGGAATTTTAAAAAGCTCACAAGAAATAGAAAGAATGCAAAATGAAGCGGTAGAATCAGAAAAACAATCTACCAATAAGACACTTGGAGAACATACGAATGTAATAGATAATCCACCTATAGATCCAACAGCAAATTGGGATACAAGAAAAGTGGACAAGGTTCTAAGTGAAGACAATATATTTGTTCCAGTACCAAAAGGATATACAGCATCAACGATAGATGGGGAAAAGAAAGTTTCAACAGGTTTTGTAATAAAAGAGGGAACAAATGGAAATGCAAGATCCGGAATAAATGAGTTTGTTTGGGTGCCTGTATCTAATATAAATGACATATATGATAAAGAAAATAATGCAGGACAATTATGGAATTTTAGTGGTACAACATCTACAAAAGTAACATATCCAAACCAAAAGAATAGTTCATATAGAGAACCAGATGTTATTACAGGTGCAAATGAAGGTGAAGAAAGTACATCGGGTTCAAAATATGATGCAGTAACAGATAATTTAAAACAAGCAGGCATGCCAGATACAACAACTGCTCAAAATTTTAAAGAGCAGTTACAAAAGGAATTTGAAAACATGATTGAAAGTGTAAAAATTTATGGTGGATTTTATATAGGAAGATACGAAACAGGAAACTTAAGCCAAACAAAAGCAGTAGTTCAAAAATACAATACAGATATTGGAAATCAAACATGGTATACACAATATAAATTAAGTAAAACAATAGGAGCAAATAATAATGTTACAACAAGTATGATATGGGGTTGCCAATGGGATGCAACATTAAGATGGATGCAAACAAGCAGTGATGAAAAAGTAAAAAACTTCCCAACAAATTCCGCATCATATGGAAATTATAATGATAATACTTTAGAATACAAAGAAAGCGAAAATGGAGAAACAAAAACACAAGTGACATCATCATCAGTAATACCTACAGGCGGTTCTGAAGCGACAAGAATAAACAATATTTATGATATGGCAGGGAATATATATGATTGGTCGATTGCTACTTATAATGTTAGATATAGAGTGATATCTGGGGGAGCATATAATGTAACAGGAATTGCTTCACCAAGTTATCATAATAAGGATTTTGGAACACCTACTACATCTTCTTATGTTATAGGTTCACGTAGCACACTATACATTGCTCTATAAACAAGTAAAAGAGGTTTGAGATTTGGAAATAGAAGGCGAAATAGCAGAAATAATATACAAAAATGAATTAAATAGTTATTGCATTGCAGTATTTAATAAAACAGATGGCAATGAAATTACAGTAGTAGGGTATCTTCCTTTTATAAACATAGGGGATACCCTTAAACTTCATGGAAAAATGATAGAACATCAAGACTATGGAGAACAGTTTAAAATAGATACATTTGAAAAAATAATGCCACAAACCTTAGATGCATTAGAAAGATATTTAGCAAATGGAAGCATAAAAGGTGTTGGACCTGCAACAGCTAAAAAAATTATAGAAACATTTGGAGAAGATACAATAAATGTTTTCAAATTAGAGCCAACTAAACTTGCACAAATAAAAGGTATTACAAGAGAAAAAGCAATAGAAATATCAGATAGTTTTGTAGAAAACTGGGAAGTGTGGCAAATTGTAGGCTATTTAGATAAATTTGGAATAGGACCACAAAGTGCAGAAACAATATATAAAAAATTAGGGGTTAATGCAATTGAAGAAATACAGGCTAATCCATATATATTAGTTGATTTAGTAAATAAAGTTAATTTTAATCAAATAGATAAAATGGCACTAGATATTGGTATGGAATATAACAATGAAAAACGTATTAGAAGCGGAATAAAACATGCTTTAACACTTGCTTCAAACAATGGACATTGCACAGTACTTTATGAAAATTTAATAAAATTTGCAAATGATTTACTTGGAGTAAAACAAGAAGAAATAGAAGATGTTCTAATTAATATGAAAGCTAAAAAAGATTTAGTAATAGAAGAAAGAAATGGCGAGGAATGGGTATATTTAATGCCATATTACAAAGCAGAAAAAAATATAGCAGAAAAATTAATTCAACTAGATGAATACAAAAATATAAAGCAAATAGACAGATTTGAAAAAGAATTAGATGTTTTTGAAAAAAAGTCAAACATAGAATTATCAGAAGAACAATTAGAAGCAATAAGAGCAATAAATGATCATAATGTTTGTGTTATTACGGGAGGACCAGGAACAGGAAAAACTACAATAATTAGAACAATTATAGACTTATACAAACATAATGAAATGAAGCCTGTTTTATGTGCTCCGACAGGAAGAGCTGCCAAAAGGATGACAGAAACAACAGGAGAAGAAGCAAAAACATTACATAGAGTACTAGAAATTGGAAGTATAGTATCAGACGATACACAAAATATAAATACAGATTTTCAAGTTGCACCAATAGATGCAGATATTATTATAGTAGACGAAATGTCAATGGTAGATGTGTTTTTAATGAACTATCTTTGCAAAGCAATATACAATGGAACAAAGTTAGTTTTAGTTGGGGATATTGACCAATTACCATCAGTAGGGCCTGGAAATGTTTTAAGAGATATTATAGAATCAGATACAATAACAACTATAACATTAAACAAAATATTTAGACAAGCAGCAAAAAGTAAAATAGTAGTAAATAGCCATAGAACAAATAATGGAGAAAATTTTATAACAAAAGAAGAGGCAAAAGACAATGACTACTTAGAAGATTTCTTTTTTATAGATGAAAATAATCAATCTAAAATTCGTTATCAAGTTATTTCATTAAGTGGCGAAAGACTAAAAAAATATGGAGATTATGACTTTTTTAAAAATATACAAATTATAACACCTACTAAAAAAGGAGATTTAGGAACTAAAGAATTAAATCATCTATTACAAGAAACTATAAATCCATATAGTGAGGATAAAAAAGAAAAGAAATTTGGAGATTCTATTTTTCGTGAAGGAGATAGAATTATGCAAATAAAGAACAATTATGATATTTATTGGGAAAAGCGAAATCCTATTTATGAAACAGGTTCAGGAGTTTTTAATGGTGAGTTTGGAACAATAAAGCAAATTAATGAGCAAGAAAAAAATATAAAAATTCAATTTGATGATGAAAAAGTTGTATGGTACCAGTTTAACGAATTAGAACAAATAGATTTAGCATATGCAATTACAGTACATAAGGCACAAGGGAGTGAATTTGATGTTGTAATTATGGTAGTTGGACAATCTGCTCCAATGCTACTGACAAGAAACTTATTGTATACAGGAATGACAAGAGCAAAAAAGATGCTAATCATTATTGGAAATAAAAATACAATAGATTTTATGATAAGAAATGCAGACAATAAAAGAAGAAATACTGGGCTAGCATTTAAAATGATGAAATTAAAAGAATAAATCGGGGGCAAATGAAAGGAGTAAAATGTATAAGCTTTTTGAAATTGTCCTTGATTTTTTCTTTCCACCAGCTTGTAGTATATGTGGAAAGATTTACAAAGGCTACTTATGTGAGGAATGTAAAAAAGAAATAGAAAAGTATAAAATAAAAACAAATATTAGATCTGAAAGATTTCATTTACTGGTATATGAAGATTTAATAAGAGAAAAAATGATACAATATAAATTTTATGATAACCCTTATTTATATCATTTCTTTTATGAAATTTTAATAAACGATAAAAGTGCTTGTGAATTTTTGAAAAGTTATGATATAATAATTCCAGTTCCAATCCATAACAAAAGAAAATGGAAAAGAGGATATAATCAAAGCAGTTTAATAGCAAAGGAAGTATCAAAAAAAATAGATATTATGTATGAAGTAAACTGCTTAAAGAAAATAATTAATACAGCTCCTCAAAGTAAAATGAATAAAGAAGCAAGAAGTAGAAATGCAAAAGATGTATATATTGTTAAAAATGAGCAAAAAATAATTAATAAAAATGTACTAATATTTGACGATATTTATACAACAGGCGCTACAGCAAATGAATGTAAAAAAATACTAAAACAGCATGGTGCAAATAAGGTTGGAATTATAACAATAGCAAAAGATTAAATGAAAGGAAGAATAAAATGGAAGATTTAGTTGAGAGTATATTAGACTATATTAGATCAGATTATACAGATTATGCTATTATGATTAATGGTGAATGGGGAAGCGGAAAAACGTATTTTTGGAATCATAAAATAAGACCAAAAATAGAAACAATGCAATTGAATGGAAAAAAATATACGCCAATATATATGTCACTTTATGGTATATCAAATCTTGAAGAAATAAGTAAAAAAATATTTATTGAAACCACTCAATTAATGGATAAAAATCTAAAAAGGTTTATGGGAACAAATGGCGTAACATCAATACCAGAATATGCAAAAACTGGACTTGATATGGCAAACTTTTTTGGAGTAACGCAAAATGGAGATAGAATAGATTACAAAGAATTTTTCTCAACAGATGATAAAGTTTTATGTTTTGATGACCTAGAAAGAGCCAATGTTGATGTTATAGATATATTAGGATATATAAATAACTTCGTTGAACATGACCATATAAAAACAATTATCATATGTAATGAAAAAGAATTATCAACAAAATTAAAAAATAGCAATCTTGAAATGAAAACATTTATAGCGACATATCTTTTAGATAAAGAAAATAAATTGAATATAAATACAGATAAACCAATGGTTGAAAGAATTCAAGATACAATAGAATATGTATTTGATAAAGCAAATGATTATGAAAGAATAAAAGAAAAATTAATAGGTGAAACTTTTGAGTATGCACCAGAATTTAATTATATTATAAATGGACTTTTAATGAGATATGAAAAATATCCAGATTTAATAAGATTTTTAAGAGATAATACAAGACTAATAATATCTACTTTTCATAAGAGTGGTACAAGAAACTTAAGAATATTAAAACACTCATTAACAAATTTTAAAAAGATATTTGATATGGTAAATAAGTATTATCCAAATACAAATAATAGAGTATTACAAACAATGCTTATATTCACAATAGCAATATCATTTGAAATTAAAGCAGGTAAAATTACGAAAGACAAGTTTGTAAATATTAATAATAATGAAGAATATAAAGCAATACTTGTATCATCAAGAGTATTTATGGATAATAGGCAATTTTATATTAAAGAGTTTGATAATAACTATTATTATAACTTTAAAGCTGAATATCGTTTCTTTAAATTTATTGAAATTTACGTACGTACACGTATTTTCGATATGAGAGTATTTAAAGAAAATATGGAAGTTATAATAAATACAGTTGATACAGACAAACTACCAGCATATAAAAGATTACTTACAGAAGAATATTGGAAAATAACTGATGATCAATTTGATAGTGTGGTTAATGAAATTATAGAAGATGTAAAAAATGGTAATGTTGAATTAATAAACATAGTAAAATTATTTGCATATTTTGCTTACTTTGTAAAAAAAGGATTAATTTCATATGATATGAGAACAATAAAAAGTGTATTTTTAAATGGAATGAATATATCATCTTTAACATCAAAGTATTGCGATAATGTTGAAGAAGAACTTGCAAGTGTTGCACTTGCAGATGAAGAATCGGAAGAAATGAACGAGATGATAGAATATTTTAACAATATTAATAAACAACTAGAAGAAAAAATGTATAAAGAAAAAGCAGAAGAAATATTTAAATATATTCCTATGAGAATGGAAATGTTTTATGACCAATTTGATAAAGAATGTATGACAGTACCAATTTTTAAATATTATGATGTATTTCAAATGTTCCAAAGAATTTCATGCGCAAGTAATGAAGATATAATTACAATAAAAGAAAAACTTCTTGATAGAGCTAAAAAATATGCAAAAGATTTACAAGAGGAACTTCCAAACTTAAAAAAAATAAAACAAGTTATGAATAACTATTTAGATGGCAAAGAGCCAACCATAAAAATAGTAATGTTACAAGAATTTGAAAACGAACTTGGAAATATTATAAAAGAATATGAAAAATATAATAGGGTAGAAAAAACAGAAAATATAGAAGAAACTGTATAAAGAAGAATGATAAATAATTGTATAAAAAAATTAAGGACATTTTACTAATAAAGGTAAAATGTCTTTTTTTTCTATAATTTTGACAAAATTATGAATAAAATCTCCTAAAAAACCAATAATAAGGTTATGAAAAACAAATTAAATGCATTTTAACATTTATATTTCATAACTAAAATAAGGGAGGGGAAAAAGTGAAAGCAACAGGTGTAGTAAGAAGAATAGATGATTTAGGTAGAGTTGTTATTCCAAAAGAAATTAGAAAAACACTTAGAATAAAAGAGGGAGATCCTTTAGAAATATTTACAGATAAAGAAGGAGAAGTTATATTAAAAAAATATTCACCAATTGGAGAGTTATCTGAATTTGCAACAGAATATGCAGAAACACTTGCAAAAACTACAGGGCATATTGCTTGCATTACAGACAAAGACACAGTTATAGCTGTGTCTGGAGGAGCTAAAAAAGAGTATTTAGAGCAAAGTATAAGCGATGAACTAGAAAAGATATTAGAGGATAAAGAAAACTATACAAGTAAAGAAAATAACGACTTAGCAGTGCCAATCACAAAAAATGATAACAAAGAAAGAAGATTTAATTCACAAGTAGTATATCCAATTATTTCAGATGGAGATGTTATTGGAAGTGTTATACTTTTATCAAAAGAAGCTGGAACAAAAATGACAGAAGTTGAACAAAAGGTTGTACAATCAGCAGCAAGTTTTTTGGGAAAGCAGATGGAAATATAGTAATAATTTTGTAACAAACTTGTAATTAAAATGTAACAAAAGACCAAATAATTGAAAATACTGACTTTGCACGATTAACAATATAAAAAAACAAAAATGGCACTTGATAAATGAAAAAGATTGTAGTATAAATATATTGATAAAAATGATAGTAAAGCTACAAAGGAGGAAGTAAAAATGGGAAACGGAATTAATAATAGTGCAAATTTACCAGCAGAAGTAAGTGTATGGTCAAAAGTTAGAAGCTTTTTATGCCAAGATGTTGAAATAACATTAACACCAAAGCAAGAAAAAGTATTTAAAGAAGTACATGATTTTTGGTGCCAAGAAATTACAGGACAAAATGTACATGACTTTTTATTCTATGATATCACTGGAGAAAAAGTTAAAAACTTTTTATTTCAAGAAATTGAAATTACAGACAATATTGAATTATAATTTTAAAGAATTATCAACACAGTAGCAGTCTAATTGTGGATTGTTACTGTGTTTTTTACGTTAATTGTGGATAAAAATATTTAACCTAAAAATCTACTAAGAATACTTGAAATATTATATCATTTGATATAAAATGTGAATGTTTAGGTAATACTAAATATATAGATGTTATATAAACATCAAGAAGGAGGAATTTTATATGTCAATAAGAATAGGTATTAACGGATTTGGAAGAATAGGAAATCTTGCATTCCAAGCAGCATTATCAAGAAAGGATGTAGAAGTTGTAGCAATCAATGATCCATTTATTTCAGCAGATTATATGGCTTACATGGTTAAATATGATACTGTACATGGAAAATTTGAAGGAGAAATTTCTTCAGAAGAAGGAAAATTAATTGTAAACGGAAAAGAAGTTAAAGTATATAATGAAATGGAACCAAAAAATATTCCATGGGGAAAAGATGGAGTAGACTATGTTCTAGAATGTTCTGGAGTATTTACAACAATAGAAAAAGCAAATGCTCATTTAGAAGGTGGAGCAAAGAAAGTTATTATTTCAGCACCATCAAAAGATGCACCAATGTTTGTAATGGGAGTAAATAATGATAAATATACACCTGATATGAATATCATATCAAATGCATCTTGTACAACAAACTGTTTAGCACCACTTGCAAAAGTTATAAATGATAACTTTGGAATTAAAGATGGATTAATGACAACAGTTCATAGTACAACAGCAACACAAAAAACTGTAGATGGAGCATCTAAAAAGGATTGGAGAGGTGGTAGAGCAGCAAGTGCTAATATTATACCATCATCAACAGGAGCTGCAAAAGCAGTTGGAAAAGTTATACCAGAATTAAATGGAAAATTAACAGGTATGGCATTTAGAGTACCAACAGTTGATGTTTCAGTTGTAGATTTAACATGTAATCTAGAAAAACCAGCAACATATGAAGAAATATGTGCAGCAGTTAAAAAAGCATCAGAAAATGAAATGAAAGGAATTATTGAATATGTTGATGATCCAGTTGTATCATCAGATTTTATTCATGATTCTCACACATCAATATTTGATAGTACAGCAGGAATTGCTTTAACAGATACTTTTGTAAAATTAGTTGCATGGTATGATAACGAATGGGGATATTCAAACAAATTAGTTGATTTAGCTATGTATATTGCAAATAAATAAGATGTAAAAATCATAAAAGATGAGTTTGAAAGGAAGTTAAAGAATGAATAAAAAAACAATTAAGGATATAAATGTAAAAGGTAAGAAAGTATTAGTAAGATGTGATTTTAATGTTCCATTAGATGAAAATGGAACAATTACAGATAATACTAGAATTACAGCAGCATTACCAACCATTAAATATTTAATGGAAAATGGTGCAAAAGTAATATTATGTTCTCACCTTGGAAGACCAAAGGGAGAAGTAAATCCTAAATATTCTTTAAAACCTGTTGCAAAAGAATTAAGTAAACTATTAGAAACAGAAATAAAATTTGCAAATGATGTAACAGGAGAAAGTGCAAAACAAGTTACTGAAAGCATAAAAGATGGCGAAGTTGCATTACTTGAAAATGTAAGATTTGACTCAAGAGAAGAGAAAAATGATGAAACTTTATCTAAAGAATTTGCAAATCTTACAGATGGAATATATGTAAATGATGCTTTTGGAGCAGCTCATAGAGCACATAGCTCAACAGAAGGAGTATCACATTTTGTAGATACATCTGTTGCAGGTTTCTTAATGGAAAAAGAAATTACATTTTTAAGTGGAACACTTGAAAATGCAAAAAAACCATTTGTTGCAATACTAGGAGGAGCTAAAGTTTCAGATAAGATAGGTGTTATTGAAAATCTAATTAGTAAAGTTGATACAATATTAATTGGTGGTGGAATGGCATTTACATTCTTTAAATCAATGGGATACAATATTGGAAATTCAATATGTGAAGATGATAAAATAGAAGAAGCAAAAAGCATTTTAGAAAAAGCTAAAAATGCTGGTGTTAAAATTGTACTTCCACATGATGTAAGAATTTCAACAGAGTTTTCAAATGATACACAAGATACATTAGTAAACTCTAACGAAATACCAGATGGATACCAAGGATTAGATATTGGACCTAAAACATCAGAAGAATTTGCAAATGTTCTAAAGGATGCAAAAACAATACTATGGAATGGACCTCTTGGTGTATGTGAATTTAGTAAATATTGTGTAGGAACAGAAAATGTTGCAAAAGCTATTGCAGAAAATAAAGAAGCAATATCTGTTGTAGGTGGTGGCGATTCTGTAGCAGCAATAAAAAAACTAGGTTTGCAAGATAAGTTTACACACATTTCAACAGGTGGTGGAGCTTCACTTGAACTATTAGAAGGAAAAGCTTTACCAGGACTTGTATGTTTAAATGATAAATAGAATATAAGAAAGGTAGTTAAATTATGAGAAAAAAAGTAATTGCTGGAAATTGGAAGATGAATATGCTTCCTGATGCTACAATTAGATTTATAGATGAGTTAACTCCTTTAGTTAAGAGTACGCAAAGTGAAGTAATACTTTGCGTACCTTACACTGATTTGTTTTATGCACTTCTAACAGCTCAAAATACAAATATTAAAATTGGAGCACAAAATATGCACTGGGAAGAAAGTGGAGCATATACAGGAGAAGTTTCAGCTCAAATGTTAAAATCTATAGGAGTAGAATATGTAATTATTGGGCATTCTGAAAGAAGACAATATTTTAATGAAACAGATGAAACTGTAAATAAAAAAATAAAGTCAGCTTTTAATGTAGGATTAAAGCCAATTGTATGTGTTGGAGAAAGCTTAGAAGAAAGAGAAAGTGGAAAGGCAGTAGAAAAAGTAACAAATCAAGTAAAGCTTGCACTTGAAGGATTAACAGAAAATCAAGTAGAAGATGTAATAATTGCCTATGAACCAATATGGGCAATTGGAACTGGAAAAACTGCAACATCAGAAGATGCAAACAATATGATTAAGCAAATTCGACAAGAAATATCAAAATTATATGGACAAATAGTAGCCGAAAGAGTTATAATACAATATGGCGGAAGTGTAAAATCTTCTAACAGCAAAGAACTATTTAGTACATCTGATATAGATGGAGCCTTAGTTGGAGGAGCAAGTCTAAAATCGGATGAATTTGCTAAAATAGTAAATTATGATAATTAAATCATAAAAGTGAAAAGAAAAGAGGACTAAAAGATGAACAATAAACTAACAATGCTAATGATATTAGATGGATTTGGTATTAATGAAAACGAAAAGGGAAACGCTGTTAAGCTTGCCAATACACCTAATATTGATAAACTAATGAAAACATGTCCTACAACTCAAATTTATACGAGTGGTATGCAAGTAGGATTACCAGATGGACAAATGGGAAATTCAGAAGTTGGACACACAAATATTGGGGCAGGAAGAATAGTATATCAAGAATTAACAAAAATCACAAAATCAATTGAGGATGGAGACTTCTTTAGTATTCCAGAATTAGTTGAAGCTATAGAAAATTGTAAGAAGAACCATTCAAAGTTACACATTTTAGGATTGTTATCAGATGGAGGAGTTCATAGCCATATAAGACATCTTTTTGCTTTATTAGAACTTGCAAAAAGAAAAGATTTTGAAGATGTATATGTACATTGCTTTTTAGATGGTAGAGATACACCACCAGCTTCAGGAGAAAGCTATATTGCAAAACTTGAAGAAAAAATGAAAGAAAAAGGTGTAGGAAAAATTGCAAGTATCTCTGGAAGATTCTATGCTATGGATAGAGATAAAAGATGGCAAAGAGTACAAAAAGCATATGACGCATTAGTAAATGGTGTTGGAAACAAGGCAACAAGTGCTATTTCAGCAATTGAAGCTTCTTATCAAAAAGAAGTTTTTGATGAATTTGTTGAACCAACAGTAATATATTCAGGAGATAGTCCTGTTGCAACAATACAAAATAATGATTCTGTTATATTCTTTAACTTTAGACCAGATAGAGCAAGAGAGATAACAAGAACATTAGTAGACCCAGATTTTAAAGAATTTGAAACAAAGAAAATGAAATTATATTTTGTATGTTTCAGACAATATGATGAAACAATACCAAATGTTGAAATTGCATTTAAACCAGAAACATTAAAAAATACATTTGGAGAATATATAAGTAATCTTGGATTAACACAATTAAGAATTGCAGAAACAGAAAAATATGCACACGTTACATTCTTCTTTAATGGTGGAGAAGAAAAACAATATCCAGGAGAAGATAGAATTTTAGTACCATCTCCAAAGGTTGAAACATATGATATGCAACCAGAGATGAGCGCTGAAGAAGTAACTGTTAAAGTTGTAGAAGCAATTAAATCTGGAAAATATAATGTAATTATATTAAATTACGCAAACCCAGATATGGTTGGACATACAGGTAGTTTAGAAGCTGCAATTAAAGCAATTGAAAAAATAGATGACTGTGTTCAAAGAGTTGTAGATGCTGTAAAAGAACAAGGAGGAGAACTTCTTATTACTGCAGATCATGGAAATGCTGAGCAAATGATAGATTACAAAACAGGTGAACCCCATACAGCACATACAACAAATCCTGTACCATTAATATTAGTAGGAAAAGATGATGTTAAATTAAAATCAGGAAAGCTAGCTGATATTGCACCTACAATGTTAGATATGATGGGAATAGAAAAACCAGAGCAGATGACTGGAAATAGCTTAATAGAAAAGGCATAAGGAAATTTTTATTTAAGGAGAATTTATGATAAACTCACCAGAGGTAAAAAAGATTTATGCTAGTTTGCAAAAACAATTATTTGGCTTAATACCAGAAAAATGGGAAAAGATATATTTATATGCATCTGTACAAGAAAAAACACTTCACTTAGAAACAGGGGAACTATACTTTTATTATTTCCCAAAAGGAATATTAAAGAAAAATCCTGTTAATGTATATGAAATACCTTCTAGATTTAATATAGATGAGGAGTCATATATAAAGTTAGTTGAAAGATTATATAATACAATAAAAAAACTTAGAGATTTATATAAAAAAGAAAATGTCAGACTGTGGTCGAATATTACAATTAGGATTGTTAATTTTAAATTTCAAATTGACTTTAATTATGAAAATTTAGAAAAATCAAAATATTCGAACACAGAAAGACATATTATTTGGAAATATAAAAACCTAGAACTTCCTATAGAAAGTTTCACAAGAAAAGAAAGAAAGCTAATTAATGATTATAATAATGGTGAAGTATTAGACTTAAATACAGTTGAGTCATATGAAGAGTCTATTTATAAGAGACCAATAAAAAATATTATTGAATATAACAAGGAAAGAACACAGGAAAGCTATATTCAAGAAAAAAAGCCAAAAGAAGAGAAGAAAAATTCACAATATACATATATAACAAAAAACAAGAAAATATATGAAAAAAGAAATAAAGCAAAAAATGAAGAAGAAAGCTATATTAAGCAAATAGAAAATCAAAGAACTGCTGTAAAAAGCCAAATTCTTAGTCATTTATAATGTTTATAATTTATTATATAATATATATCATAAAACAGAAAGGATGTTTAAAATGAAAGATTATTTAGGAATTGAAAGTGTAAAAGCACTAGAAGTATTGGATTCAAGAGGAAATCCAACAGTACAAGTTGAAGTTGTAACAGAAGGAGGATTTTCAGGTGTAGCAATGGTTCCATCAGGAGCATCAACAGGAAGCTTTGAAGCAGTTGAACTACGTGATGGAGACAAAAGCAGATATTTAGGAAAAGGTGTTTTACAAGCTGTAAAAAATGTTAACGAAAAAATTGCTGGTAAAATAGAAAACATGAATGTTTATGAACAAGCTAAAATTGATAAAACATTAATAGAATTAGACGGAACAGATAACAAAGCAAAATTAGGTGCAAATGCAACACTTGGTGTATCATTAGCAGTTGCTAAAGCAGCAGCAGCTTCTTTAGGAATGAGTTTATACAACTACATTGGTGGAGTAAATGCAAAAGAATTACCAGTTCCAATGATGAACATTATGAATGGTGGAAAACATGCTGATAGTGGTCTTACTGTTCAAGAATTTATGATTATGCCAGTAGGAGCTAAAACATTTAGTGAATGTATGAAAATGGGTGTTGAAGTATACCACAACTTAAAGAAAGTTTTAAATGAAAAAGGATTAGCAACAGGTGTAGGAGATGAAGGTGGATTTGCACCAAATGTATCAAGCGAAAAAGAAGCTATAGAGTTAATCCTAGCAGCTATTGAAAAAGCTGGATATGTAGCAGGAAAAGATGTATGCTTAGCATTAGATGTTGCAGCTACAGAAATGTTTGATGAAGCTAAAAAGATAGGAAAAGATGGATATTATTTCTGGAAAACTGGAGAATTCAAAACAAGAGAAGAAATGATAGACTTTATAGTTGATTTAGCAACTAACTATCCAATAATCTCAATTGAAGATGGTTTAGCAGAAGAAGATTGGGAATCATGGAAAGTATTAACAGAAAAATTAGGAGATAAAATTCAATTAGTTGGTGATGATTTATTTGTTACAAATATCAAAAGATTACAAAAAGGAATTGATAACAAAACAGCTAATAGTATTTTAATAAAATTAAATCAAATTGGAACCTTAACAGAAACATTAGATGCAATTGAACTTGCTAAGAAAAATGGATACACAGCAGTAGTATCACATAGAAGTGGTGAAACAGAAGATACAACACTTGCTGATGTTGCAGTTGCAACAAATGCAGGACAAATCAAAACAGGTGCACCATGTAGAACAGATAGAGTTGCAAAATACAACAGACTTCTAAATATCGAAAACGAATTAGGAGATATTGCAGTATTTTCAGGAAGAAAAGCTATAAAATAATAAAATTAAAAGGGATATAGCATAAGCTTTATCCCAGATATATTGGGGTATCGCCAAGCGGTAAGGCATCGGACTCTGACTCCGACATTCCTGTGTTCGAATCACAGTACCCCAGCCAGTAACAAATCTGTTGTAATAACAGATGCAAAAATCAATCAGTAAAACGATTGATTTTTTTTGTTTATATAAAATAGTTGTTTTTTTAGAAAATATGATATAATAAACAAAAAATTATAGAAAAGAGCAAATATAGAAGAAAAATAGGAGAATCAGATGGAACAAAGTAATATATGGAAATTCTTTTTAATGTCAGATTTAGCAGGAAAAGTTATAAGTGTATTTAAAGATGTTTTTCTAGGAATATATTTTTTGAAAATAACACAAGGAAATATAGTTGATGTTTCTGTATACTATATAACTTTCTTTTTAGCGTATTTAATATGCTTGTTGCTTGTTAATAAATTACAAAAACTTAATTTAGTTTCTATGTTTAGAATAGGAATATTTTTAAATTTGATGCAATGTATAATTTTACTAATAGTGGGAGAAAAAATTTCAAATTATATCATTCCATTTGCAATATTTGCAAGTATAGGGAATGCATTTTATTATTATCCCGAACAGATATTAATAAAAAGAGTTAATAAAGATGAAAATTTTAGAAAATATATTACAAAAGATCAAATATTAAAATATACAATAAATATTATACTTCCTATTTTACTAGGATATTGCATCAGTAAGAATTCATATCAATTAGCTTTTATAGTATTAATAGTGTTGATTTCTATAAGTTTGTTTTTTTCTTTATTTATAAAGGGATTTGAATTGGGTCATGAAAGAATAAATATAAGAAAATTCTTAAAAAATATTAATACAAGTGAAAATAAAAGATTAATGAAATTGATGAGTTGGAGAACAATATTCAGAGGGCTAAGTTCATTTGGAGTATTATCAACATTGATTACTATTATAACTTTTTTAGTAGTTTCAACAGAATTATCATTGGGGAGCATTAGTAGTTTTATAACAATTATTTCGATTATTGTAGTATATCTAACTAATAAATTTGTTAAAAAAGAAAAATTATCTAAATTGTTTATACCAATGTCTATTGTTCAAAGTATAATAGTTATAATACTTACATTTAGTATGATGCATCTTAATATTAGTAATGAAATTAGAATTGGAACAATTTCAGTAAGCATAGGATTTTTACTAATACTATTGTACAATATAGTTAATGGGATAAGTAATCCAATATTTGAAATATCTAATTCAGTTATATATTATGAAGGTATGTGTAAGCAAAATATTAAAATAGAAGATGAACCCAATTATGTATTCTGGTTTGAAATTATGATAAATATATCAAGAAGTTTAGGATATTTAGTTTTGATAGTAGTTTCAAAAATAGGATTTGACTTAAATATTATTTCAATTTTAATAGTGGGATTTACTCTAATGTACATAGCATTTGCTTATACATTAAATAAGATAAATAAAATGATTAATATTAATTATTAAGGTATTCCAAACTTGCAATTAATTATTGCAATATATCCTATCAAAAAAGACATTTTTATAAATGTCTTTTTTGATATTGGAAATTAATAAATAACTATTCAACAATAGGAGGTATAAAATTTTCAATAGCACTTCTAAGTTTAGGATGACGTATAACAAAGTGAATAGAAGGACTGTTATCTTTAGATATCATTATCCAATTATTTTCACAAATAAGAACTTGAATATTTTTAAAAGTACGAGAAGAATTATTGGTTAATTTATAATTAGAATGTTTTTCTGCATACTTTTTAGTAAGAGCAAGATGTTCCATATATTCTTCATAAGTATAATGAATTTTACCTTCATAAAAGTAATCTGAAAGAGAAACACTAGGGGAAATAACCTCAAAATTATCCTTAGTAATTTCTTGTATCTCATCCACAAAAACATTATTTTTTATTACCTTTTCAATTATCTGCTTTTGAAATTTCAAAGAAGATAATACGTTATTAATATCATTATCAGAAACATTATTTCTCTTAAGTATTTTAGTAAGTAATTCTTCAGATATTGTATGTATAGGAAGTGAGTTTAATATTCTTCTACGATTTCCTGTGTCTTCTGTGCTTGTATCTAAAAAAGCATTAAAGGTATTTTTGTTCTCTACTCTGTAAATATCCATAAGAGATTTTGCCTTATTAAGTAAAAGTTTAGATTTTTGATTATAATACTCAACATCTTGCTTACTTGTTAGTAATGTGTATTTTCCATCATTATGATATCCGTTAATACATTCGCCAGATAATGCTGCTACACCTGAAACATAGTTTAAATGGCAATACACTGTGTCTTGAAATCCTTTTAAATAATAAGGGGATACTTGACCTGTCATATAAATTGGTATCCAGCTTTCCAAACCAAGCATCATCTCATTAAAAGGTCTATCAAGGTTATGTATTATATTTAAGTGAAGACCTTTTTTTAATGTCATTGCTATTGCAAACATCCACTTTTTTCCGAAATCTACGTCTTGTGCCATATCTTCCATTGGCATATCACTACACATAAAAACTGGCTCATTTGATTTTGATAAAACAGTTGCTTTAAAGAAATCTAATTCTCCTTTTTTCATTTCCTCTGTTCCATAATATGTTTTTGAACTTGATTTATAGAAAGGTACAAAAGGGATTTTCATTTCATCAAAGTGTATAGCCTTAATATACTCATTTAAGTCGAAATTATCTAAATTAGTTAAAAAATCATCAATATAGTTTTTTGAAGGTGTCGTATTATTGGAAAGCCATGTACTCAACTTTTGACAATATTCAGAGGCATTTTCTAAGTCATGAGGTTCACAACCAATAAGTAACGCAATAGTTTTTTTATCATTTTTTGAAGAATACTTATTTACAACAAAGTTACAAATTTGTTCAACAAATATTTGTGGTTTGGCAGGAAACATATTGCCAGTACGGATCCTTGAAAGGTAAGATGCATCATATCCTATTTTTCTTGATAATTCTGCCATACTTATATTTAAAACGGAAGTAAGTTCATTAAAATTTTTAGAAAGCTGGCTTAAGTCAATTTCTACATCATTTAAGGTTGATGAAAGCGACCTATATATATATTCTTTTGATAGATTAATTCCTTTATTTGATAATAGTGTATATAGACCAGCTACAAGAGAATCTAATTGTTTACTTCTAATGTTAGGAGTTCTTTCACCATTACGGTAACGACTTATAACTGTTGCAGATAGTCCTGAAACATCAGCAAGTTCCTTAGAAGAACAATTTATTTGTGTTATATATTTATTTAATTGTTCGTTAAAATTCATAATATTTAATTACCCTCCTATTATTTAAGTACAAAATTTAAACTATTATATCATATAATAAAACAAAAATACAGAAAAGTAAGTTACCAATAAAACATTGAAAAAATGGTAATAAAATAGAGAATGAAAAAATTATGTGCTATATATTATTTATAAAAATGATAAATAATATAGAAAAATTAGTATTTACTTATCTAACATATTTAGTTTATAATAAAGAAAAAACAAAGGAGTTTAAAGATATGAAAAAGTATATTATACCATTAATTTTAGTTATATTAATTGTAGGAATAGCAATTTATGCTTTAAATAAGTCGCAAGAAAAAGGTAAGGCAGATATTGAAAATATACCAAATGATATTTCTAAAATAGAATATGTTAGGGTTAAAGAAGAAACAGAGGGTGGATATGTTTACTATAAAACTGATGATAAGAAAATAATAGAAGAAGTAATAAATGCTTTAAAGAATATAAAAGTAGAAGATAAGGTAAACATAGCCTTTAGTGACAATGGAAGAACATATATGATTGTACTAAAAAATGGAGAAACTTTAACATACAATTTTCAAGGAGGCTATTACAATAAAAATAACCAAAATTATGAAACAAGCAATTATGAGAGTTTAAGAAAAATTGATATTCCAAAAGAATAGTGTAGAAATAGGTAGTATTTAACATTACAATTGTGTTACAATTGTATTACATTTAACCACTAAGTATTGAAATAATGAAAAAACAATATTAATATAGTAATATAGAATATTGAAAATAAACAAATGAAAGGAGAAAAAATGAAAAACTTAAAAAACAAGGAAAAAGCGCAAAGCAAGCGGAATAACGTTAATAGCATTAGTAGTAACGATAATAATATTAATAATCCTAGCAACAGTAAGTATTAATGTAGTATTTGGAGAAGGTGGCTTAATAAAAAGAGCAGAAATAGCAAAACAAATATATGAAAACAATGCAAAAAATGAAGAAGAGAAAATGAAGGAATTAGAACAAAATGTTGGTGAATATACGAAAGACAACAACAAAGATAAAGAAATAGAAATAGAAATAGAAAGTATAAGTTTAGATAAACAAACATTAAAAGTAGGACTAGGAAAAACATCAGAAGCATTAAACGTTACATTTACACCAGCAAATGCAACAAACAAAAAGGTAACATGGTCATCAAATTCTGAAACAATTGCAACAGTAAGTGACGGAAAAGTAACAGGAGTAGCAGAAGGAACAGCAACAATAACAGTGACTTCAGCAAACGGAAAAACAGCAACATGTAATGTAACAGTTGAAGAAGTAGGAATGACAATAGCAGAAGCAAAAGCAAAAGTAACATCATATGCAAATTTACAAAAGTATATAGGAACAAAAATAATAGATTACAATCCAACAGCAGGAGGAACATGGAGAATATTCTATTATGATGCAAATGGAGAATTTGGAACAGCAGGAAAGCTATATTTAAAGAGGGATTTTGTAAGCAATGATACTACTTTAAGCAGTTATAAAAG
>ERZ1673743.340-NODE-340-length-76218-cov-26.528826_pt1 | contig 76218 bp, 67 predicted proteins | sample MGYA00580197_ERZ1673743 | MGnify/ENA primary metagenome ERZ1673743 (study PRJEB41218, sample SAMN15661795) | gut metagenome | host: Homo sapiens | place: Canada: London | collected 2015-08-20/2019-03-30 | study: EMG produced TPA metagenomics assembly of...
ATATAATCATTGATGGATACGGTACTCTGTTGAAAGATGTCAACCTTTGGTATATAATTGATGTATCTTCCTGTCAGCGGTTTAAAGAAGTATTAAAGCCGAAGATTGTTGATTATGTAGATACCGCGTGCACAAAGAACTTGATGATCGTGCTATACATATATTCTCAGCGGGTTTGCGCCAACGAACACTTAACAAATACTCGATAGCAAAAGGAGGAATATCGATGTTTGCTATTAGAAAAGTTGAAATCTCAGATAAACAGCACAAAGTTTTAAATATATGTCTTTCAGATACAAATCTAAAAAAGCTATCAAGTTGCAACTACACAACACTGATATTGGGCGAAAATGGTGTAGGCAAAAGCTTTCTTCTGAAGTCTATCATTGACATTTTTTGCTTTCTGGAAAGCGCACAAGACAGTAATAGAAAAAGAAAGCCAAGGTATCAATATGAATCTTTTTGCATCGAGTACCAGTTGGGTGATGATACATATATCGTCCACAGAATATCCGGCTCTCAAATTATAGCTTATAAAAATGGCACAGATATCGATTATAAAGAAATTGTTTTGCCTCAAAAGGTGCTTGCCATATCGTTCATGGTAAACGATAAATTTCAATTCAGCAAAGATGAGGATGATGGAATTTACACTTATCATGGTGTGCGCTCCTCAACAAACTCAACATATACCAGTTCAATCACCCGCAATATAATCTTTGACTTAATTCATTGCATCGAAAAAGGATTGACAAGTCAAGTAATGGAGATATTCTCTATTCTTCAATTCGATTCGACGCTTGAGTTTCAATGGAAAATTGACAATAAGATTGATAAAGAAGTCATTGATCTTAGAGTGAATAGCTTGCAACTAACTAACAAATATCAACTTAATAAATGGGTGTACCCTACGATCTTTTTTTATAAGAATGGTAAGAAAATTCCATTTGAATCCTGTAGTTCTGGTGAAAAGCATATCTTGTTCGCTTACATTGGAATCTTAAGTAGAATAAGTAACAACACCTTGATACTCATTGATGAACCAGAGATAAGCCTTCACCCGGAATGGCAGCTAAGATATGTTTCTACGATTTCAAAGCTGTTTGATAAATATAAAAACTGCTGTTTCATTTTGGCAAGCCATTCTCACTATTTTGTTTCCGAATTGAAAGGAGATTCCTCCACCATTGTTGTTTTGAAAAAAGATTTGGACAGCAGTGCCCCAATAGCTGAGATCATTCCTTTTGACACGTATTCGTGGTCGGCAGAAAACATCATCTATAATGTATTCGGGATTAGAACCTCTCGTAATTTTTACTTTGAAGGTGACTTAAGTTACTTGCTTAATAGTTTGGAATTGTTTGACGGTAGCGAAGAAAAAAGAGATAGCATTCAAGCACAGATAAACAAATTGCAGAAATATGTCTTCAACACGAATGATCCGCTATATATTATACTTAGAAAGGCCGAGGAGAGAATTAAGTGATTAACCACAAACTTGATGAGATAGTAATTACGGAAACCATTCAGCAAGCAGTTAATCGATACAACATTCCTGGAGGCTGGACAAGAGATGAACCATGTGTTTCATCTTTCAAAGATGAAATTAAAGGGAAATTAATTGCAAACCAGAATGGGAAATGTGCATATTGTGGACTCCCGCTATCCAGTCGCAATCCTGAAATCGACCATATTGCGCCAAAGGGCGGATCTAAAAGACCTTACCACACGGAATGCACATTTTTACCAATCAATCTCGTGTATGCGTGCCATCATTGTAATTCATCAGGTTGCAAAGGACAAAATGATACGGTTGAATCAAAAAATGGGACGACAAATTATAGGCGGTGGTCTTTTAAGATTGTTCATCCATATTTGGATGATCCAACTGAATATTTTGAATTTAGTGAGAATGAGAATGTTCTTTCACTACCCAAAAGAGATGCTGATGCTGTGAAGAAACAAAAGGCGAAATATACCATTGACATGTTTGGGTTAGATACAGAACCAATTTTAACAGAACTTGCAAAACAAGCATTTTTCGAACGGCAACCGGATACAATAAAAGGTATCATAACAGAAATAAGTACTCATAGACCATAACGAAAAAGAAAAGTAGCGCCACACTTTGTGTTTAACTTATAAAAGATGATCTTAACTGTATTGTCTTCGAAAACTTATATTTGAAATAAAGTTGACTACCCTGAATTCTACGAAAGTATATTCTGAGGCACAATTCGAGAAATCTATTCTTTTACGTAGAAATATTCGCGGTCGTTTGCGCGGCATAACACCGTAACATCTATCGAAGGAAATTAAAGAATCCGAACCGGTTCTATTCAAAAAAGAACTGGTTCGGATTCTTTAACATTGTCGGGTGTTGACAGAAAAGATGCAGGCGCAAAACCTTGTGCCACAGTGAGATAAGACACCTTCACTCATTCAAATGGCGTGTTTTTCAAGAAAATTTTTTTCAAATTCCTGTATAGTATAACTGTAAACCTCTCTAAAACAGTAGTTCTTAAAAATGTCTAAGCCAAATTTCACATATTCTGTATGTCCTAATCTTGAAAGTTTTTTTGCTATTGCATCACGAGACTCAGAATCGGAAACCTTTGTTTTAGCACTGCCTGGCTCAAGAGGATTTTTCGTCTGGTTATAGACCAAAATATAATCCATTTCTGCTCGGGTATGTGAAATACCCGTCTCCACAATATCAGAAAATATAAGCATGCTATCAAAGATTTTTTTCCTTATATCGTACTGATCTTTTAAATCAATATAGCCATTTTTAAATTCGACAAATACAAGGCTCCCATCAGGCAAAGACAGTAGTGCATCATTCGATCTTGGAACAGATTTTAATCCTAAATCCTTAATATATTCTTCTTTTACATCATCAAAGCTAATTACCTGATATTGTGATTCCGTCATATATGTGATGCTACCATCATGATCATCCTTCGAAGTTTCCTTAAAAGTTTTTTTGTTATTCTCAAATATCAGATATTTGGATAAATCAATCATCCTCACTCCACCTCTCATTTTCTAATCTCTGTAGAGGTCGTGCTAATCGTTGATAAATCGCATCTACATCATCGCTAACATCTTCAATTTTTGAAATATTCCCATGAGAAACGGCTTGATAATATCTACATCTATCAGCAATTTGATATTTTGCCGCATACACCTCAATAGCATTAAGAAAATAGGGACTATGTGTATTAACCAGAATATGCATATTAAACTCTCTCTGAATCAGGACAATTAACTCCGCAAAAATCAGTTGCCATTCCGGATGCAAGTGAACCTCAGGTTCATCCAAAACAATCGTACCATTTTCTTCCAAAGTTCCATTTTGAAGCAATGTCTTTAAAATAACAAAAGTCTTTAACCCTGCCGACACATTCTTTGAATTCAGAACTTTATCAGAACCACTTGATTTATATCCAAAACTTCTTCGTTTATTGCGGACTATTTCTCCATTGCAAATAGAGTTTATTTTAGAATAAATCTTATCAAGCTTATTAGTTGTGATAATTTGGGCAATTATGCTACCATCTACTTCTTTTCCCAACAATTTAGAAAGCAAATGTTCTCTGTGATCCGGATAATTTTCAAATCTACCATAAAAAACAGGGTAACTCATTTCATCCATGATAAAAGGATCATCAATGTATATAACCTCTGTATTTAAATGCAGATTCTCTGAAATAGATTGAACCGTATTGTCTTCTACTTTAATAGTAACACTATTATTCTTGATTTGCAGGGTAATCTCTCCTGATTCATCAGTAAAAATGTTATTGACTTGACCACTGAACTCTACATCTAATTTTTTAGTTAGGACAGAGGTAAAAACATCGTTATCGGAAATAGCAAGAACATCCTCAATTCTTTTAAAAATCTCATTTAGGTCTTCCGATGCAATGTCTTTAGTTTTTTGGTTGAAATTTGAATCACTCAGAGATATCGCTTCTATAATATCTGCGCGCAGTAAAGTAGAATTATTACGATATTTATCAGCATTCATATTTATTGTATGTGCGATTTCTTCAGTATCTACACGCATAGTCATTCTATTTGTTACATTGTGATAGAGCACATCCAGTAAACGCTCAATATTATCTTCGCGTTCATCTCGAATTTTAGATTCTATTTTGTAAAAGCCATTAAAAATACTATATAATGCTTTTCCAATCGTACTCTTTCCGGTATCATTCTCTCCTGCAATAACAGTAATCCCATTTAATTCAACTTTTGCACTTTCAACTTTTCCAATGTTCTTCAATGATAATATCATGTTATTACCTCCCGCGCCGAAAAGAGTTAGTTAGTATAAGTTATCATAGCATAGTATGCAAAAAAAAAGAAGAGAAAATTAGATTCTTTTTGATTTCTTCAGCGTCCATCATCTTTCTGCCGTCCCAGGCCACAAAAGCTCAGTTCAGCACAAAGCTATCACCGGTTATAAAGAGTGCCATTTCTTTTCTCCCTTTCCATTCATTCTAAACCTTGTTCCAGTACCACATCCGAATCTCGGAAGTGGACGTGGATGGTTTCCGCATCCTCCACTGTGATCTTCTGGATGATCTGTCGGACGAATTCATCATCGAATTCCGTGTATCCCGCAGAGCACTCCTTCAAGTTGTCCCACATCTGCTGACGCTTCGCCGCCTGCTCCGCCATGCTTGCTTCTTTTTGTTGGACTTTTAAGATCTGCGCCTTAAGGGCTTCCTTCTCATCCGTCAGGGCTTTCATCCTGGCGTTCAGTTCCGCATCGGCCATGTTCGCCAGCAGCCGGTCCAGCGCATCAGACTGTTCCTGGCTGACCTCATCCATGCGCTTTTTCAGTTCCAGCAGCATTGCTCCAGCCTGCGACATGGCCCTTTTGGCTTCCTCTACCATGGCCAGTACATCCGGGCAAACCTCCTGTCGGATAAAGTGCTGCTGTCTGTCCTATACGATACTGGAGCCAGAGTTCAAGAAATCGTTGATCTAAAAGTGAAGAATATACGATTGGAAAAACCAGCCGCAGTCACATTGCATGGCAAGGGAAACAAAACCCGCCATGTACCGATCATGAAAAGCACTGTAGCCATACTAAGGTCATATCTTGTTTCCTATAAGGGTACTTCTGGTTTGGAATATAGAGAAAACCATTTGTTCGTAAACCAGCAAGGAGATCCGCTCAGCCGATGGGGTGTTTCACATATTATTAGCAAGTAAGTTCAGAAAGCAAAGGATACTGAACAGTTTCGTGTTGATTTTCCGATCACACCACATATCTTTCGGCACTCCAAGGCAATACATATGTTGCATGCGGGGATCAACCTAATTTATATCAGGGACTTCCTCGGTCACATCGATGTGGCTACAACAGAAATCTATGCGCGAGCTGATACTGAAATGAAGCGCAAGGCGATAGAGGCATCCTGCAAGGATATTTTCCCGAAAGATGATTTTCAAGACTGGAACGAAAATGACAGCATAATGAATCTCCTCGTCTCCCTTTGCTGATTTCAAAGAATAAAATGGTGAGTGTTTTTGCCGTAATCCCCAGCCTACTTGGGCTTTACAGTTGCACTCACCATTTTATTTCACTCCACATAATGCAAAAATATTGAGCTCAACATTTAGCGCACAAGTTTTTAGTGGTTGCCATTCTTGGATACCTCCTCGTTTTTGTAACGCAAGCATACCCAAAAGGTCCAGTAAAAGCTATTACCAATACCACCAAGGAATGATAGACAAACGAAGCGAAAGCAACATAAGCACCTATGAGTCGAAAAAGGCCGCCGTCCGCTCCCACATAGGGAGCCGAACGGCGGCCTGCCTTCTTATTCTTTATTCTTTTTTAAGCCTCAGTGTTCGAACCACACCAGACCATAAATTCGGCAGGGCGCATCTTAAAAATGTCGCCTCTCGCTGGGCAAAACTGAAATTTTAAAAAATCGAGTTTTTGCAACTTTTTCATTCTAAAAATGGCACATTATATGCAGAAAGCGCCGCACTTTTGTGCGGCGCTTTCTGCGTTGCATCTTTCATCAACACATTTTGGTACGGGTAGTGGGACTCGAACCCACACGCCTCGCGGCACAGGAACCTAAATCCTGCGTGTCAACCAATTCCACCATACCCGCATATATGAGCGGCAGGAGAAACTGCCGCTATTTTTTATTGTTTGGTACCGCAAGGGACCAAGATGAAGCACAGATATGTTATTTGTGCCTATGCTCGATTTTATCGGTTATGCTCCCATCTTTGTTGATTTTTCTGGTCGCTTTAATAATAGAGCCATCAGGCTGATTGAATATCTTAGTAACACGGGCAGTCCACTTGCCAGCAAAAGTTTCGGCCTTATCAGGTGTTATTCTGGGGAATGCGGGTAAGTTGCTATTTTGTTTTCTCAGCTTTCCCATCGGCATATCCTCCTGCAAATTCATCTATTTGCAAAAATCTACACTAAGGTGACATCACCTAAATCCATCGAGTCTACCAATTCCACCACGCCCGCATATCCACGCCGTATTGTAGCACACTTCACGTCGGCGTGCAAGGAATGTTTTGCCTTTCCCCTCCACCCTATGCTATACTGTCATCAACAGTACACGAAAGGATGGTGCCCCATGAGCGAAAATGCCCTCGCCTTGGCGCGTCAGCACGCGCCCTGCTACATTTACTCCCGCGAGATCCTTACCGCACAGGCAGAGACTCTCCACAGGACCTTCCCCGGCTTTGATATTCTGTTCTCCGTGAAGGCCAACCCCTTCCCACCGGTAATACGGCACCTTGCGGCGCTTGGCATCGGCGCGGATGCGGCCAGTGCGGGTGAGGTCTGCCTGGCCGCGGAATGCGGGATCGCGCAAGAGGATATCTACTTCTCCGCCGCCGGAAAAAGCGATCGTGCACTGGCCGCCGCGTGGGATAACTGCCATCTGATCGCCGATTCTATCGGCGAGGTGCGGCGAATCGCCGCTATGGCCGCTGCCCGCGGCGAGACAAAGGCCATCGGCCTGCGCGTGAACCCCGCTTTCAGTATGGACGGCGGTACGGGCGGAACGTCCAAGTTCGGCATCGACGAGTCCGATCTCCCGGCACTGAAAATCCTGCTGCAAACGCTGCCGGCAGCCGTCTGCGGCCTCCATATTCACCTGCGCTCCCAGAATCTCTCCGCGGACACTCTCGCCCGCTACTACAAAAACTGCTTCGCGCTGGCCCTCCGCGTCCGCGATATTCTGGACTGTGCCATCGAGTATATCAACTTCGGCGGCGGAGTAGGCATCGTTTACGACCCGGCGTGCCAACCGCCGCTGAACATGAGCACCTTGAAGCAATGTACGCAGGCCGTGGCAGAGGAAAACGCCCGTACCCTCCGCGCACGGCTGCTGGTGGAGTCCGGGCGGTTTCTGACAGCACAGGCGGGAACGTACTATCTGCCTGTGGTAGACAAAAAGACGTCCCACGGCACCACCTATGTCATCGTAGAAAACTGTCTCAACGGCTTTCAGAAGCCCTCTCTTGCCGCCATGCTGCGTAACGCCGCCGGAGAAGGCCCCCTTGCGCCTCAGGAACCTCTGTTTACCGGCGAGACCGCCTTCCCCATCACCGCCCTGCCTGCGGAGGATACCGGCATCACCGAGACCGTAGACATCGCAGGAAACCTCTGCTGCGCTGTGGACGTGCTGGCTAAGAACTTCACCGGTCCGGCGCTGGCGGTGGGAGATCTTGTGGCCGTGGGGAACACCGGGGCCTACGCCAGAACACTGTCGCCGCTGCTGTTTTCCTCCCACGACGTCCCTGCGGAATTCTTGATCTGAAAAACAGGGCAGCCCATTGGGCTGCCTTGTTTTCTTATTTCTCCCGTCTGATGGGCCGGATGTACTTGAAGTACTGCCCCGGCACAAAATAGAAATACGTCTTGACGCCCTGTTCACTTTTGACCATACCGATCTCTCCCAATCCAAAGATATAGCGATCGAAGGGATGGATGCGGGTGCGGAGCACTACGGGGCGGGGCCGGCGGCGGTAAACACCGGGGGTAACGCCGTAGAGCGCCTTGAAGGCGCGGGTAAAGGCCTCCTGCCCGGAAAAGCCGTAGTCCAGCGCGATGTCCAACAAAGGCCGGTCGGTATCGCGCACCTCCTTCAGGGCAAAGGCCAGGCGCCGCTGGTGCAGGTAGGTACGCAGGGACATACCCGCGATCTCGCGGAATTTATGGGTGGCGTGGTACTCAGAATAGTGCAGACGTGCCGCCAGCGCCCGCAGTGTCAACGCCTGATCGTCCCGGCGCATAATGGCGTCGTCCATCTCATTGACGACGGTCTGGATCATCTGCTGCCATTCGTACATAGGCTTGCTCCCTTCTCTCGCTGTGAACAGAATACACCCTTTCCGCCCCAAATGTTTGATATGAGTTGCTGTTAAAACAGGGACGGCTCCCGCCGTCCCTGTCCGCTTATTCCACTTCAGCAGCCTCCGCCGGCTCCTCCTGCCCCTGCTTGGGCAGCTGCTCGGGCCACTTGGCCCAGGTCTGGCGGATATAGGGGATCATCTGATCCCGGGGCATATCCAGTGCCGCGGCCAGCTCGCCGTAGAGCTGGTCCTCAGCCCGCTTGAGATAGCGCTCATCCATCTGGCTGACCTTCTTACCATGGCGCAGGGCCCACGCCCGCTTGCGGCAGATACCGTGGATCATGGCGGCCAGCTCGGCGCAGTCACAGCGGAGCACCAGCTGGTGGTAGAAATCCTTGGCAGCACGCATACCGCGCTCGGCGGGCTTCTGCTCCGGCAGGGCCGGCAGCGCAGCGATCAGCTCCAGCGCACAGTCTCGGCTGATGATGGGGCGCATGAGGACAGTGGTGTCCACAGGAGTCATAACGGTGCCGCCGCGGTACAGGGGAGAGAGATGATAGTAGACCTTGTCGCCGCCGTCATAGGCCAGACCGGATGGCCCTATGGACTCCACCCGGCAGACGCCCTCGCCGCCGTATACCACCAGATCACCCGCTGCAAACATCACACACGCTCCTTATCCGCAACATACATACACATATATACACAAAAAGGCACATGGCACACGACCATGCGTTCCCCTTTTGCTCACCATTACCTGACATCAGTATAACATATTCTGACGAAAAATGTAAGCACAAATTTTACCGTGACTGTCGATTTTCCCGGAAAGTTGTGATACAATGCAGGAAAACTTTTGCGAGGTGCAGCCATGAAAAAACCTGTCATCCATCCCTCCGCCTTTGTGGCGGACAACGCCACCGTCCGGGGCAGCGTGACCCTGGGCGCCAACAGCAGCGTGTTCTTCGGCGCGGTGCTGCGGGGCGACCGGGCGCCGATCACCATCGGTGCGGGCACGAATATCCAGGATAACTGTGTGGTGCACGTGGACTACGACCATCCGGTGACGGTGGGCGAAAACGTAACGGTGGGCCACGGGGCCATTCTCCATGGGTGCACCGTGGGTGACAACACCCTCATCGGCATGGGCGCCATCGTGCTGAACGGCGCGAAGGTCGGCAGCAACTGCCTGATCGGCGCGGGGGCGCTGGTACCGCAGAACGTGGAGATACCGGACGGGTCTTTGGCCTTCGGCTCCCCCGCCAAGATCAAAGGCCAGCTGGACGAAGCAGCCATTGCCGAGCTGCGGCAGGCGGCGCTGGACTACCAGAAGGAGGCCATGGCATACAAGGCCGAGCAGGAACAATAAAAATATGCGCTCCGACCAAGAGCCGGTGCGCATGGATGAAAAGCGGCCCCCGGCACAGCCGGGGGCCGCTGACCGTTTAGACGACGGCAAAGAACTTGATGATAAACAGCAGGGAAATAATGTAGGTCAGGACAGACACATCCTTGGCACGGCCGGAGAACACCTTGATCACGGTGTAGGAAATCATGGCAATACCGATTCCGTGGCCGATGGAGCCGGAGATGGGCATGGCCAGCAGCATCAGGAACACGGGGACCACCTGGTCCAGATCGTCGAAATCCACGTTCTTCAGGCCCTGGAGCATCAGGATGCCCACGTAGATCAGGGCGGAGGAGGTAGCGGCAGCGGGAATGACGGCCGCCACGGGCGCGATGAACATACAGGCCAGGAACATGAACGCGGCGGTCAGGCTGGTCAGGCCGGTGCGGCCGCCGGCCTCCACGCCGGAGGCGGACTCCACGAAGGTGGTAACGGTGGAGGTGCCGCAGCAGGCGCCGGCCACGGTGCCCACGGCATCGGACAGCAGGGCCTCCTTCATGTTGGGCATATTGCCGTCCTTGTCGGTCATGCCGGCGCGGGAGGCCGTACCCACCAGAGTGCCGATGGTGTCGAACATATCGATCATGCAGAAGGTGATGATCAGGCTGATCGCTGTGAACCAGCCGATATTAAAGAAGTCGGTGAAGTCAAATTTGAACAGCGTGGTCTCCACCATGTCGTGGAAAGGCGGCAGGAAGGACGCGCCCTCCAGCGAGGCAAAGGGGTTGGTACCCAGGAAGATAAAGCAACCGGCCCAGTAGATCACGGAGGCTACCAGCATACCCACCAGCACAGCGGCCTTGACGCCCTTCTTGGCCAGCAGGATGATGACAAACAGACCGATGAACATGGTGATAACAGTCAGGACCATCTGGCTGTACTCGGCACCCATGTGGTCCTTGATCACGCTGGGGGTCATGGCGCCGAAGAAGTCACGCATGACATAGAAGGGGGAGGTATAGCCATTGCCCTCGGCATAGATGCCCACGTTGGAGCCCAGGCCGATGTTCATCAGCATAAGGCCGATGGCGGGACCGATACCCAGACGGACGCCCAGAGGAATGGCGTGAACGATCTTGTCGCGGATATTGAATACGCTCAGCAGCAGGAAAACGATACCCTCCACCAGAATGATGCACAGCACCGCCTGGAAGGCGCTGGTGTAGTCGGTGTTCAGCATGGCGGCCACATTGCCGGCGATGACGGCGAAGAAGCTGTTAAGTCCCATACCCGGCGCCATGACAAAGGGCTTGTTGGCGAGGAAGGCCATGACCACGGTGCCGATGGCGCTGGCGATGCAGGTGGCCAGAAAGACACCGTTCCACAGCGGAGTGCCCACGGCAAAGTTGGTCAGCAGGTTGGGGTTCAGGGCGATGATGTAGGCCATCGTCATGAACGTGGTGAGACCGGCCAGGATCTCCGTCTTGACGGAGGTGCCGTTCTCTTTCAGATGAAAGATACGCTCCATGTGATTCTCTCCTTTACAAAATGCTGCGCGCCCTCCGGCGCAAGTATCATCTTAACGCTTTTTAACAGGAAAAACAAGACTTTTTGTCAGGCCTGCTGAATTTTTTTCAGATGTCAGTCAAAAAAAGCGCCCCCGGCGTGGCCGAGGGCAAGGAGGTGGGGGTGCCTCCTTCTGTTCTCAGGGGGCTGCGTCAGCCGGGGTATAACTGACACGATGCTGATGAGATAGCAGCATGGGGTGCCGACCGGGACAGGTCAGCCTTCCGTCCGCATCCGGGGGCGCATGACAGGGGCGCTTTTTTCAGGGAAGCTTATTGGGCCGCGCGATCGGCCTGAATGAGCAGCTTCAGCGCCTCCACGCCCACCTGAACGGCGGAGGTAGTGTCCTCGCTCATATCCTGGTCCAAGCCGGCCTTTTCACGCTCCTGGTTCCAGACCACATGGAAGCAGCTGCCGCAGCGGCAGTTCAGGGCATCGGCCACCACAAAGAGGGCGGCGGACTCCATTTCACTGGCCTTGACGTGCAGGCGCTTCCAGGCCTCCCATTTGTTGAGCAGCTCATAGGATACCGGCATACGCTCGGGGCTGTGCTGGCCATAGAACGCGTCCTTGCACTGAACGACGCCTACCTGGGTGCGCTTACCCAGCGCCTTGGCCGCCTGGACCAGTGCGGTGGTGACCTCGAAGTTCGCCACCGCGGGGTACTCGATGGGGGCATATTCCCGGCTGGTATGCTCAAAGCGGATCGCGCCGGTGGCGACCACCACGTCGCCGCTGCGGACATCCAGCTCGATTCCGCCGCAGGTCCCTACGCGGATAAACGTGTCAGCGCCGATGTTGTGCAGCTCCTCCATGGCGATGGAGGCGGAGGGCCCGCCGATACCGGTGGAGCAGACAGAGACCTTCTCCCCCAGCAGTGTACCGGTATAGATGGTGTACTCACGGTTCTGAGAAACAAAGTGCGCATCGTCGAACAGCTCGGCGATCTTGGCACAGCGGCCGGGGTCACCGGGAAGAATAACATAGCGGCCCACGTCGCCCTCGGCGCAGTGGATATGATACTGCTTTTCCAGTTCCTGCATGATACATCGTCCTCCATCTATGTTCAAGTCGTTATGTCCTAAGCAAATAACACGGTTCATAATCAAACATTTACCCATCGCTGAGGTAGAAAAAATCATATCATGGTTTTTCGGAAAATGCAATACTTCCGCCACAAAAGATACGGCTTTCCTGTACAAATGATGCAAAAGGCAAAAAGTGTCGGGGCTATAAAACCGCCCGCGGCAAAACCTACGTTTGGCGGCGGCTGTTCTCCGCGCATGTGCGCGTGTTTTTGCGCGGATCGGCCGACGCATATGGGAAAAGGAGGAAAAAGATATGACAGATCGACTCGCTGCACTGGCGGCGGCAGTGATGCTGGCGGTGACGCTGGCGGCCTGCGGCGCGGCAGACGACAAGGCAAACGGCACCGCGCCGGACACCACACCCAACGGCAGCATCACCACGCAGCCGGACACCAACGGCACGGACACCGGCAGCGCCAAAGATGACCTGAACGGCGGCCACAGCGAAAGCGGCCGGGCGGATGAGGACGGACAGATGGACGGCACCGCGGAGACGCGGCGGTACGACCGGGCACTGGCAGCGTCGCTCAGTCAGCTGATCCTAAACCGGATCGGCGAATGACAAAAGCGCGGCGGGCATCGTGTGCCCGCCGCGCGGTTTTTAACGGCAGGACTTGCATTTTTCAAAAAATGGGATATTATATAGGTGAAAAACGTCCCCGCCCCCTTTTTTCGTCCTCTGAACGGCGAACGCGGGGCACGGAACAAAATTTACGCCGCAGTGGGCGGCAGAGAAAAGAAGGTTTTTTCTATGACAAAGATCGACATCGTTTCCGGATTCTTGGGCGCAGGTAAGACGACCCTTATCAAGAAGCTGCTGGCCGAGGCCTTCCCCGGCGAGAAGCTGGTACTGATCGAAAACGAGTTCGGTGAGATCAGCATTGACGGTGGGTTCCTGAAGGACTCCGGCGTGCAGATCAGTGAAATGTCCTCCGGGTGCATCTGCTGCTCTCTGGTGGGCGACTTCAACAAGGCGCTGAAGGACGTACATGAGCAGTTCCACCCTGACCGCATCCTCATCGAGCCCAGCGGCGTGGGCAAGCTCAGCGACGTGATCGTGGCGGTGGAGAACACCGTGAAGGACGTACCGGACATGAAGCTGAACAGCTTTGTGACCGTAGCGGACGCCACAAAGGTCAAGATATACATGAAGAACTTCGGCGAGTTCTACAACAACCAGATCGAGTCCGCCGGTACCATCATCCTCTCCCGCACCCAACGGCTGAGCCAGGAGAAGCTGGAGGCCGCCGTGGCGCTGCTGCGGGAGAAGAACCCCAATGCCGCCATTCTCACCACACCCTGGGACCAGCTGGATGGCATGACCATTCTCAGCGCCATCGAGAAGGTCTCTCTGGCGGACGAGCTGCTGGCGCATATGCGCGCCGAGCACGAGGCGGATGAGGCGGAGCACGAGCATGAGCATCACCATCACCACCATGACGAGGATGAGCACGATCATGACCATTGCTGCCATCACCATGACCACGATGATGACGATGACGACGACCACGACCATGAGCACTGCTGCCATCATCACCACGATGAGGACGAGCATGACCACGATCATCACCACCATCACCACGACGGCGAGGAATGCGATGATCCCCACTGCGGCTGCCACCATCACCATCATCACGCCGACGAGGTATTCACCAGCTGGGGCACGGAGACGGTGAAGGCCTACTCCGAAGCGGAGCTGGAGCACATCCTGACGGCGCTGGACAGCGGCGAATACGGCGCGATCCTGCGGGCCAAGGGTATCGTGGCTGCCGCCGACGGCGGCCAGTGGCTGCACTATGACTTTGTGCCCGAGGAGCACCAGGTGCGGCGCGGTCCGGCGGACTACACCGGCCGTATCTGTGTGATCGGCTCCCAACTGAAAGAGGATAAGCTCTCTCAGCTGTTCGGACTGTAAGGAGCGGCTGACATGGATATTCCTGTTTATCTTATTGCCGGATTTCTGGACGCCGGTAAGACCGAATTCATCAACGGCATCCTGCGGGACGGTTTCGCCGCCGAGGATCGGACGCTGCTGCTGTGCTGCGAGGAAGGTGAGAACGGCTATGATCCCAAGGTGCTGGGCAACGTATTCACCTATACCGTGGAGGACGAGGACCAACTGACGCCCGACTTTCTGAAAAAGCTGGAAAAGCAGTACCGGCCCAAGCAGGTCATCGTGGAGTACAACGGCATGTGGAGCATGGAGAAGCTGTACCGCGAGGGGCTGCCCGCCAACTGGATCCTGTACCAGATCATGTGCCTGGTGGACGCCACGACCTTCGAGATGTATTTGAAGAACATGGGGCAGCTGATGATGGAGAAGATCACCAACTGCGATATGCTGATCTTCAACCGCTGCAATGAGCAGCTGCGCGCCCAGCTTCGCAGCCGCAACCTGCGGATGGCCAACCGTCGGGCGGATATCTATCTGGAAAACGAGGACGGCACCAGCGAGGAGTACGTCACGCCGGAGATGTCGCCCTTCGACCTGACCGGCGGCAAGCTGGAGGTGCCGGACGAGGACTACGGCATCTGGTATGTGGACATGATGGACAACCCGGGACGCTACGAGGGCGTGGAGGTGACCTTCAAGGCGCTGATGTGCCACTCCAAAAAGTTCAAGGGCGTGCACTGCCCGGGACGCTTCGCCATGGTGTGCTGCGACAAGGATATGCAGTTCCTGGCCCTGGTGTGCCGCGGCGAAGGGCTGGAGCAGTATAAGGACAAGCAGTGGGTGAAGATACACGCCACAGTGAAGAAGGAGGCCTGTGACGCCTATCAGGGCGAAGGCCCCGTGCTGTACGTCACCTCCATCGCCGCCACCACCAAGCCGGACCCGGAAATGGTGTCCTTCTGATCGCGATCCGTATATTTTCACCGCACAATTGCAGCGTGTATAGAAAAAGACCCGCCGATGGCGGGTCTTTTCAACTTGTTTCGGCCTCAGCGGACCAGCTGGATGGCAGCGGGGAGGTTTTCGATCTCCACGCGGGGCGCGCTGGGGCAGTATTCACCGTCCAGGGACCAGGGGAGGTTCTCCTCGGTGGTCAGGGTAACGCGCTGGACATGGCGCAGTATCACGCCGGGATAGTTGTACTGCATACGGGTCATGGCGGTAATGAGGTTCTGCAGATCCAGTGCCGTCTTTGGCATACGGAGCAACAACAGTTCGAATTTTCCGTCGTCCATCCGTACACGGGAGGGATCCAACTTCACCAGGCCGCCCAGGGAGGTGGAATTGCACACAGCGCCGAAAATGAACTCCCCCTCAAAGCGCTCACCATCGGCTTCCACCGCGCAGCGGTAGGGCCGCAGGGAGTCAAGGTCACCCAACCCCTCCAAAATGTAGGCAAAATGACCCAGAGCATTCTTGGCTGCCTGGGTGGCGGAGTAGGAAGACCGGGTAAAGGCCCCAAAGGAGGCCACATAGGCGAAATAGCGGTCGTTATGCCGCCCCACGTCCAGGGGGCAGGGCGTGCCGGTGGCGGCCGCCTCTGCCGCGGCGGGCAGCATGGTGTGAAGATGCAGGCTCATGGCAAAGTCGTTGGTGCTGCCGCAGGGCAGATAGCCCAGCAGGGGCCGCTGCTCCAGCTGCATAAGCCCGGACAGCGTCTCGTTCAGCGTGCCGTCGCCGCCGGCACAGACCACCATGTCGTACTGTCCGCCCCACCGGGCGGTGATATCGCGGGCCTGGCCGCCCGCCTCGGTGATATAGACCCGTACCAGATAGCCGGCACGGGAGAACTGCGCCACGGCGTCGAACAGCGGGGCGCGGGATTTTGTCTTTCCCGCACGGGGATTGACGATAAACAAGAGCTTTTTCATAGGAACACCCTTCCATACCATCGTAATTCTCGCATTTTGCGCGGGGTTGTCCGAGTATGATACCACAGTTGCGGCGGGATTGCAATACACATTCCGCCTCGGGTGTTTGTGTTCGAAAATTGTTGCAAAACGCCGCGCATACGGGTATGATAGAAAAAACAGCAGTGGGAGGTCCTGCCATGAAGCGAACGCAGTATTTCAAATGGGGACTGACGGCCTTTTTGACCGTATGTGCCGTTCTGGTGTTCTACGACACCTTCTATCAGGCGGGAACGCTGCAGCAGTTCGTGTCCAAGCTGGCATCCATCCTGGCACCGGTGCTGTACGGCTTTGCCATCGCCTATCTGCTGACGCCCATCATGTCCTGTCTGGAACGGGCCATCGCGGCGCTGTGGAAAAAGCTCTTCAAAAAAGAGCTGAAGCAGCCGTCAGGCGTGCTGCGGCTGGTGAGCATCCTGCTGACCGAGGCCGTGGTCCTCTTCCTGCTGTACCTGCTGATGAGCGTGCTGGTGCCCCAGGTGGTGGACAGCGTGACCACCCTCATCAACAACGCCGAGTCCTACTACCGCAAGGTCTATCGCTGGGCCAACGACCTGCTGGAGAACGACAGTGGGATCGGTGTCTGGCTGGCGGGGCTCATCACCGAGCGCTATACCGACGGCATGGCCTTTTTGACCGACAAAGTGCTGCCCTGGGCCCAGAAGGCCATTGTGCCGCTGACCAACGGTATCTGGAGCGGCATCCGCGGGGCAGTGGGCTTTGCCTTTGACCTGATCGTGGGCATCATCGTGTCCATCTACCTGATGGGCATGAAGGAGAAGAGCCTGGCTCGCTGCTGCAAGGCGGTCTACGCCGCGCTGCCGGAGGAAAATGCCGACGCGGTCATGCGCGGCACGCGGCGGGTGAACGCCATCTTCTCCGGCTTTGTCCGCGGCAAGCTGCTGGACTCCCTCATCATCGGCATCCTGTGCTTTATCTGCTGCTCCATCCTGAAAATGCCCTACACCCCGCTGGTCAGCGTGGTGGTGGGCGTGACCAACGTGATCCCCTTCTTCGGCCCCTTCCTGGGGGCGGTGCCGTCGGCATTCCTGATCCTGCTGGTCAGCCCCAGGCAATGTCTGGTGTTCGTGATCTTCATCGTGATCCTCCAGCAATTTGACGGCAACATCCTGGGGCCCAAAATTCTGGGCGACGCCACGGGCATCTCCAGCTTCTGGGTCATCGTGGCCATCCTGGTGGGCGGCGGCTTCGCCGGCGTGCTGGGTATGTTCATCGGCGTGCCGGTGTTCGCCTGCATACAGGAGCTGCTGAAATTCCTGATGGACCGCCGGCTGCGGAAGCGGAATATGCCCACCGAGGCCTACGCCTATGTGGGTCGGGCCAAGGATTCCCCGCCGGAGGACACGCCCGCGCCCGAACCCGAAGACCCCGCGTGATATAGCAGGCAGGCGGGCACGCAGCCCGCCTGCCTTTTCTTTGAAAGGAGCACCCCCATGACAAAAGACCTCTACGATAAGCTAATGGTCTTCGGCAACGACCGGGAGCCGTTTCTCGCCCACAACTTTATGCGGACCACCGACCTGGACGACGGTACCGCCACCGTGACGCTGCCCATGCACACCGAAAGTCTGAACCGCTGGGGCGGCGCCCACGGCGGCATCCTGTTCTCGCTGTGCGATGTGGCTATGGGCATGGCCATCATGACGCTGCGGCAGGAGATGGTAGTCACCGTAAACGCCACCATCGATTATCTGTCCGCCGCTGCCGCCGGCAGCACCCTGACCGCCGTGGGCAAGGTGGATCGCCTGGGCGGCAAGCTGGCCTTCTGTTCCGCCGAGATGACCGACGAGACCGGCAAGGTCATCGTCCGCGCCCACTGCGTCATGTGCTTCACCGGCAGGGCGCTGCCCCTGTGAGCCGCCGTGCCCTGCGCCGCTGGTGTATTGCGCTGGCGGTGTTCTTTGCCGCGTATTTCGCCCTGCGCACCAGCCGCGCCGCCATGAACTGGCTGTGGTACGGCGCCGTGCTGCCGGCGGAGCAGTGGCTGGGGCGGCTGTGTGGGAGGTTGACGCTCTCCGTAGGTGAGGTCCTGATCTTGACGGCGGTGTTCTGCGCCATACTGTGGCTGGCCAATGTGCCCCGGCGCATCATCGCCGCGCGGGGCTGCCGTTGGGGCATGGCTCTGCGCCTGACGCTCACCGCCCTCTGCGCCGTGCTGACGGTGTACGCCGGCTTTTGCCTCACCTGGGGCATCGGGTACAATACCGACGGCTTCCAGGAGAAAAGCGGCATCCATGCCCGGCCTTCCACGGTGGAGACGCTGGCAGAGGTAACGGCCTATTTTGCCGGCAATCTGGCCGCCTGCGCCGATGACGTCCCCAGAGATGAAAGCGGTGTCTGCACGCTGGACCGGCAGGCGGTGCTGAACCGGAGCGCCTCCGCGCTGGATGTGCTCTGCGGCGAGTTCCCGTTCCTGCGGGCGGAAACGGGCGGTGCCAAGGGCTTCGCCTGCTCCCGGGCGCTGAGTGCCCTGCACTTCACCGGGTTCTACTTCCCCTTCACCGGCGAGCCGAACGTCAACATGGACAGTCCGGCGGCCTTTCTGCCGGCCACTGTATGCCATGAGCTGGCCCACCAGCGGGGCGTCACGGCGGAGGAGGCGTGCAATTTCATCGGCATACTGGCCGCCACCCGGTCAGAGGATGCGGGATACCGCTACTCCGGCTGGCTGACGGGGTTCGGGTATCTGTCCAACGCCCTGTACAGCGCTGACCGGGAGGCGTGGCAGACCATACGGGACGCACTGCCGGACACGGTGGTGGCCGACCTGCGGGCGGACAACGCCTACTGGGCGCAGTTCCGGGGCGTTGTCTCAAAGGTCTCGGACACCGTGTATGACGGCTTTCTCAAGAGCAACGGCGATACGGACGGCAGCAAGAGCTACGGCGTGGTCACGGATCTGCTGGTGGCCTATTTCGGATAAAAAATATTCCCTTAGGCCAGTTGGCCTAAGGGAATATTTTTTATTGGCCCGTTTGGTCCGGCGAAGCCTCCGAGCAGTCTATTGGGATCATCCTAGTGCTCATACGCTCCAGCACGATAATATGATACAGCTCTTCCGCATTGGACGCATCGGCAGATTGCCCCCAGTGCGTTTGCAGCCCTATCCGAAGCGTCTCCCCGTCCGGCGTATGCCAGAGCAGCGCCGATGCGTAGACATTGCCGTTTTCATCGGATCGCATTTCGACCTCTACATCCGTTCCCGGCTGCGCCCTCCCGTTGACAACGGGAAATGTCGTCTCATAGCGCCCGTCGCCGGTGCGGAGGGTGACCTTGCCGTTTTCCAGGCATACGCTCCCATATATCATGCCGTCCCGGTAGTCATCGACGACATACACAGCGTTTCCCTCACTGATCCATACGCTTTTGCAGACGCCCTGCGTATAGGCCGCCCGATACTGTCTGACACCATGGATATCCGTGGGCCATTTTACTCCGTCCTCATATGTCCAGTTCCATGTGTATGTAGAGAATTCCAGATTGTTAAGGCCCTCCGCCCTGCTGTCACAGTCAAGCCAATGGTAAGTAAATTCGTCACCGTGCCTTTGAGTATACCGCCATGTCGTATCATCCCAATCAACAGAGGGATCTCCACTCTCATACTTGCTGTACCAGATATGCAGGTTTCTCCCCAGCTTAAAGATATCCACCGCATCATTAATGGCACCCAGCGTTTTCCCGTCATAATCGATGTCCTGGTAGTAGGTATAAAGCTCGTCCTCGCGCACCATATCGCTGTAGGAAGCGTCGTAGGGCAGCAGCACGTCGTAGTAATACGGTTCTATGACCTCCTCGCAGAGCTGCCGCATCATGGGATACAGCGCCAGCGCCTCCAGACCGGGGATGTCCTCCTCCAGCAGCGCCTCGCTGACCGCGTCCAGATAGGCGCACTGCTCCGCCGTCAGCGCGGCGCGGGGCGTGTTGTCCGTCACGGCGGCGCCCCAGCACGACAGGCCGATGGCCACCGCCGCGGCCCCGGCCACCAGCATGGCCGGAAGACTGCGGCGCTTCTTCTGCGGCGGCGCGGTGTCGTCGCGGGATATCTCGTTCCCCGGCGCGGCCCACTCCCGCGGCGGCGCGGAGAACTCCGGCCTCGGCGGAGAAAATTCCGCGGGTGCCGGTGAAAATTCCTTGTCGTTCATGGCTTACTCCCGATCCAGCTCCACCCTGTGGACGGGGCAGGAGAGCCCCTCCTCCTCAAAGGCCATGAACAGCGTGCGGTTCAGCAAACGCTGCGCCTTGTAAATGTTCTCCTCGTGCGTCTCACCCGCCACGCGCAGCACAACGGCGCGATTTTCATAGTCCAGCGACTGTACGCCCAGATAGGCCGGGGCCTTGCTGAACAGGTCGGGGTGCTCCCGATGCAGCTTCGGCAGTACCTCGCCCAGCACCTTCTCCGCCCGCGCCAGACTCTCCTTGTCATAGGGGACCGCCATGTCGCACACGGCGAAGGACAGGTCGTTGGATCGGTTGATCAGACTGCGGATATCGGAGTTGTTGATGATTTTCACGTTTCCGCCGGAGTCCATGATCTGCGTGGTACGGATGCCGATTTGTGTGACCGTGCCGCGGAAGTCGCCCACCACGATGATGTCGCCCACCTCGTACTGGTGCTCAAACAGCATGAATGTACCGGTGATCACGTCGGCGATCAAGCTCTCCGCACCGAAGCCGATGATCAGCGCCAGCACGCCGGCGCCGGCCAGCAGCGCCCGCACATCCACGCCCACGATAGACAGCGCCCACAGCAGCCCCACGATGATCAGCAGATATCGGATAGCGCTGTCCGCCAGCGTGAACACGGTCTTGCCGTGGTTGCTGCTGGGCGACACTCTCTGAAATACGGCTCTGGCCGCCGCTGAAAACAGCACCAACCCGGAAAACAGTATGATCAGCTGTGTGCCGATGTTCCAGATCTGCGTAAACAGGCCCGCGGGCACGGGCACCGCCGCCCGCGCTGCCAAGGCCGCCACCAGCAGCACAGCGGCCAACCACGGCAGCACCTTTCCCGGTTTCTTTTTCATCTCGTTTTTTTCGTTTTCCATGATGTATTTCTCCCGTTTTTTATCCATATGATAAGCAGAAATTTAGCAAAATTTCTACATACACAGAATACACCGCCTTGTCGAATGTGTCAATATATCGCGTGAAATATCCGAATATTTTGTCCTTTTTGTGCGAAAAGCACCCGCCCTGTGTTATGCAGGGCGGGCGCTTTTCTATCACGATTTACAGGCCCAGGCCGGGGATGTTCAGTCCGCCGGTGAGTGAGCTCATGGAGCTGTTCATGGCATCATCTGCCTGCCGAAGTGCCTCATTTACCGCAGAAATGACCAGATCCTGCAACATTTCCGTGTCCTCCGGGTCGATGACGTCGGGCTTGATGGTCAGCTTGGTCAGTTCCTTTTTGCCGGTGACCACTGCCGTTACCGCGCCGCCGCCCACAGAGGCGGTGAACTCCGTTTTTTCAACTTCTTCCTGCGCTTTTGCCATATCCTGCTGCATTTTCAGCAGTTTTTGCTGCATCTGCGCCTGCTGCTGCATCATCCCGGCGCCGCCGGTAAAGCCCCTGCGGGCGCTGTATCCCTTTGCCATATTCGTTTCTCCTTTATATCGATCTGTTCATTTTGCCAGTGTAAACTATCGGACATCTTATGTGCAGCATCGGTTTACCCATGTGTAATACCGATGCGCTCTTTGTGTAACATTGGTGTGCTCCATGTGAGACACCGGTGCGCTCAGCATGAACTGTCGGCTTATTTGATGCGAAAATTGTCCAGCTGTTTGGCGTTTTCCACCAACTCGTCCAGCTTGTCCCTGTGGGGAGCCGGCACCTCCCAGGGCGGCAGGTCCGGCGGGGCGGGCGGCGCCTCCTCCGGCAGGGGCGGGCGCTCATAGTCGTCCGCCGGCGGGGTGGGCGTGGGCCGGGGCGCGGGGCGGACCGGGGCGCGCCGCACGGGCGCGGCGGGGCCGCCGCCTACGGTGAACTGCACCCGGACGGGACGGCCCACATGGCGGCTGGTGACGCCGCAGAGCACATCCTCGATGGCCTTGCGGCTGAGCTGCTGCTTCACCAGATCGTTGGCACAGGTAACGGTGAGCACATCCCCCTCCAGCGTACCTGTCGCCTGGTTCAGCCATACCCGGTCGGGGATGGTCAGGGGCCCCTTGTAGTGCTCGATAAGCGCGGCCCAGACCTGACTGTCACCGCCGGCGGCGGGCGCCGCCGGGGCGCTCTCCGGCGCAGGCGTCGCGGGTGCGGGGGCCATGGGGACCGGTGCGGGTTCCGGTGCGGGAGATGTCTCCTGCGGGATCGGAGACACTTCACGCCGGGGCGGCGGAGTCGGCGCAGCCGCCGGACGGGCGGCGGGTCTTTCCGCCGGGACGACGCCCTTCTTCAAGGCGTCCTCCAGGGCGGAGACGCGGTCCGCCAGAGCCTCCGTATCGTTGGAAAGGCTCTCGTCGCACAGACGCAGCAGACATAGCTCGGCATCCGTCCGCTGGCGGATGCTCCGGGGCAGGGCCGCGGCGGTGCGCTGGATGGTATCGGTCATATAGAGCAGACGGCGCATGGGGACCTCCGCCGTCAGTTCAGAGAGGGTCTTGCGGTCATACAGGCCGCCCAGCAGGGCGGCGCCGCCCTCCGGCGCGGCGGCCAGAACGGTCATGTCCCGGCACAGGTCGCTGAGCTCACCCAGCAGCGCGCCCACATCCTTACCGCCCCGGTACAGCTGGTCCAGCAGCGCCAAAGCGTCGCCCCCCTGACGCGCCAGGAGCAGGCGCATGAGCTGCACCGTCTGGGTACTGCCGGCCAGTCCCAGCGTGTCCAGCACGCTGCGGCCGTCCACGACCGCGCCGGCGGCACGGCACTGGTCCAGCAGGCTGAGCGCGTCGCGCAGCGCACCGTTGGCCATGCGGGCCAGCAGGTCCGCCCCGTCCGGGGTCAGGTCGATGGCTTCGGCCTTCGCCACCTTCAGCAGCTGCTGCTCCATATCGTGGGGCAGGATGCGCTTGAAGTTGAACCGCTGGCAGCGGGAGAGTATGGTGGCCGGGACCTTCTGGATCTCGGTGGTGGCCAGAATAAACAGCAGGTGGGCGGGCGGCTCCTCCATGATCTTCAGCAGGGCGTTGAAGGCGTCGCGGGAGAGCATATGCACCTCATCGATGATGTAGACGCGCTTTTGCAGCACCGCCGGCGGGTAGACGGCCTCCTCCCGCAGACTGCGGGCGTCGTTGACGCTGCCGTTGGAGGCGGCGTCCAGCTCCGTCACATCCAGCAGCGAGCCGTCATCAATGCCGCGGCAGGCGGCGCACTGGTTGCAGGGCGCGCCGTCAATGGGGTGCTGACAGTTGACGGCCTTGGCCAGAATACGGGCACAGGTGGTCTTGCCGGTGCCGCGGGTGCCGGTGAACAGGTAGGCGTGGCCCACCTGACCGTCGGCCACCTGGCGCTGGAGCGTATCGGTGATGTGCTGCTGGCCCACCACCTCGGAAAAGGTCTTGGGCCGGTATTTGCGGTACAGCGCCTGGTACATGGGCACACCTCCCTGCCGACAAACAAAATAAACGAGTCCTCCGCCGTGAGCCACAGGGCCGGCACCCTCGCGGCACATGGATGATCCCTCTTAATGCTGCTCGGTTCCCCGCCTGACATGATTCGTGGGTATCCATTGCGCGAGACCGGCCCCGCAGCTCACGGCGGAGGACAAGTTCGTGAGATATATTCTACTACAATTCTTCCGCGATGGCAACTGTTTTTTGCGTCTGCTTCGCGTTTGCTTTCATCATGCCCTCATAGCCATTGGATATAAACGAGGCCGAAGGGCAGGCGGCGCGGCGCGGCGCAGACGCAGTTCAGCCGCGCCGGAAACGACAGACACGAAAAAAGACGGCGCTTCAGCGCCGCCTTTTTTTCAGTAAAAGGAGAGAGAAATACAATGGGTGGGTATCCTTTCGGATGAGCATATCATACACGCACCCGGGCGGGAAGTCAACAGGTTTGGCAAAGAATTAACAAACCATTCACAAAGTAGGGACTCCGTTCACAAATCGTTTACAGGCAGGACACTCCTCCCCTATTGACAACAAAAAATATTGGTGCTACCATTTAGCACGCTAATAGTTCGTATGCTAATAATTTAAAGATGAAGAAGGAGGGTCGCTATGAAATGTTGCTTTGACGAGCACCCGGCGCACTTCGGCGCACTGTTCGGCTACTGCGATCACCAGGTGCATAAGCTGATGGGGCGGATGCTGAAGCGCTACGACGTATCGCCCATGCAGTGCCGGACGCTGATGTTCCTGCACGACGCGGAGGACAGCGTGAACCAGAAGACGCTGGAGCGCCACCTGATGATCAAGCCCAGCACGGTGAACGGCATCGTGGACCGGCTGGAGGAGAAGGGGCTGGTATACCGCACCGTCAGCGCCACGGACGGACGGTGCCGCATTCTGGCACTGACAGAGGAGGGCCAGCGGTTCCATGACGATTTCCAGACCGTGCTGCACCAGGTGAACGAACGGCTGGAGCGCGGCTTCACGCAGGAGGAAAAGGCGCAGTTCACCGCGTTCCTGCTGCGGGCGGGACGGAACCTGACCGACGAGGAGGAGGAAGCATGATAAAAAAATTGGCGCCCTATACCAAGGGCTACCGCCTGCTGATGCTGTTCGCCATCGCCTGCTCCGCCGGAGAGGCAGTGCTGGAGCTGACGCTGCCCCAGGTGATGAGCGACATCGTGGATATCGGCATCGCCAACGGAGACAGAGGCTATATCCTGATGGCGGGGCTGAAAATGGTCATTATGGCGCTGCTGGCGCTGGGCTGCGGCGTGGGCGCGGCGGCTTTGGCCGCCAAGGCGTCCATGGGCTTCGGCGCGGCGCTGCGGAAGGCGGAGTACGAGCAGGTACAGCGCTTCTCCTTTGCCAACATCGAGCGCTTCTCCACCGCCAGTCTGGTGACGCGGCTGACCAACGACGTGGCCTCGGTGCAGATGACCACATTTATGGGAATGCGTATGCTGGTCCGCGCCCCCACCATGCTGGTGACGGCGCTGGTGATGGCCCTGATCATCAGCCAGCGGCTGAGCCAGGTGTTCCTGGTGGTCATTCCCCTGCTGATCATCGCGGTGGTCATCGTCATCAAGCGGGTAGGTCCGTTCTTCACCTCTTTGCAGGGGGCCACGGACCAGCTGAACCTGGTGGTGCAGGAGGACCTGAACGCCATACGCGTGGTGAAATCCTTTGTGCGTGAGGCGCAGGAAAAGGAGAAGTTCACCCAGCGCAGTGAGAAGCTGCGAAGCATGGCCGAGCGCGCCTTCGGCTTTGTGGTGCTGTTCATGCCGGTGATGATGGTTCTCATGGGCGGCACCATCACGGCGGTCATGTGGATCGGCGGCCACTACGTGTGGGAGGGCACGCTGCTCTCCGGCGATCTGATCGCGTTCTTTACCTATGTGAGTGAGATACTGATGGCGCTGATGATGGTATCCGTGGTACTGATGATGCTGACCCGGGCCATCGCCTGCGGCAAGCGCATCGCCGAGGTGCTGGAGGAGAAACCCCGCATCACCGACGAGCAGGCCGACCCGGCGCTGAAGGTGGAGGACGGCTCCATCCGCTTCGACCATGTGTATTTCAAGTACCACGACACGGCGGAGGCCTGGAATCTGGAGGACGTGAGCTTTACCGTACCCAGCGGGGCCACGGTGGGCATTTTAGGCGGCACCGGCAGCGCCAAGACCACGCTGGTGAGCATGATCCCCCGGCTGTACGACGTGAACGGCGGCGCGGTGTATGTGGGCGGCCACAATGTGAAGAACTACACCATGGAGGCGCTGCGCAGCGGCTGCGCCATGGTGCTGCAGAAGAACACGCTGTTCTCCGGCACCATCCGGGAGAACCTGCGCTGGGGCGACGAGAACGCCAGCGATCAGGAGATCGAGGCGGCCTGCCGTCTGGCCTGCGCCGACGAGTTTATCGAGAAAATGCCGGACGGATACGACACCTATATCGAACAGGGCGGCACCAACGTCTCCGGCGGGCAGAAGCAGCGGCTGTGCATCGCCCGAGCGGTGCTGCGGAAGCCGAAGATACTGATCCTGGACGACTCCACCAGCGCGGTGGACACCGCCACGGACGCGAAGATCCGAGGCGCGCTGAAAACGGCGCTGCCCGGCTGCACCAAGCTCATCATCGCCCAGCGGATCACATCCGTTATGGACGCCGACCTGATACTGGTGATGGACGATGGGCATATCTCCGCCATAGGCACCCATGAGGAGCTGATGGCGCAGAGCGACATTTATCGGGAGGTCTATCGCTCCCAGCAGGAAGGGGTGAGCATCGATGGCTGAACAGAAACGCGGCGGACCGCGCGGCCACGGGCCCCAGGGGCACGGCTTCCAGCGGCCCAAGGACTTCCGGGGCACGGTGAGTAAGCTGCTGCGCTATATCGGGCGCTATAAGGGCGCGCTGGCGGTGGTGTTCATCTGCCTGGTGATCAGCTCCGTGGGCTCGGTGATGAGCAGCTATCTGCTCAAGCCTATTATCAACGACTATATCCTGGTGGGCGACTTCGCCGGCCTGCTGAAAATGCTGGCGCTGCTGCTGGGACTGTTCCTGCTGTCGGGCCTGTGCTCCTATGCCTACGCCCGCATCATGGTGCATATCTCCCAGCGGACGGTAGCCCAGATGCGGCAGGATCTGTTCGACAAATTGCAGGACCTGCCCCTGCGGTACTTCGACACCCACCAGTCCGGCGATCTGATGAGCCGCTTTACCAACGACATGGACACCGTGTCGGAGATGATCAACTCCAGCTTCGCCAGTGTGGTGTCCTGCGCCTTGACGTTTATCGGCATTGTTGTTATGATGCTGTATATGAACTGGGTGCTGACGCTGATCACCGTTGCCTTTCTGGTGCTGATGCTGCTGGTGGTCAAGGGCGTGGGCGGCAGAAGCCGCGTGAGCTTTCAGGCACAGCAGCAGGCGCTGGGCGCCATGAACGGCTATATCGAGGAGATGGTGGAGGGCCAGAAGGTCATCAAGGTGTTCAACCACGAGAGCAAGGCCATCGCGCAGTTCTCCGGGCTGAACGACAGCTATCGGGACGCCGCCACGGCGGCCCAGACCTACTCCGGCGCCATGATGCCGGCCATGGCCAACCTGTCCCGCATCGACTACGCCGTCACCTGCTGCGTGGGCGGGCTGCTGGCCATCGGCGGAATGTTCGACGTGGGCTCCCTGGGTGCGTACCTGCTGTATGTGAAGCAGGTGAGCCAGCCCATCTCGCAGATCAGCCAGCAGGTGAATGTGCTGCTGGCGGCGGTGGCCGGCGCGGAGCGCATCTTCGCCGTGATGGAGGCCGAGCCGGAGACGGACGAGGGCAAGACCGTCATCGTCCGGGTGGAAAAGCACGGCGATACGCTGACCGAGACAGACCGCCGCACCGGCTGCTGGGCATGGAAAAAGCCCGACGGCACGCTGGTGGAGCTGAAGGGCGACGTGCGCTTCGACCATGTGACCTTCTCCTATGACGGGGAGAAAACGGTGCTGAACGACGTGTCGCTGTTCGCCAAGCCGGGGCAGAAGATCGCCTTTGTGGGCTCCACCGGCGCGGGCAAGACCACCATCACCAACCTCATCAACCGGTTTTACGACGTACAGGAGGGCACCATCACCTATGACGGCATTGACGTGAGGGACATCCAGAAGGACTCTCTGCGCCGTTCGCTGGGCATGGTATTGCAGGACACCCATCTGTTCACCGGCACCATCGCCGACAACATCCGCTACGGACGGCTGGACGCCACGGACGAGGAGGTCCGGGCCGCGGCGAAGCTGGCCAACGCCGACAGCTTTATCCGCCACCTGCCCCAGGGATATGACACGGTGATCACCGGGGACGGCGGCAGCCTGAGCCAGGGCGAGCGGCAGCTGCTGGCCATCGCCCGGGCGGCGGTGTCCGACCCGCCGGTGCTGATCCTGGACGAGGCCACCAGCTCCATCGACACACGGACGGAAAACCTGATCGAACAGGGCATGGACTCGCTGATGGAGGGACGGACGGTGTTCGTTATCGCACACCGGCTGTCCACCGTGCGGAACAGTCAGGCCATTCTGGTGCTGGAGCACGGACGCATCATTGAGCGCGGCGACCATCAGGAGCTGCTGGCGCAGCAGGGCAAGTATTATCAGCTCTACACCGGCAAGGCGGAGCTGAGCTGAGGTATAAACGAGGAAGAAACCGGAAAAGATCAAAGGAGGATGCACCATGACGGAAAAACAGCTTTGTGATATGGCGGTGGCCATGCTGGAGCGTTCCTATGTACCCTATTCCCACTTCCCGGTGGGCGCGGCGCTGCTGTGCAAGGACGGCACAGTATTCACCGGCTGCAACGTGGAGAACGCCGCCTACGGCGCCACGATATGCGCCGAACGGACGGCCATGGTCAAGGCGGTCAGCGAGGGGCACAGGGACTTCGACACCATCGTGATCGCCGGGCGCAGCGAGGATTACTGCGTGCCCTGCGGCACCTGCCGGCAGGTGATGATGGAGTTCGCACCCGACCTGACGGTGATCTGCCTGAACGGAAAGGGCGAGAGCAAGCGCTTCGCGCTGAAGGAGCTGCTGCCCTACGGCTTTGACCAGAGCTGGCTGTAAAAGCGGCAGAATTTTCATGGAACCAAATCGCACCGCGCTCCGTCTCAATGGACAGAAACCTATTTCAGGAGGAAACTACACGATGAAAAAAATCATTTCCCTTGTGCTCGCCGCCGTGCTGACCCTGAGTCTCGCCGCCTGCGGCACGAAGAACGACAGCAAGGGCGATCAGCCCGCCGCGCCTGCCAGCGCTCTTGACCTGCTGGAGAAGGTGTGGAGCACCTACACCGATGATGAGAAGTTCCCCGCCGCCGGCGGTGACTACTCCGAGGCGAACAGCAAGGAGGACGCCCCCGGCGTCTATGACCTGACCGACCGTGCCGCTGTGGACAGTGCCCTCGGCCTGCCGGAGACGGCCAAGGTGGATCAGGCCGCGTCGCTGGTCCATATGATGAACCAGAACACCTTTACCGCCGCGGCGTACCACTGCACCGATGATGCCGATGCGCTGGCCACCGCCCTGCGGGACAACATCCAGCAGCGGCAGTGGATGTGCGGCTTCCCCGATAAGGTTGCCGTGGCCGTGGTGGGCGAGTATGTGGTGTCCGTGTTCGGTGCCGAGGATCTTGTGGACACCTTTATGTCCCACCTGAACGGCATCTTCGGCGTGCAGCCCGTCTACGACGAGGCCATCCTGTGAAGCGCTGGATAGAGCGAGGCGTATTTCTGCTGGCGGCAGCGGCTATGGTCATAGCTGCTGCCGCCATTCCCACCCGGCGGGTGCAGGAGGATACGCTGCCGGAGGTATATGTGTACCGTGGCTATGCCGCCGCCACCGACGCACCGTGGAGCGAGAAATCACTGGACTTCGCCGTAAAACGGTTTTCTCACCTGTTGGAGGCATATTTCCCCGGGTCGGAACACGTATATATGAGCGTGATCCCAGATAAGGCCGCTTTTATGGAGACGCCGGAGGGCTACACGCCCGCCGGGGCCCAGGAGACGGCGGACTATCTGGCGCAGCGGCTGCCGGTGGAAATCATCGACATCGCGCCGCTGCTGGCGCTGGAGGACTATTACCGTACCGATCCCCACTGGCGGCAGGAGCGTCTTTCCGCCGTGGCGCAGACCATATCGGAGGCCATGGGTGCATCTGTGCCGGACACGACGGAGGAGACGCTGTGCGCGCTGGCGGGCGAATTTCACGGCAGCTACTGGGGCAAGACGGCGGAGACGCTGACGGCGGACGTCCTGTCCTATATCACCTCTCCCCTGCTGGATGGCTGCACGGTGTACGACTATGAGACGGACAGCACCGGCGGCGTGTATGATCTGACGGCAGCGGAGAAGGCTCCCTACGACCTGTTTCTGGGTGGGCCGAAGGCGCTGCTGCGGATCGAAAACCCGGCGGCGGACAACGACCGGACGCTGGTGGTGGTGCGCGACTCCTTCGGCAGCAGCCTGATCCCCCTGCTGGCGGGCGGCTACCGCACCGTCTATGTGGTCGATATCCGGTATATGGCCACCGACGCGCTTTCGCGGGTGACGGAATTCCCGGAGGGGGCGGACGTACTGCTGCTGTACAGCGTTGCCGTACTGCAAAACAGCATTACGCTTAAGTAAACAAAAGGCCGGGCGCTGAAAGCGCCCGGCCTTTTTATGGCAGAAAGAACGCCGGAGCAATGCTCCGGCGTTCTGCATTTACTTAGAAGAAGAACTCCTTGATCTGGCCGTACAGGATGAGGATCATGCACAGCGGGGTGATGAACTTGACGCAGACCTTGAAGAAGCCGTAGCTGCCCATGGCATGACCGGACTGCTCCGCCTCTTCCTTGACGAACTCGGGGCCGATCTCCCAGCCGATCATCAGGCACATCAGCAGGGCGCCCAGCGGCATCATAACGCCCTCGGACAGTGCATCCCAGAAGTCCAGCCAGTCAGCCGCCCAGTTCTTGGGTTCCGCTATATTCAGTATATTGGCCGGTGCGATACCGCTGGAACCCAGGCAGTCGGCGCAGACCAGGATGCAGCCCAGGCACACACAGGCGGCGGCGATGAGGGTGTAGGGCTTACGCTTGTCGCCCTTGCCCTCGATACGGGCCTTATCCACGAAGTGGGCCACGATGACCTCCAGCAGGGAGATGGAGGAGGAGATGGCGGCAAACACCACCAGCAGATAGAACAGGATGCCGAAGATGGGGCCCAGTGTGCCCATGGAGTGGAACACGTTCTGCATGGTGATAAACAGCAGCTTGGGGCCGCCGATGTTGCCGGCGGGATCCAGCGCGAAGCGGGCGGGCATGACGCACAGACCGGCCATCAGGGCCACCATGGTATCCATGATGATGATCAGCAGGGCGTTCTTCTGCAGGTTCTCCTTCTTATGCAGGTAGGAGCCGTAGGTGATCATGGCGCCCATGCCCAGGGACAGGGAGAAGAACATCTGGCCACCAGCGGTGGAAACAACGTTAAAGATGCTGGGAGCGCCGGACTTGTAGGCGACGATGGCCTGTGCCACGCCATTGACCATGATGGAGGAAACCTCCGCGCCATCAACAACCGCCTTGGCGGGCACATAATAGCCGACATTGGCCGCCCAGCCGGGGGAGAACATGTACTTCAGACCGTCCAGAGCACTGCCGTTAACAACGCCCTCCACGAGAGAACCGTCCGCCTGCAGGATCTGCACGGCCACGTCGGTACCCTCCAGGGTGCAGGCGCGGATGATGCAGATCAGCAGGGCCACGAACAGGGCGGGCATACCCACGGAGCAGACCTTCTCGATGCCGCCGCCGACGCCGCCCATAACGATGAGCATGGTCAGCGCCACGAAAATAAGGCCGTAGATAACACCCTCAACGGGACTGCCCAGGAAGTTGCCGAAAATTTCGCCGCCGGACAGGCCATTGGAGCCGAAGCCGGCACCGAACAGATCGCCGATGTTCAGAACGGTGTACTTGATGCAGTAGCCGCCCAGTGCGCAGTAGAAGAACAGGATGAAGAAGGCGGACAGGATGCCCAGCCAGCCCATCCACTTGAACTTCTTGGACAGAGCCTTGTACGCGCCCACGGCGCCGTGGCCGGTCTTGCGGCCGATGGCCAGCTCGCCCACCATGACGATGAAGCCGCACAGGACCGCCAGGATCAGATAGATGATGAGGAACGTGAAGCCGCCGGAGGCGCCCATCTTATTGGGGAAGCCCCAGATGTTGCCCAGGCCGACTGCCGAGCCGACCGCGGCCATCAGGAACCCGAAATTGGTTCCAAAGCCTTTTCTTTCTTCCATTGTTTTCTCTCCTTAACAGATTTTTGCTCCTACATCGACGCAGGAGTTGGTAAATTTTACCGCGCCCGTCTATTGACAGGAAACGGCACGGGGCACCGCCATGCCCCGCAGGTATTTCCTCACGGGATAAAATCCCTTCAAGGCTACCTGAAAAAAGTATACAGGAAACTCTTTCCGCCCGCAATTAGCAGTTTTTATAAAAATTGAGCGCCATATTGTACATTTTTAACATTCTATGAACGGATTTTTCCACATATTTTATATGGTTTTTGCTTCTTTTTTTACATTGAACCATTCAGTTTTTGGCGGGGTTCCGGGATTTTTGCAACAGACGGCGAATGATTTTCTTTTCAAGAAACTTGATCGGTAAAATTTTAACGCGGCGACGAGAAGAACGGCAGGGGCGCGGGGGTTTTCTTTCGGGGAGAAGTGTGGTATACTGTTCCTGATTCTTTGCAGGGAGGTGGGGGATGATGAGACGGTTCCGGGCGCTGGTGCTGGCGGCGGTATTGGCGCTGACGCTGGCGGGCTGCGGGCGGCAGGATCGTCCGCAAAGCGGGAAACTGAACGTGGTGTGCACGCTGTTCCCCTACTACGACTTTGTGCGGCAGATCGGCGGGGACGCGGTGGACGTACAGCTGCTGGTGCCCGCCGGGCGGGAGACACACAGCTTTGAGCCCACGCCGCTGGACGTGATCGCCGTCAGCGAGGCGGAGGTGTTCCTCTACAACGGCGGGGAAAGCGAGCTGTGGGTGGAGGACATTCTGGACGCGGCAGGCGAGGCTATCCCCTACCGGCTGGCTATGATGGACTGCGTGGAGACATACCGGGAGGAGTACGCCGAGGGGATGCAGGGCGGCCATGACCACGCACATGACGAACATGGCGAGCACGATGACCATGAGGCGCATGACGGGCATCTGCACGATGGCCACGAAGAGGAAATAGAGTACGACGAGCACATCTGGACATCGCCGGTGAACGCCATGGCCCTGTGCCGGGCCATCTGCGATACGCTGTGTGAGGCCGATCCGGACAATGCCGACGGCTATCGGGCTCGGCTGGCGGACTATCTGGACGAATTGCAGGCGCTGGACGAGACATTCCGGGACATCACGGGCCATGCGGCACGGCGGCTGCTGGTGTTCGGCGATCGGTTCCCGCTGCTGTATTTCTGTAGGGAATATGATTTGGATTACCGGGCGGCGTTCCACGGCTGCGCGGGAGACACGGAGCCGTCCCTCGCCACGCTGAAATATCTGATCGACGTGGTGGAGGAGCAGGAGATACCGGTGGTATACACCATCGAGCTGAGCAGCCGGAAGGTGGCGCAGGCCATCGCCGAGACCACCGGGGCGCAGGTGCGGACATTCCACTCCTGCCAGACGGTGAGCCGGGCGGAATTCGACGGCGGAGCCACCTATATCAGTCTGATGACCGCCAACGCGGCGGCACTGAAGGAGGGACTGTCCTGATGGAACAGGAGAAACGCATATTGTTGGACTGCCGGGATGCAGCGCTGGGCTATGAGGGCAAGCCGGTGTGGGAGCACCTGAGCTTTCAGGTACACAGCGGCGACTATGTGTGCATCGTGGGCGAGAACGGCAGCGGCAAGTCCACGCTGGTGAAGAGCCTGCTGGGGCTGCTGCACCCCATGGCGGGCGAGATCGTACGTTCGCCCTCCCTGCGCTCCGGCGCCATCGGCTATCTGCCCCAGCAGACAAAGGCGCAGAAGGACTTTCCCGCCACGGTGACGGAGGTAGTGCGCAGCGGCTTTCTCAGCAGCCGGGGCATGCGGTTTTTCTACACGCCGAAGGAGAAGTCCACGGCGCTGATGCACATGGGCAAGCTGGGCGTGCTGGAGCTGAAGGACCGGTGCTACCGGGAGCTGTCCGGCGGGCAGCAGCAGCGGGTGCTGCTGGCGCGGGCGCTGTGCGCCGCCGGTGAGCTGCTGATCCTGGACGAGCCGGTGACGGGACTGGACCCGGCGGCGGCCCAGGAGCTGTACCGCACGCTGGAATACCTGAACAAGCAGGAGGGCATCGCCATCGTTGCGGTGACCCACGATATACGCAGCGCCCTGCGCTACGCCGACCATATTCTGCACGCCGGCCACGGAACGTACTTTTTCGGCACGGCGGCGGACTATCTAACGTCCCCCTGGGGCAAACGGTTCGGAGGTGACGAGGCATGAGCTTACTGCTGGAAATGTTCACGTACCCGTTCATCCTGCGGGCTTTTGTGGTGGGTATCCTGGTGGCGCTGTGCGCGGCGCTGCTGGGCGTACCGCTGGTGCTGAAGCGCTACTCCATGATCGGCGATGGGCTGAGCCATGTGTCCTTCGGCGCACTGAGCATCGCACTGGCCTGCGGCTGGGCGCCGCTGCCGGTGTCTATCCCGGTGGTGGTGCTGGCAGCGCTGGGGCTGCTGCGGATGACGGAGAGAAGCCGGATGGGCGCGGACGCGGCCATCGCGGTGGTCAGCGCGTCGGCGCTGGCCGTGGGCGTGGTGGTCACCAGTCTGACCACCGGCATGACCACGGATGTGGACAGCTTTATGTTCGGCTCCATCCTGGCCATGGACCGGGCGGATGTGGCGCTGAGCGTGGGGCTGTGCGCGGCGGTGCTGGTGCTGTATGTGCTGTTTTACCATCGGCTGTTCGCCATCACCTTCGACGAGAGCTTCGCCCGGGCCACCGGGGTGAAGGTGGGGCTGTACAACACCATCCTGTCGGTGCTGACGGCCCTGACCATCGTGCTGGGTATGCGGATGATGGGCGCGATGCTCATCTCCAGTCTGGTCATCTTCCCGGCGCTGACGGCCATGACGCTGCTGCGGAGCTTCCGGGGCGTGGTGCTCTGCGCCGCGGGGCTGAGTGTGGTGTGCTTCTGCGTGGGGCTGACCGGGTCGTACCTGTGGGGCACGCCGGTGGGCGCCACGGTGGTGCTGGTAAATTTGGCGGCGTTTTTGCTGTCGAGAGGCGTTATGAAGCTGAAAAGAGCGTCCTAAGGGCGTTCTTTTCAGCTTTTCGACCTATTTTGCGGGTGTTTTTGCGGAAAAACCCTTGCGTTTCGTGTGCTTATATGGTATGCTATGTGTGTACGTAAGGTTAAGGTATTGACTGGAGTGGACGAGATCGTCCGCTTTTTTTAATGGTCATCGTTCCATGATGACCGGGACGTTCTGTTGGAGGGCTTGCTGTGAAAAAGATCACCGAGGTCGTATGGGCGCTGGCGGAGCCGGCGGTGCAGGCGCAGGGCTGCCGCATCTGGGATGTAGAGTACGTCCGGGAGGCGGGACAGTGGTACCTGCGGCTGTATCTGGACAAGGACGGCGGCGTGGATATTCTGGACTGCGAGGCCATCAGCCGCACGGTCAGCGATCTGCTGGACGAGGCGGACCCCATCGAGAGCAGCTACGTGTTCGAGGTGGGCTCGGCGGGGCTGGAACGCCAGCTGAAGCGGCCGGGGGATTTTGCGCAGTTCATGGGCAGCCCCGTGCTGGTGAAAACGTACCAGCCCAAGGACGGGCGCAAGGAGTTCGCCGGGACCCTGGCGGGCTATGAAGACGGCGCGGTGCTGCTGGACATGGGCGGCGAGACGGTGCGCTTTGAGAAGAACGAGACGGCGCTGGTGCGCCTGCGGGTGGAATTCTGAGACAACACGACTTGAGATAGAAGGAGAAACGACCATGAAATGTGACGAGATCTTTGCGGCGCTGGCTATGCTGGAAAAGGAACGGGGCATTCCCCAGAGCTTTATGATGGGCAAGATCATCCAGGCACTGACCACCGCCTATAAGCGCGACCACGAGGGCGTGGAGTATGTGGTGGTGGACGTGGATGAGGAGAAGAAGGACCTGAAAATGTACGTCCAGAAGGAGATCGTGGAGGAGGTGGAGAACCCCGCCAGCCAGATCTCGCTGGAGGAGGCCAAGCGCATCTCCGCCAAAAACGAGCTGGGCGGCATGGTGAACTTCCCGGTGGAGTCCGTGGAATTCGGCCGCATCGCCGCCGGCAACGGCAAGCAGGTCATCATCCAGGGCCTGCGGGAGGCCGAGCACGGCATGATCTATGACGAGTGGGGCAGCAAACAGCATGAGATCCTCACCGGCACCGTCAGCCGCATCGACCCCCGGAACGGCAACGTGATCCTGCGGATCGGCAGCGGCAGCGAGGCTACGGAGGCTGTGCTGACCATGAACGAGCAGGTGCCCGGCGAGGAGCTGCACGAGGGGCAGATGGTGAAGGTGTATCTGGTGGAGGTGCGCCGCAGCACACGCGGGCCGCAGGTGATGATCTCCCGCACCCACCCCGGTCTGGTGAAGCGGCTGTTTGAGCTGGAGGTGCCGGAGATCTACGACGGCACCGTGGAGGTGCGGTCCATCGCCCGGGAGGCGGGCAACCGCACGAAGATCGCCGTGTGGTCCGAGGACCCCAACGTGGACGCCATCGGCGCGTGCGTGGGCCCCAGGGGGCAGCGCGTGAACGCCATCGTGGACGAGCTGCGGGGCGAGAAGATCGACATTGTGAAGTACAGCGAGGACCCGGCAGAGTTTATCGCCGCGGCGCTGGCGCCGGCGGATGTGGTCAGCGTACAGTTGGCCGACGAGGGCAAGGCCTGCCGCGTGACGGTGCCCGCAGACCAGCTGAGTCTGGCCATCGGCAAGGAGGGGCAGAACGCCCGTCTGGCCGCGCGGCTGACCGGCTATAAGATCGACATCAAGGCGGCCAACGCGGAGTAAGCGGCGGCTGCGGAAAGGAACGGCAGCGATGCAGAAGACCCGTAAGATACCCCAGCGGCAATGTGTGGGCTGCCGGGAAATGAAAGACAAAAAGGCGCTGCTGCGTATCGTGAAGACCCCGGAGGGGGAGATACTGCTGGACAGCACCGGAAAGAAGTCCGGCCGGGGCGCGTACGTGTGCCCGGATCCGGAGTGCCTGAAAAAAGCACGGAAAAGCCGTGCGCTGGAGCGCGCCTTCGACACCGCCATACCGGCGGAGGTGTACGACGCGCTGGAAGGGCAGATGGTGGCGCTATGACAGAGCATTTGTTATCCACTTTGGGTCTGGCGCTGCGCGCCGGTGCGGTGGCCGTGGGCGAGGAACCCGTAGGCGCGGCGGCACGGGCCAAGAAGGCCAGGGTCATCTTTACGGCGCGGGACGCGGCGGCATCCTCGGTGCGGCGGGCGTACAGCTTCGGTCGGGCAGGCAGCTGCCTGTGCCTGCCCTTCCCGGCGGACAAGGAGGATTTCGGCCGGGCGCTGGGCCGGACCAGCGTGGCCATGTGCGCGGTGACGGACATCGGGTTCGCCCAGTCGCTGGTGAAAAAGCTGGCGGCGGCGGAGCCGGAGATCTACGGCGCGGCGGCGGAGGCGCTGGACCTGAAGGCCAAACGGGCAAGGGAACGGAAGGAAGAGCAACTACAGCACGAGAAGAACCTGCGGCAGGGCAGGCACCGCGTTCACGGCGGCAAGCCGCCGGAACCGCCCCACGCATCTCCGGAGCCTCCGGCACCGGAGCACAGGCCCCCCGCGCCGGAACACCGGCGTCCGCCGCGGCGGGAGTATCCGGAGGGACGCCCCGACCGGGTCTATAAGGAACGGAGCGGCCGCCCGCCCAGGGATAAACGGCCGGCAAAGAAGGAGGCCCCCGGCGCACGGTATGAAAACGCGCGGCCGGTAAAGAAGGGCAAGGGAAGCCGGAAGACGACCGGCAGATAACAGGAACACAGCGCGCCGTGAGCGCGGCGCGAGCAACTGAGATGGAGGTGGCTTTATTTGGGTAGTATCGCTAACAAATACAGAGTGCATGAGGTGGCCAAGGACTTCGGCGTGTCCACGAAGGAGATCACGGAGATCCTGACCAAGTACGCCGAAACGCCCAAAAATCATATGCAGGTGCTGGAGGACCGGGAGCTGAGCCTGATCTTTGAGTATCTGACCCAGCACAACCCGGTGAGCAGTATCGCGGTGATCTTTGCCGAGGGCGCCAAGCCGGAGGAGAAGAAGGCGGAGAAGCCCGCCGCCAAGCCGGCGCAGAACGCATCCGCGCCGGTACAGGGTCAGGGCCAGAGCGGCAAGCCCCAGCAGGGCGGCGCGCCCAAGGCGGAGCAGCCCAAGCAGCCCATGTCCCGCGTGCCCCAGCGGCAGGTGGTAGACACCCGCAAGGCCACCAACGTCAATCTGGACAAGTACGACGAGAAATTGCAGGATATGGCCGACGCCCGCAGCAGCGGCAAGCGGGACCAGCAGGCCCCACAGGGCAAGGAGAAGTTCCGCAGCAATAAGCAGCGGCGGGACAATAACTTCGCCAGCAACAAGCGCAAGCAGGAGGAGGCCGACCGGCTGCGGAAGCTGCGGCTGGAGGTCATCAAGAAGACCCCTGTGACCGTGCAGATCCCCGACGAGATCAGCGTGGGCGAGCTGGCCAGCCGGATGAAGAAGACCGGCGCGGAGGTGGTCAAGTGCCTGATGAAGAACGGCGTGATGGCCTCCCTGAGCCAGATGATCGACTTCGACACCGCCGCCATCATCGCCGAGGAGATGGGCTGCAAGGTAGAGAAGGAGGTCGTCGTCACCATCGAGGAGCGCCTGATCGACGACCATCAGGACAAGGACGAGGATCTGGTGCCCCGGGCACCCGTGGTGGTGGTCATGGGCCACGTGGACCACGGCAAAACCAGCCTGCTGGACTATATCCGCAACGCCCACGTGGCCAGCGGCGAGGCCGGCGGCATCACCCAGCACATCGGCGCCTATCAGGTGCAGATCAATGGCAAGCCCATCACATTTCTGGATACCCCCGGCCATGAGGCCTTTACCTCCATGCGCGCCCGCGGCGCCATGGTGACGGATATCGCCATTCTGGTGGTGGCCGCCGAGGACGGCATCATGCCCCAGACGGTGGAGTCCATCAACCACGCCAAGGCCGCCGGTATCCCCATTATCGTGGCCATCAACAAGATGGATAAGCCCGAGGCCAACCCCGAGCGCATCAAGCAGCAGCTGACCGAGTACGGCCTGGTGTGCGAGGAGTGGGGCGGCGACACCATCGTGTGCCCCATCTCCGCCAAGACCGGCATGGGCGTGGACAATCTGCTGGAGATGCTGACGCTGACCGCCGAGGTGGGCGAGCTGAAGGCCAACCCCAACCGCGCGGCGCAGGGCACTGTGATCGAGGCGCGGCTGGACAAGGGCCGCGGCCCCGTAGCCACGCTGCTGGTACAGAACGGCACGCTGCATCAGGGCGACATCATCATCGCCGGTACCTCTGTGGGCCGCGTGCGTGCCATGGTCAGTGACAAGGGCCAGCGCATCACCGAGGCCGGACCCAGCGTGCCCGTGGAGATCACGGGTCTGAGCGAGGCACCCTCCGCCGGCGCTACCTTCAACGCCGTGGCCGACGAAAAGCTGGCCCGCGAGCTGGTGGAGCAGCGCAAGGCCGAGGAGAAGGCCAAGGCCAACGCCCCTGTGACCAAGGTGTCGCTGGAGGATCTGTTCAGCCAGATCCAGGCCGGTGAGATGAAGAACCTGAACCTGATCGTCAAGGCGGACGTGCAGGGCAGCGTGGAGGCGGTGAAGTCCTCGCTGGAGAAGCTGAGCAACGAGGAGGTCCGCGTCCGCGTGATCCACGGCGGCGTGGGCGCCATCAACGAGAGCGACGTCATGCTGGCGTCCACCTCCCAGGCCATCATCGTGGGCTTCAACGTCCGGCCGGACGCCGCCGCCCGCGACAGTGCCGCCCGGGCCAACGTGGATATGCGGATGTACCGCGTGATCTACGATGCCATCAACGAGATCGAAGCCGCCATGAAGGGTATGCTGGCCCCCAAGTTCCGCGAGGTGCTGCTGGGCCACGCCGAGGTGCGCCAGACGTACAAGGTGTCCGGCGTGGGCACGGTTGCCGGCTGCTACGTGCAGGACGGCAAGCTGCAGCGCAAGGACTGCCAGGTACGGCTGGTCCGCGACGGCATCGTCATCCACGAGGGCGTGCTGGCCTCCCTGCAGCGGTTCAAGGACTCCGTGAAGGAGGTCCAGTCCGGCTACGAGTGCGGTCTGAGCATCGAGAAGTTCAACGACATCAAGGAAGGCGACATCGTGGAGGCCTTCACCATGGAGCAGATCGAGGTATAAGCAACAGCCGAGGGGTGGGCAAAGCCCACCCCTCTCTTTCTTGAGAGGAGGAACGGTCTATGGCCGGAAACCGCATCGGACGCATCAATGAGGAGATACGCAAGGAGCTGAGCGCCCTGCTCCGCACCGTAAAGGACCCGCGGGTATCCGAGGGGATGCTGACCATCACGCGGGTGGACACCACCAGCGACCTGCGGTACGCACGGGTGTATATCAGCGCGCTGAACTGCGCGGATGAAAAGGGCCTGATGAAGGGGCTGAAGTCTGCGGCCGGATATCTGCGGCACGAGCTGGGCCAGGCCATCGACCTGCGCTACACGCCGGAGCTGCAGTTTTTCATGGACGACTCCATCGCCCACGGCGCGCACATTCTGGACCTGCTGAACCACGTGAAGCCCGCCAACCCCGCCAACGCGGACATCGTGCTGCCGGAGGACCGGGAATGAGCGCGCGGCTGACCGTACAGGAGACGGCGGACTTTCTGCGGACGCTGGACGGCGTGCTGATCCTGACCCACGTGCGCCCGGATGGGGACACGGTGGGCTGTGCCGCCGCGCTGTGCCGCGCCCTGCGGGCGCTGGGCCGGACGGCGTATCTGCTGGAAAACCCGGAGATCACGGAGACGTACACGCCCTACGCCGAGGGGCTGTGGGCGCCGAAGGGCTATGTGCCGCAGAGCGTGGTGTCGGTGGACATCGCGGCGCTGAATCTGCTGCCGGAGAACGCGGTGCCGTATAAAAACGACATCTGCCTGGCCATCGACCACCACGGATCCCAGGAGTTCTTCGCGGAACGGACGTGCCTGGACGCGGAGGCCGCCGCCTGCGGCGAGATCGTGTATGAGATCGTGGGCAGGCTGACGGACATCACGCCGGAGATAGCCATGGCGCTGTATGTGGCGGTGTCCACAGACTGCGGGTGCTTCGTCTATGCCAACACCACGGCGCGGACGCACCGCATCGCCGCCGCGCTGATGGAGCTGGGCATCGACGTGGGGCCGGTGAACAAGGCACTGTTCCGCACGAAGTCGCCGGTGCGGCTGGCCATGGAGGCCCGGATGGTGGCGGACATGGAGCTGTACGACAACGGCCGGGTGGTGGTGATGTCCATCCCTCTGGCGCTGTGCCGGGAGCTGGGCGCTGCTGAGTCCGACGTGGAGGAGCTGAGCAGTCTGGCGGCGCTGGTGCAGGGCACCGACTGCGGCATCACGCTGCGGGAGCTGAAGCCGGGACGGGTGAAGCTGTCGCTGCGGACGGGACCGCGGGTGGACGCCAGCGCCGTGTGCCGCGTGCTGGGCGGCGGCGGCCACAAGGGCGCCGCCGGGGCCACGGTGGACGGCACCATGGACGAGGCGAAGGCGGCCATTCTGGCGGCCTATACGGAGGTCATGGGATAACATGGCCGACGGGATCATCATTATCGACAAGCCCGCGGGATGGACCAGCATGGACGTGTGCGGCAAGCTGCGGGGCATACTGAAAACGAAAAAGGTGGGCCACGCCGGAACGCTGGACCCCATGGCCACCGGCGTGCTGCCGGTGTTCGTGGGAAACGCCACGCGGGCGGTGTCCTACGCCGAGGGCGGAGACAAGGAGTACGTCGCGGGGCTGCGGCTGGGGCTGACGACCAACACCCAGGATACCACCGGCGAGGTGGTGGCGGAGCGCCCTGTGTCCGTGACGCGGGCGCAGCTGGAGGACGTGCTGGCGCGGTTCACCGGGGAGATCGACCAGGTGCCGCCCATGTACTCGGCTATCAAGATCAACGGGCAGAAGCTGTATCAGCTGGCCCGGAAGGGGCAGGAGATCGAACGGCCCCCACGGCGGGTGACCATACACGAGCTGGCGCTGCTGGAGCCGGAGGACGGCGACTGGCGGCTGCGGATACGGTGCAGCAAGGGCACGTATGTGCGGGCGCTGTGCCACGACATCGGGCAGGCGCTGGGCTGCGGCGGATGCATGAGCGCTCTGCGGCGGACCATGGCCGCCGGGTTTACACTGGCGGAGAGCCGCAGTATTGAGGACGTACAGGCGCAGGGCGAGGCCCTGCTCTCCCCTACCGACTCGCTGTTCCGGCAGTACCCGGCCTATCACATCGCCGGTGAACGGGACCACAGACGGTGCCTGTGCGGCAATCCGCTGGCGGCGGAGGGCTTGCAGCCAGGGCTGTACCGGGTGTACAGCCCGGATGGGACGTTTCTGTGCCTGAGCCGCTGGGAAGCGGGTGTTCTGACATCAGAGAAAAACTTTTTCGGAGCGTGAACAACTTGGAAAAGACAGTTATCGCCCTGGGCTTCTTCGACGGCGTGCACCGGGGCCACGGCGCACTGCTGCGGAAGACGGCGGAGCGCGCCCGGGAGCTGGGAGCCGTCCCCGCGGCATTCACCTTTGACCGGCCGCCGAAGGAGGTGGTCACGGGGCAGCCCGTGTACCTGATCAACTCCAACCGGGACCGGCAGGGGCTGATGGAGCGTCTGTACGGCATCGAGCGGGTCATTTTCGCGCCCTTTGACCGGGAGATGATGACCATGCCGTGGGAGGCCTATCTGGAAATGCTGATCGGGACATACGGCGCGGTGCACTTCGTGGCCGGGCACGACCACCGGTTCGGCCATAAAAACGCCGGAAACGTGCAGCTTTTGCGGCAGAAGTGCGCGGAGATGGGCATCGGGTGCGACATCATCCCGCCGGTACAGCGGGAGGGCATCACGGTCAGCTCCACGTACATCCGGACGCTGGTGGAGGCGGGCGACATGGAGCGCGCGGCGGACTTTCTGGGCCACCGGCACTGCCTGAGCCAGACGGTGCAGCACGGACAGCGGATCGGGCGGACCATCGGCATCCCCACGGTGAACCTGGCGGTGCCGGAGCACGTGCTGGCCCCGGCGCACGGGGTGTACGTGACGGAGGTATTTCTGCCGGACGGACGGCGGTGCGCCGGCGTGACCAACGTGGGCACGCGGCCCACGGTATCCGACAGCGATCGGGTGTCCGTGGAGACGTACCTGCTGGGCTTCGAGGGCGACCTGTACGGGCAGGAGCTCCGGGTGGAGTTCTGCCGCCGGCTGCGGGGCGAGCAGAGGTTCGACACGCTGGAGGCGCTGCGGCAGGAGATACAGCGGAATATTCAGCAGGCAGAAGCCTATTTTGAGGCATGAGAAAAGGCACCCCTGACGGGGTGCCTCTTCTGTTATTTCACACGGCGCCGGGGTAAGACACCGCGGAAAACGGTGTCAGTCCTCGCGCTTTTTGCCCACAAACGCCACGCCGGCGGCGGAGGTCAGCGCCATGCCGACATACAGAGCAATGCCCGCGTCGAAGGTCTTGGGGCTGCCCTTGGTGTCGGTGGTCTTGGTGTCGGTGGTGGGCTGGTAGTAGTAATAGCCGGAAGACTGGGGAACGGTGTAACCGTCTCTGTACTGGTTGTCGCTAATGTCCTTACCATTGACGAACACAGTAGTACCTTCGTTAGGAATCACGGTGACGCCAGCAGGGACGTCCGTCAATCTAACATTTCCCTTCACGATCCGGACATCATTGCCGGCCTTCGCCACCGCGTTGATTGCACTCTGCCCAACAACGTAGGTGCTCTCCTGCTCACCAGTAGCAGCAACGGGGGTGTCGCCCGTTACATAATCACTGACATTTACAGTAAACGATCCTGCAGAAATTGCCAAGCTGCCTTTCTTTTCATCAGCAGACACTTCGCCGTCTTTCAAAATACCCATAGCTCCGACGAAATTACCGTTCTGGATAACAGCGGAAGGCGTTCCCTTATATCCGGGATTTTCAACCACAGCGATCGCATAGCCACGGGAAGACGTACCATCGTTGTTTCCGGTATGGTCAACATTGCCCGTCGCTTTGATGTTTGCACCGGCCACATTAACATTTGCCGTACCAGACTTGATCTCAATGCCGCCACGGCCAGTGATCGTCGCAGCCTTAACTGTCAAAGTTCCCACCTGCGGATGATAGACAGCAACGTTGTTCTCAGATGTAATGGTTGCCCCATCGTTGATGGTAATTTCTGTTGCCGTAAAACCTGCAGATCCATTGCCCGAAATGGCACTTGCCTCTTTTGCAGTGACTGTGCCGCTCACTTCCAGCGTCTGTTTTGTATTCTTGCCGAAAACAGCAATGCCGTAAGAGGCAGGCGCATTGATCTTGACGTCCTTGCCGACAACCAGTCTGCATTCTGCACCACTGGTATTATCGCCGACACGAATCACAGAACTATTGTCAGGAAATGTTGTGTCGTCATTATTGCTTGCCGTGGTAATCGTTCCACTGCCAGTCAAGGTCAAAATACCGCCAGCCACAACGTTGAATACACGGCAGCCACACTCGCCGTTCTTACCGGTAATCGTCTGGTTATTTAGGTTGATCGTCACCACTGTGCTGACAGACAACGGTTCGCTGACCTCGAAACTGCCGCTCAAAATAATTTCGCCGCCGGTTGCAATCGCTGTTTTCAATTCCTCCGCACTATTTACGCTTGTCGGCTCCGCCGCCCAGCTGACGCTGCACAGCCCTATGGCCATGACCAGCGCCAGAATGGTTGCTAATGCTTTTTTCATTGTTCATTCCCCTTATGGTAGTAGATTTCCGCAGGTGCGCTCGTTTTAATGTGTATTAAAACGCAAATGCAGAGGTACCTCTGCGGATAGTCAAATTATAGCACAGTTACACCGTTTGTCCAGCCTTTTTATGGAAATTTTACACATTTTTTCTGTTACCGGAAATAAAAACAGGAAAATTTGGCAGGAAATGGAAGTTGGGGCGGAGAAAATGCCGCCTGCGGCGGGGCGGGGGCGTTTTTTGGCGCTGCGGGGCGTCGGGGACGCCGCCCCTACAGGGGGAAGGCTTTGGGGGTCAGACCTTCAGATCAGTGGCGGCGGCGCGGGTGTGCTCACGCATGGCCTGTTTGGCGGCCGCGTCATCCTGCCGGTGGATAGCGCTCAGTATCTCCCGGTGGCGCGCCAGAATACGGCGTTCCAGGGCCAGACACGCGCTGTCGTTCAGCGTCTCCATCTTTTTCAGCAGGGTATGCTGCTCCACCTGGCCCAGGACATCGGTGACGATCATGGCCACCTGGTTGCCGGTGGCGCGGGAGAGCAGGCTGTGGAAACGGACGTCCAGCTCAGCAAAGCGGCGGTAATCGCCCAGGGCCTGCTCCGCCGCCGTGAGACAGCTGTCCAGCGCCGCCAGATCCTCGTCGGTGCGGCGCCGGGCCGCCCAGCCGGCGATGGTGCCGTCGTTGACGGCGCGGTACTCGCCCAGCTCCTCCAGAGAGATCTGGTTCAGCTGGAGCATGGCCGACAGCGGCTGCTCCACGCCGTCGATGGTCAGCTCCTGCACCACGGCGCCGCTGGCGCCGTGGGTGGAGGCCACATAGCCGCCCTGCTCCAGCATACGCAGGGCCTCGCGGATGGTGGGACGGGAACGGTGGAGCTGCTCCATCATGGCACGCTCGGAGGGCAGGCGGTCGCCGGGCTTCAGCACGCCGGAGGTGATAAGCTCCCGCAGCTGGTCATAGATGGCCTCGCTGGCCCGCCCGCCGCCGATGGGCTGCCAGGGGATATGTACGGCTTCCGGCATGGAAGGGCCTCCTTTCACAGAAAATACCCGGACAGTATAGCGCATCCCGGGGAAAATAGCAAGGGCAGGATGCAGGAAAGCCCGGAGGACGGCGCCTTCGGGCTTTCCCGCTGTGGGGAGGGGGATATTACTTCTTCAGGGCTTTCATTTCCTCGATCATCATGGGGACCACCTTGAACAGGTCGCCGCAGATTCCGTAATCCGCCACCTCGAAGATGGGGGCCACGTCGCTCTTGTTGACGGCGATGATGCACTCGGAGTCCTGCATGCCGGCCTTGTGCTGGATGGCACCGGAGATGCCCAGCGCCACATAGATGCGGGGATGGACGGTCTTGCCGGTCTGACCCACCTGGTGGTCGGCGGTCATCCAGCCAGAGTCCACCACGGCGCGGGACGCGCCCACCACGCCGCCCATGAGGGCGGCCAGCTCCTCGGCCAGGGCGATACCCTTCTCCACGTCCTTGGCGATGCCGCGGCCCACGGAGACCACCACCTCGGCGCCGGTGAGATCCACCATGGCGCGGGCGGCCTTGACGATCTCCAGCACCTTGGTGTGGATGTCGGCCTCGGTGAGGGTAAAGGCGGGGTGGATGAGCTCCACCTTGCTCGCGCCGTTCTCGTCAAACTCGCGCTTCTTCATCACGCCGGGGCGCACGGTGGCCATGGCGGGACGGAAGCGGGGGCAGACGATGGTGGCCATCAGGTGGCCGCCGAAGGCGGGACGGGTCATCTTCAGGTTGGTGTTGACGTCAAAGAGCTTCGTCTCGAAGTTCATGGCGTCCACGTCCAGAGAGGATCCGGTGCGGAGGAAGTTGATATAGCCGTTGAGATCCACGTCCAGGTGGGTGCAGTCGGCGCACAGGCCGGTGTGGAGACGGGCGGCACAGCGGGGCGCCAGGTCACGGCCGATGTGGCTGGCGCCGAACAGCATGATCTCGGGCTTGAACTCGTGCACCGCGTCGGTGATGATCTTGGTGTAGGCGTCGGTGGTGTAGTCCTTCAGCAGGGGGCTGTTGTAGACGTAGACCTTATCCGCGCCGTAGCCGCCCAGCTCCGCGGCGATGTTGTCCACGCTGTCGCCCAGCAGGATGCCGCTGAGCTGCACACCCAGCTCGTCGGCCAGCTTGCGGCCCTCGGAGATCAGCTCAAAGGTGGTGGGCATCATCTTGCCCTGCCGCTGCTCGCAAAAGACCCACACGCCGGAGAAGGCCTTGGGATCGGTATTCATAAAAGTAGACATATCGTTTCTCCCTTCTCAGATGATGTGCTTGGCGGACAGGATGCCGAACAGCTGCTCCACGGTCTCCCTGCCGCTGCCCTCCAGCATCATGCCGCTGCCCTTGCGGGGAGGCGTAAAGCTCTTGTAGATATTGGTGGGAGAGCCCTTCAGACCGATGGTGTCCACCTCGATGAGGGGATCGTCCTTCAGCGCGTTGTAGTCCAGCACGGTGACAGGCTCGGCGTCGCAGTCCAGGATGCCCCGGATGGTCATGTAGCGGGGGGTGTTCAGCTCCTTGATGCAGGTCAGCAGGCAGGGGGTCTGCACCTGCACGGTCATATAGCCGTCCTCCAGCATACGGCGGACGGTGAGGGTGTCGCCGTCCTTCTCGATGTCGGCCACATAGGACACCTGGGGGATCTCCAGCTTTTCGGCGATCTGGGGGCCCACCTGGGCGGTGTCACCGTCGATGGCCTGACGGCCGCAGAAGATGATGTCGTCCTTGTCCACGCCCAGGTTCTTGATGGCGGCGGCCAGGATCTGGGAGGTGGCGAAGGTGTCGGAGCCTCCGAACTCACGGGCGGACACCAGCACGGCCTTGTCCACGCCCATGGCCTTCAGCTCCAGCAGCATACCGGCGGCGGGAGGGGGGCCCATGGACACGGCGATAACGGGGCAGCCCAGCTGGTCCTTCAGGGCCAGGGCGGCCTCGACGGCGTTCATATCGTCGGGGTTGATGATGGTCTGCATGGAGGCGCGGTCCAGCGTGCCGTCGGCGTTGACGGCCACCTTGCCGGAGGTGTCGGGCACCTGCTTGACACAAACGATAAGCTTCATTCTATTCTTGCTCCTTTCCGCATTACTTCAGCAAATTGCCGGAGATGACCATCTGCTGGACCTGAGAGGTCCCCTCGTAGATGGTGAACACGCGGCAGTCGCGGTACTTACGCTCGACGGGGTACTCCTTGATGTACCCGTAGCCGCCGTGGATCTGCACGGCCTTGGCGGCGATCTCGTTGCACGTCTCGGAGGCGAAGTACTTGGCCATGGAGCAGTACATGGAGGCGTTGGGGTCGTTTCTGTCCTTCATCTGGGCGGCCATATAGACCAGCTCCTTGGCGGCGGTCAGCTTGGTTGCCATATCCGCCAGCATGAAGGCGATGGCCTGGTTCTTGCAGATGGGCTTGCCGAACTGGACGCGCTCCTTGGAGTATTTGATGGCCTCGTCCAGGCAGCCCTGGGCCAGACCGATAGACTGTGCGGACACACCCAGGCGGCCGCCGTCCAGGGTCTTCATGGCGTTGATAAAGCCCATGTTCTCCTTGCCCAGCATATCGCTCTTGTGGACGCGGACGTCCTCCAGCACCACGTCGGAGGTGGCGTAGCCCACCAGACCCATCTTGGCCTCGTGCTTGCCGCAGGAGACGCCGGGGGCCTTCATGTCCACGATAAAGGCGGAGATACCCTTATTGCCGCGGCTCATGTCGGTCTTGGCGTAGACGATGCAGTAGTCGGCCAGGGGTGCACCGGAGATAAAGCACTTACGGCCGTTGAGGATGTAGTCGTCGCCATCCTTCACGGCGGTGGTGACCATGCTGCTGGCGTCGGAGCCGGCGCCCGGCTCGGTGAGGCCGAAGACGATCTTCACCTTGTTCTCCACGGAGGGACGGAGGTACTTCTCCAGCTGCTCGGGGGTGCCCGCCTGCATCAGGGGGCCGCCGCCCAGAGAGTTGGGGGTATTGGCGTACAGGCTGGCCACAGCAGAGACACGGGCGATCTCCTCGATCATGATGACATAGGCCAGGGTATCGGCGCCGGCACCGCCGTACTCGCGGGGGATCTTCAGGCCAAGGAAACCGCACTTAGCCATCTTGTCCACGATTTCCTCGGGAAACTCGCCGGTCTCCTCCACCTTGTCAAGGACCTCGGTGGTGAGCTCGGTCTCGGCAAACTGGCGGACCAGCTTGCGGATCATTTCATGCTTTGCGTCGAAAATCATAGTTTTCCTCCTGTTAAAGTATGGGTCACTGCTCTGCTCAGCAGGGGATCTCGTGCTTGGACTTACCCTCTGTCAAAATCTCATAGATGCTGTTGACGCCGCACTCGGCCATCTGCTCCGCGGCCTCCTCGGTGAAGAAGGCCATGTGGGGCGTGTGGTAGACGTTGACAAAGGAGCGCAGGTACTTCAGCTTGAAGTAGGGCATACCGGGGGTACGGATGATGTCCTCATCGTGGGGAACGTGGATGATGCCGGTCTCGCCGGGGAAGGCGTCCATGAACAGCGCGCCGAACTTGCCGGACTCCACCGCCTCGGTGACGGCATCGATATCCATCAGCTCACCCCGGGCGTTGTCGATGAACACCACGCCGTCCTTCATCTTGGCGATGGCCTCCCGGTTGATCATGCCGGTGGTCTCCGGCAGCAGCGGGGTATGGATGGTGATGATGTCGGACTCACGGTACAGGGTGTCCAGGTCCACATACTCGGCGTACGCACGGACGGCGTCGTTCTCATAGACATCGTTGGCGATGATACGGCAGCCGAAGCCGCTGAGGCACTTGATGACGGTGAAGCCGATCTTGCCGGTGCCCATGACGCCCACGGTCATGGTACGCAGCTCGCGGCCCATCTTGCCCTTCAGGGTGAAGTCGTTGTCGTTGGTGTTGTACAGCGCTTTCTTGAACTTGCGGATGCACATGAGAATGGCCATGACCGTGTACTCCGCCACGCCGTTGGGCGCGTACGCGCCGTTGCACAGGCGGAAGCCCAGAGAGCGGGCGTAGCCGCAGTTCATGTGGTTATAGCCCACACAGCGGCTGGCCAGCACCTGTACGCCATAGCCCTTCAGCTCGTCCAGAACGGCGTTGGAATAGTCGCTCTGGCCCAGGGTGGTGACACCGTCGCAGCCGGCGGCCATATGGGCGGTGGTCTTATCCAGATTTGCGGGGGTGGAGATCAGGTCGATGCCATATTTTTTGCACAGGTTCTCGATAACGGGCTTTTCGTCGGGACGTACTTCATAAGCAGCGATCTTCATAATTCTTCTCCTTCATATTTTCGGGTGGCGGCGCGCTCCTCAACGCGCCGCGCCCCTATATTTTGCTTTTCCTCAAGTCGCCGGGGTGTTCGTGTTCGTCGCGCTCCGCCTACGGCGGAGAGATTTTTCGTTCTGCCGATGGCAAACCGGCGATGGCGTACCGTGTGTACGTCGAGACGGTTTGACGATGGCAGGGCGGAAAAGATGCCGCCGTCAGTCTTTCAGGGAAGGATCCATGGGCACCGCCTCGCCGGCGGCTATCATGGCGGCCACCTGCTCGTCGGTGTAGCCCAGGTTCTTCAGCACCAGTTCGGTCTGCTCGCCCAGGTACGGACCGCGGTTGTAGGGAGGCAGCTCCGTCTCCTCGAAGATAACGGGAGGCCGGACCATGGTGCGTTTATTGCCGTTGGAATATTCCATCTCGTAGAAGCAGCCGGAGGCCCATGCCTGCTTATCCACCAGCAGCTGGTCCCAGGTCTGGGCCACGGCGTAGGGCAGATCGTTGGCGTCCATCAGCTTGCACCACTCGTCCAGGGTGCGGCTGGCCATCTCCGCCACAAGGAAGTCATAGAACTCCTCGATGTTGGCCTGTAGGTTGGTCTGGGGATAGTAACGGGGATCCTCGGCCAGCTCGGGATGGCCGATGGCGTTCATAAAGATGGGATAGTGGCGGTTGTACTGGGGCATGGCGATCTGGAGCCACTTGTTGTCCTTGGTCTTGTGGGCCACCACCAGGGGATTGGGCAGGGTGCGGCGGGACAGGGGGTACTGGGTGGTGGGGTCGCCGTACTGGCTGGCCTGCAGCAGCAGGGAGACATCCCAGATGGCGCTGTGGAACAGGGAGACCACCACGCGGTCGCCGATGCCCGTCTCGCGGGCGCGGTACAGGGCCGCCAGCACGCCGGAGGCCAGGTACATACCCACCTGATGGTCGCCGAAGCCGGCGATGGTCAGCATGGGCAGGGCGTCCTTATCGAACAGGGTGCCCAGGATACCACCGCGGGCGAAGAAAGCGGTGAAGTCGAAGCCGGGTAGGTCCTTGTCGGGGCCCTTCTCGCCGTAGCCGGACACGAAGCCATACACCAGTTTGGGGTAGCGGGCGTGGAGCGTCTCGTAGTCCAGGCCGGCCTTCTTCAGGGGGTTCTGCCGCCAGTTGGTGATGAAGATATCCGCCTCGGCGATGAGCTTCTCCAGTGCCTCACGGCCGGCGGGGGTCTTGGTGTTCAGGCAGACGCAGGTCTTGCCGGCGTTCTCCAGATCATAGGAGGTGTTCTCCTTCTGGTCCTGGGGACGGCCCTCGTTGACGGCGGTGTAGCGCAGGGGGTCGCCGGCGGGGGCCTCGACCTTGATGACCTCGGCGCCCAGATCCGCCAGAAAGCGGGCGCAGCAGGGGGCGGCGATAAAGGTGGCCAGCTCCAGCACCTTTACGCCCTCGAGGGGACGCTTTACTTCACTCATATCGTTCCTCCATGTATGTTAATAAATGGTGTGTTGCTTACATTTTCAGCAGGTCGCGGAAGGTCTCGAGGTTGGTTCGCACCTGCTCGAAGCGCACCATCTGCCGATCTACCTCCACCAGCGTCAGGGGCAGGTCGGCAGCCTCGCAGGCCTTCTTGATCATCACATAGTCGAACTCCTCCGGGTCGCAGAACTTGGTCAGCACCACCAGAACGCCCTTGGCGCTTCTCGCCTTGGCGGTGTTCACGATCCACTTCACCCGGTTCTTCTCCTGATCGTACAGCACAGAGCAGTTGCCCATGGCGGCGAACTTCTCGGCCAGCGCGTTCAGGGCGTCATCGCGCTCCGGTGCGTCGGTGCGGTACTGGCGGGACTGGGCGGCCACGTCGTCGGCCACGATGTGCAGGCCCATTTCGTCCAGAATGGCGTTCAGCGCCGGGGCGTCCGTCAGGATGCCGGAGATGACGATGGGCAGCTTCTCCACGGCGGGAGTCTGGGCTTCCAGCTTCTCAATGAGCGCCTCCACCAGATCCGTGTGCTCCTCCTTGGTCATGAAGAAAGCGCTCTTGAAGATGTCGCTGCGCTGGGCGGCGGTGATCTCCGGGTGCCCGGCCAGCAGCTCGTCGATCTTCCGCATGGCGGCGTTGTGGCGGTTGTAGACCTTGATGGATGCAAGCAGCTTCTCCTCGGAGAAGGCGCCGCCCAGCTTCTCCAGGTCGCGGATCACGCGCTCATACCCGGCCTTGGTATAGGCCACGCCGTAGGCGGGCTTGCGGTTCTGGGGATAGGTCATGGGGATGAAGGGGATGGACGGCACGGCGTACTTCCAGTTCTCGCCCACGGTCTTGAGGGTATCGCACAGGGAGGGGATGACGATAGCGGACGCGCCCTCGTAGGCACCGTTGATGCCCAGCTCCAGCAGGGACTGGACAATGGCGCACAGGAAGGCGGGACAGTATTCCTTGGCGCGGTTCAGCGCTACATCGCCGCCCCAGGCTCCCATAGGCACGAAGCCCATGGCGTGGATAAGCTCCTCGGGAGTGTAAACAGGAGCGCACAGGACGATCTTTTTGCCCTGGGCCAGATAGCCGTCCATCTGCGCGCGGGGAGAGGCTGCCGCCTCATGCAGCTTGTTGAGGATGTCGTTCATGCCTTACACTCCTTTCGCAGCCTTGTTGGCTTCCATGATCTCCGTCAGACCCTGCACACGGGTGTCGTACTGGGCCTCGGAGAAGTTGCGGGGGTCGGCCTGATCGCCGTCGAAGCTGACCACGGGGATATCGCAGGCCTTGCCGATCTGGCGGCTCATCTCGTACATGAAGCCGCTCCACAGCTTGCAGGAGCGGTTGGTATGCACCAGCATACCCTCCACATGGTTGTCCTTGCAGAGCTTGATGCGCTTGTCGCGGCTCATCTCCAAATTGATGGCGTTGGGCACCTTGCAGTAGGCGCGGATCATCTCGTCGAAGGTGTTGTAGTCGAAGCCGAAGGCGTCGGCGTAGATCGTCGTGACCATGTTGATGCCACGGGACTTCAGGCCGGTGCTGGTGGCACGCAGGTACGGCCAACAGGCGATGCCCTCAAACATGATGCGGTACTTCTCCTCGCCGCGGAAGGTGGAGGTACCGTTCTTGTGGTTGTCCTCGTACTCCTTGAGCAGCGTCTCCATGGCGTCGGCGGCGGTGGACTTGCCCCGGGCCGTGACCATGACGGCCATGTGGTTCAGCAGGTCAAAGCCGTTGAAGGGAGAGGGCACGTACCTGGCGCAGCCGGTGGCCGCCAGCCAGGCGCGGCTGGAACGGCAGCTGAAGCCGGTGACCTCCTTGAACTTCTCGTCGGACCACTTTTTGCCGGTGATCTCCTCCAGCTGACGTACGGCGTCCCAGAACTGACCGGTAACGTAGGCCACCTCCGCATCGGACACCTCATAGTCGGGATTGAAGGGGATATCCAGCAGGATCATGGGGATATTCAGCTCACGGGCCAGGTTCTCGTACCACTTGATCATGCAGGAGCAGATGTTGCTGCAGCACAGCAGTACGTCGGGCATGGCCACGTCCTGCTCGGGACAGGACTTCAGCTTGGCGTAGGCCAGAGACACGCGGGCGTAGGCGCAGATGTCGTTGGAGTAGCCCTCGGACTCCGCCACCTCGCACATTCTCGTGCCCGCGCCGCGGGCGGCGATGCCGGCGGCCTGATTTTCGGGATACACGGTGGCGATGCCCATAGTCTCCGGGATCTCCACAGGGAAGTTGCTGGAGACCCAGGCAACCTTCTCGCCGCGCTTCTTGGCCTCGATGGCATCCACATAGGCGTCCGCCGCGATCTTGCCCAGCTTGTACTTGGCGGAATTGGGATCCACGGGCTTCGGGGCCTTCTTCACTTCTTCTGCCATTTCAGTTCCTCCTCACAGCTTTTATCGAAACACACTTCTGCTTATTCATGTCGTCTGCTTATATGCCCACAGGGCCGCGCCGATGGCGCCGAAATACTGGGCCAGCGGGTCCACACTGACGGGGACGTTCAGCTCGTCGCTGAGCGCCTGCCGCACCGCGTCGTTCCGGGCCACACCGCCGGAGAGACAGACCTGCTCCGTGACGCCTGCCCGCCGGGCCAGGGCCGCCACGCGGCTGGCCACGCTGCGGCAGATGCCCGCCACCAGGTCGGGGCGCCTGACGCCGTTGGCCAACTGGCTGATGACCTCGCTCTCGGCGAACACGGTGCAGGTGCTGGAGATAGCGGCGGGGGCCGCGGCCTTGGCGGCCTCGGCATCCAGATCGTCCACATCCAGGCGGAGGATAGAGGCCATCACATCCAGAAACCGCCCTGTACCGGCGGCGCACTTATCGTTCATGACGAAGTTTACCATCTTGCCGGAGGGCGACAGGGCGATGACCTTGGCATCCTGCCCGCCGATGTCGATGACGGTACGCAGGTCCGGGAACACGAAGCGCCCGCCCAGGGCGTGGGCCGTCAGCTCGCTGATCTCGCCGTCGGCGCCCTCGTAGTTTTTGCGGCCGTAGCCGGTGACAAAGGCGCAGGCCATATCGGCCCGGGTCAGGCCGCTGGTCTGCCACAGCTGCGCCAGCGCCTCCTCCGGCCCGCCGGTGCCCAGGCCGCCGGTTTGGAGGCTGTGGGCCACCAGCTCTTTTCCGTCTTTAAGAACGGCGCACTTGGAAGTGGTGCTGCCGATGTCGATACCTAAGGTGTACATGGAAACCTCCCTGACCGGGCGCGTAAACGGCGCCACTGGTCTTACCAGTTTACTTATATTATACGGGTTTGTGAAATTTGCGTCAATTATGCGAATTGCCAAAGAAATAACAATTATTTGTGCATTGTACCGAGCCGCACTTTAAATGATTAAAACTTTCCGGATTTTTCCGGGACAATGTTGCGTTTTCTTTGGAAACTCGTCATGGAAGTATGGGAAAGCCGCATGGCGCGCTCGCGCCATGCGGCTTTCTGCGGTTCACGGCTCCAGGTCGTGTTTGTCCAGCTTCATGTTCCGGTAGGCCTTGGGCAGGCCGGGGGCGATGAGGGGAAAGGTGTTCTCCGTGTCAGACGTGGGCTGAATGTTATAGGTGCCGTACATATTCACCAGGTCGAAGCTGCTGCGCGGTACGCCGGGAAAGTGGTGGACGTCCGGTGTAGCGTCATAGGGAAAGCCCTCCCGGCTGCGCTTGCGTTTGGGCATAAAAATCACCTCCGGCCTTAGTATGGCCGGAGGCAGTGGGTTTATGAGTTTCAGCGGTAGACCTCCGCGTCGAAGTCGCGGACGATCTCGTCCCGCTTCTCGTCGCGGACGTAGACGCAGTTCGTCTCGTCAAAGGCCAGGCGCATGGCGAAATCCTTGGCCTCGTAAATATCGTTTGTCTCGAAGAAGTCGCGATAGGCCTCCTCCGGCTCGTGGCTCTTGCGCCAGATAACGTGAAAACGCATAGACACTCCTCCTGCAAAATGGGGGTAATTTTTAGTATACCCCCGCCGGAAGCAAAAAGCAACGGTGGGTTTTGCCAAAAAACACAGTCAAAGTTCGTCACATTTTCCCCCGGGAAAGTTGTGATTTCTTCTTTCCCTGCCCCACAAGATATTGTATAATAGCAGACGATATTTTGGAGAGACAGAGGTGGATCAGGGTGAAGATCGGATTTGACAACGAAAAGTACCTGCAATTACAGGCGGAGCACATCACGGCGCGGCGCGCCCAGTTCGGCGGCAAGCTGTATCTGGAGTTCGGCGGCAAGCTGTTTGACGACTATCACGCCTCCCGTGTGCTGCCGGGGTTCCAGCCGGACAGCAAGATACGGATGCTGCAGACGCTGAAGGACGACGTGGAGATCGTGGTGGCCATCTGCGCCGGGGACATCGAGAAGAACAAGATGCGCGGCGACCTGGGCATCAGCTACGACGTGGACGTGCTGCGGCTGATCGACGTATTCCGGGGGCTGGGCTTCTATGTGGGCAGCGTGGTCATCACCCAGTACGCCGGCCAGCCGGCGGCGGACGCCTTTATCAAGCGGCTGAGCGCCCTTGGCGTGAAGAGCTATAAGCACTATCCCATCGCCGGGTATCCCTCGGACGTGGCGCACATCGTGTCCGACGAGGGCCTGGGCAAGAACGAATATATTGAGACGACCCGGCCGCTGATCGTGGTGACGGCCCCCGGCCCCGGCAGCGGCAAGATGGCCACCTGCCTGAGCCAGCTGTACCACGACAACCGGCGGGGCATCCGGGCGGGCTACGCCAAGTACGAGACGTTCCCCATCTGGAACCTGCCGCTGAAGCACCCGGTGAACCTGGCCTATGAGGCGGCCACGGCGGACCTGAACGACGTGAACATGATCGACCCGTTCCACCTGGAGGCCTATGGCAAGACCACGGTGAATTACAACCGGGACGTGGAGATCTTCCCGGTGCTGGCGGCCATGTTCCGGATGATCCAGGGTGAGTGCCCCTACAAGTCCCCCACGGACATGGGCGTGAACATGGCGGGCTTCGCTATCGTGGATGACGCGGTGTGCCAGGAGGCCAGCCGCATGGAGATCCTGCGCCGGTACTATACCGGATGCGTGGAACGGGCCAAGGGCCAGGCGGACGAGTGCGTGGTGCGGAAGCTGGAGCTGGTGATGCAGCAGGCCGGCGTGACGCCGGACATCTGCCCGGCGGTGGCGGCCTCGCTGGAAAAGGCTGAGGCCACCGGAAAGCCGGCGGGCGCCATGGTGCTGCCGGACGGCAGCGTGGTGACCGGGCGGACCTCTCCCCTGCTGGGCGCGTCGGCGGCGCTGCTGCTGAACGCGCTGAAGAAGATGGCGGGCATTGACCACAAGCTGGACCTGATCCCCTCGTCGGTGATCGAACCCATCAGCGCCATGAAGACCGGCTGCCTGGGTCACCGAAACCCCCGGCTGCACTCGGATGAGGTGCTGATCGCGCTGGCGATCTCCGGTCTGACGAACCCCCTGGCGGCCATGGTGCAGGCGCAGCTGAAGAACCTGCGGGGCTGCGAGGCCCACTTCTCGGTCATCATCTCCGAGGAGGACGCCAAGCTGTATAAGCGGCTGGGCATCAACGTCAGCTGCGAGGCGAAATATGAGGTCAAGAGCCTGTATCACAAGTAAATAAGCGTCTGTGCCCGCGCCGTGCGCGGGCACAGCTTTCTGAAAGGAGCACATATGCAGAGCATCGCACAGATATTGGCATCGGAGCTGGGCCAGCCGGTCCAGTACGTGGAAAACGTTATCGCCCTGCTGGACGAGGGCAGCACCATTCCGTTCATCGCCCGCTATCGGAAGGAACAGCACGGCTCCATGGATGACACCACCCTGCGAAAGCTGGAGGACCGGCTGCAATACCTGCGGAACCTGGACAAGCGGCGGCAGGAGGTCAAGTCCGCCATCGACGGGCAGGGCAAGCTGACCGATGCGCTGGCGGCGGCCATCGACAGCGCCGCCACGCTGGCGGAGGTGGAGGACCTGTACCGCCCCTACAAGCAGAAGCGGCGCACCCGCGCCACGGTGGCCCGGGAGAAGGGGCTGGAGCCCCTGGCGCAGCTGCTGCTGGCGCAGGAGAAGGACTGTCCCGCGCCGGAGGCGGCCGCACAGGCGTACATCGATCCTGAGAAGGGCGTGGAGACCGCGGCCGACGCATTGCAGGGCGCCAACGACATCATCGCGGAGATCATCAGCGACGACGCGGACATCCGCAAGGCGCTGCGGAGCCTGCTGATGCGGCAGGGACGGCTGAGGAGCCTTGCCGCCACGGAGGAGGACAGCGTGTACCGACTGTACTACGACTTTGAGCAGGCCATCCCCAAGCTGGCGGGGCACCAGATCCTGGCCATCAACCGGGGCGAAAAAGAGGGACTGCTCTCCGTCACGGTATTGCTGGACCGGGAGGCCGCGCTGCCGGCACTGCGGCGGGCGGTGGTAAAGCCCGGCTCGGCGGCCATGGAATTCATCAAGGCCGCCTGTGAGGACGCCTATGACCGGCTGATCTATCCGTCGCTGGAGCGCGAGGCGCGGTCCGCCCTGACGGACAGCGCCAACGAGGGCGCTATCGGACAGTTCGCGCTGAACCTGAAGCCGCTGCTGCTCCAGCCGCCGGTAAAGGGCCACGTGACCATGGGGCTGGACCCCGGCTATGCCCACGGGTGCAAGGTGGCGGTCATCGACGGCACCGGCAAGGTGCTGGACACCACGGTGGTCTACCCCACCTACGGCGAGCGCCAGAAGCGGGAGGCCATCGCCAAGCTGACGGCCCTGTGCAAAAAGCACGGCGTGGCGCACATCGCCATCGGCAACGGCACCGCCAGCCGGGAGACAGAGCAGATGACGGTGGAGATGCTGCGGGGCCTTCCGGGCGTCAGCTATATGATCGTCAACGAGGCGGGCGCGTCGGTGTACTCCGCCGGCAAGCTGGCGGCGGAGGAGTTCCCGGACTACGACGTGAACCTGCGCTCGGCCATCTCCATCGCGCGGCGGTTACAGGACCCGCTGGCGGAGCTGGTGAAGATCGACCCCAAGGCCATCGGCGTGGGGCAGTACCAGCACGATATGCCGCAAAAGCGGCTGGACGAGGCACTATGCGGCGTGGTGGAGGACTGCGTCAACGCCGTGGGTGTTGACCTGAACACCGCCAGCGCCAGCCTGCTGGGCTATGTATCCGGGCTGAACGGCACCACGGCGAAGAACATTGTGGCGTACCGGGAGGCCAACGGCGCCTTCCCGGACCGGAAGCGGCTTTTGAAGGTGCCGAAGCTGGGGCCCAAGGCCTATGAGCAGTGCGCGGGCTTTTTGCGGGTGCCGGAGAGCAAAAACGTGCTGGACAACACCGGCGTACACCCGGAGAGCTATGGGGCGGCGGAGAAGCTGCTGGCCCTGTGCGGCTGCGGCGACGAAGACGTGCGCCGGGGCGCGGTGGACGGATTGATGCGGAAGGTGCAGGCCATGGGCGAGGCAAAGGTAGCCGAAGAGATCGGCGTGGGCATGCCCACACTGCGGGACGTGGTGAAGGAGCTGATGAAGCCCGGACGCGACCTGCGGAGCGACCTGCCGGCGCCCATTCTCCGCACCGATGTGCTGGACATGAAGGACCTGAAACCCGGCATGGTGCTCACCGGCACGGTGCGGAACGTGATCGACTTCGGCGTATTCGTGGACATCGGCGTGCATCAGGATGGGCTGGTACACATCTCGCAGGTGTGCAGCAGGTTCATCAAGCACCCCTCCGAGGTGGTGGCCGTGGGCGACATCGTGAAGGTGCTGGTGCTGGACGTGGACGAGAAAAAGCACCGCATCAGCCTGTCCATGAAGCAGGTGAAGGAATAAAAAAGAAACCGCCCCGGGGCGGTTTCTTTTTTATGCGTCTTTTACTCGATGACGGGGAGCTTTTTGACCACGGCGGCGCAGCGGGGGCACAGGTCGGGGTGCTCGCTGTCGCTGCCCACGGTGGGCAGGACCTTCCAGCAGCGGGCACACTTGGCGCCGTTGGCGGGGCGAACGGCCACCTTCTGCTCCGCGTCCACGTCCACGCGGACCTGGGAGACGATAAACAGGTCGGCCACCTGGGCGGCGTCCATGGATGCCAGGAAGCCATCCTCCGGCGTAACGGTCAGGTCCACCTCAGCCTCCAGGCTCTTGCCGATGGTCTTGTTGGCACGGGCGGTCTCCAGCGCGCCGTTGACGGCGGTGCGGAGGGCAGCGATACGGGCCCAGCGGGCCATCTCGTCCTCGGAGAGGGCGTAGCCGTTGTAGGGCAGCACCATCTCGTTGAACAGGACGTTGCGCGCGTCATCGCAGGAGCGATGGGGCATGGCCAGCCAGATCTCATCGCAGGTAAAGGCCAGAATGGGGGCAAACAGACGGGTCATAGCGTCCAGGATCAGGAACAGGGCGGTCTGGGCGCTGCGGCGGGAGAGGCCCTCGGCCTCGTCGCAGTACAGGCGGTCCTTGAGAATATCGAAGTAGAAGGAGCTCAGGTCCACCACGCAGAAGTCGTTGATCATGTGGGACACCACATGGAACTCGTAGTTGTCGTAGGCGGCATAAGCCTTGGTCAGCAGGTCGTTCAGGCGAGTGATGGCCCACTTGTCCAGGGGCAGCATCTCGCCCGGCTCCACCAGATGATCGGCGTCGAAGCCGGTCAGGTTATCCAGGCAGAACTTGGCGGTATTGCGGAACTTCAGGTAGTTCTGGCTCAGCTGCTTGAAGATCTCGTCGGAGCAGCGGACATCCACATGGTAGTCGGAGCTGCCGGCCCACAGGCGCAGCAGATCGGCGCCGTACTTGTTGAAGATCTCGGCGGGATCCATGCCGTTGCCCAGGGACTTGTGCATGGCCTTGCCCTCGCCGTCCACGGTCCAGCCGTGGGTGACGCACTCCTTGAACGGTGCGCCGCGGCCCAGAGCGCCCACGGCCACCAGCAGGGAGGACTGGAACCAGCCGCGATACTGATCCAGGCCCTCGATGTACATGGTGGCAGGCCAGAAGCCCTGATCGCGCTCCATGGCGGCAAAGTGGGTGGAGCCGGAGTCGAACCAGCCGTCCAGCGTGTCCGTCTCCTTATCAAATCCGGCGGCCTTGCCGCAGTGGGGGCAGGTGAAGCCCTTGGGCAGGATGTCGGCGGCGTCTCTGTCGAACCAGGCGTTGGAGCCCTCCTTCTCGAACAGCCCGGCCACGGCCTCGATGCTCTCGGGGGTGCAGACGGGCTTGCCGCAGTCCTTGCAGTAGAACACGGGGATGGGCAGGCCCCAGCGGCGCTGGCGGCTGATGCACCAGTCGGTGCGCTCCAGGATCATGGAGCGCATACGGTCCTTGCCCCAGGCGGGCACCCAGCGCACGTCCTCGCAGGCGGCGATGGCCTCGTCCTTGAAGCTGTCCACGGAGCAGAACCACTGGGGGGTGGCGCGGAAGATGATGGGCTGCTTGCAGCGCCAGCAGTGGGGGTAGCTGTGGACGATGTCCTCGCTGGCGAACAGAGTGCCGTTGTCCTTCATATCCTGCAGGATGACGGGGTTGGACGCATCGGTGGTCATGCCCTCGTACTTGCCGGCGTAGGCGGTGTGCTTGCCCTGATCGTCCACGGGCACCACCATGTCCATGCCGTAGCGCTTGCAGGTCACATAGTCATCGGCACCGAAGCCGGGTGCGGTGTGGACGCAGCCGGTACCGGAGTCCATGGTGACGTAATCCGCCAGCACCAGGCGGGAGGTCTTGGGCAGGAAGGGATGGTCGGCCAGCATATTCTCGAAGAAGGAGCCGGGGTGCGTCTCCACGATCTCATAGCTGTCAAAGCCGCCGATCTTCATGACCTTCTCGACCAGTGCCTCGGCCATGATGTACATCTCGCCGTTGGGCGCCTTGACCACGGCGTAGCTCTCGTCGGGGTGCAGGGCGATGGCCAGGTTGCCGGGCAGGGTCCAGACGGTGGTGGTCCAGATCACGAAGTACAGCTTGCTGTGGTCCAGATGGCCCAGCTTGCCCTGATCGTCATGCATGGGGAACTTCACATAGACGGTGGTGCAGGGATCGTCCTTATACTCGATCTCCGCCTCGGCCAGCGCCGTCTCGTCGTGGGGGCACCAATACACGGGCTTCAGGCCCTTGTAGATGTGACCGTTCTGGTACATCCTGCCGAACACACGGACCTCCTGGGCCTCGAAGCCGGGATCCATGGTCTTGTAGGGGTGCTCCCAGTCGCCCACCACGCCCATGCGCTTGAAGCCGTCGCGCTGGACATCGATGTAGTGGTCGGCAAACTCATGGCAGGCGCTGCGGAACTCAGAGACGCTCATGGCCTTGTGGTTCAGCTTGTTCTGCTTGATGATGGCGGACTCGATGGGCATACCGTGGTTGTCCCAGCCGGGGATATAGGGGGTATAGTAGCCGCGCATCGCGTACATGCGGGTGATAAAGTCCTTCAGGGACTTGTTCAGGGCGTGGCCCATGTGCAGCGCGCCGTTGGAGAACGGAGGGCCGTCGTGGAGGGAGAACAGGGGCTTGCCCTCGTTCTTCTTCAGCAGCTCATTGTAAAGGTCCAGCTCTTCCCAGTGCTTCAGCATCTCCGGCTCGCGGGCGGGCAGGCCGGCGCGCATGGGAAAGCCGCTTTTGGGCATATTCAGTGTCTTCTTGTACTCCATGTTGCTTCTCCTTTATCTGAATAGTTTTGAAAACAAAATAAAAAGCGCCTTTGTCTCGTTCAAGAGACAAAGGCGCGGAAAAACGTCCTCTGCGGTACCACTCTCGTTGCCGCCGGGGCGGCCACTCATCCCCCACGGAATGGGGCGGGGAGAAGGTAACGGCTCCCTTGCCGTCCGCGCTTACTCGGCGAGCTTTCAGGCGGATGCTCCGGGGTGATGTTCGGTGTCCCTGTCCCGTCCGCCTTGCACCAAACGGCGGCTCTCTTCGCGTGGACATGAGGCACGGCCTGTCCCCTTCATCGCAACTTTCAATATTGCTGACAATGTAGCACGGTTTTGGGGGAATGTCAAGAGGAAAGCGGAAAAAGGCGGCACACAGCCGCCTTTTTCAGTTAAATTATCCGATAATCCCGCTGGGCCAGGGCCTGCTCCCGGCGTATTTTCTGGGCAGCCAGCGCCTCCTCCAGGGCCACGATGATGCTGTTGGACACCAGAAAGCCGCGGGGCGTCAGGCGCCAGCCGTTCTCCGTCCGGGCGGCCAGACCCGTGCACTCATACTGCACGAACAGATCCTCCATGGGCTGGAATCGCTGGCGGTAGGTCGTCTCGAAATACCGGCGGTCGATGCCCTCCGCCGTGCGGAGGGACAGCATGACGTACTCATAATCCCGGGTCAGCGTGGCGTCGGACTCGGACTCCGACAGGATCAGGCGACCGCTTATGTAGCTGTCCAGGTCCCGGACGTAGGCGTAGCGCACACCGCCGAAGTCGGAGTGGGCGCCGGGCCCGAAGCCGGCGTACTCCTCCATGTGCCAGTATTTCAAGTTGTGGCGGGAGGCAAAGCCCGGCTTGGCGAAGTTGGATATCTCGTACTGTTCATAGCCGTTCTGCGCCAGAACGGTGACGGCGTAGAGATACATATCCGCCTGGGCATCGTCGTCCGGGAAGCACTCGCTGTCCCGGCGGTCATACAGGGGCGTGCCGGGTTCCAGCTTCAGGCCGTAGCAGGAGATATGCTCCGGGGCCAGGGCGATGACGGCGGCGAGGGTGTCCTCCCACTGCTGCATGGTCTGGCCCGGCAGGCCGTATATCAGGTCCATACTGAGGTTTTTGAACCCGGCCTTCCGCACGGCGGCCACGGCCTCCTGCACCTGGGCAAAGGTATGGATGCGGCCGATGGCGCGAAGCAGGTCGTCATCCGCCGACTGAACGCCCAGAGATATCCTGTTGAAGCCCGCCCGACGCAGCGCACGCAGGGCCTTGACGTCACAGGCGGAGTCCGGGTTGGCCTCCAACGTGATCTCGGCGTCGCGGGCCACAGGGCAGCGCTTGCGGAGGGTCCGCAGCAGCTTTGTCAGGCGGTCCGGTCCCAGATAGCTGGGGGTGCCGCCGCCGAAGTACACCGTGTCCACCCGATGGGCAGCAGTGCGGGGCGCGACCTCCTCGATATGGCGCAGCAGGGCGGCGGTATAGGCGTCCATCTTCTCCTCGCTGCGGGGCAAAGAGTAAAAGTCACAGTAGGCGCATTTCTGGCGGCAGAAGGGGATGTGGATATAGAGCCCGAGAGGGGCTTTTTCTTTCTGCATATCAGCGTACCTGAGGCGGCAGTATGGTCACAGCGCCGTAAAAGCAGTTGACCTTGCAGCTGCGGCAGCCGATGCAGTCGTCTTGACGGACCTCATAATAGCCGTCCGGCCGCAGGTCGATGCACTTCATGGGGCAGAACATGGCGCACCAGCCGCAACCAGTGCAGCTCACCGGGTCGATCACGGCCAGCTGGACCGCCTTGCGCCCAAAGGGATGGGCAGGGTCGTACATAACTGACGCCCTCCTTTCCTGAGATCACCGTATTATTATAGCCGCTTTCATGGGTTTTGACAAGTATAGCCGCGGCGGAAGCGGCACATATTACCGGGGAAAGGATGTGATGGCGTGACACCTAAGGAATATGACGCGCTGGTACGGCAGCTGTCGCCCAGCTCACCCATCGGCAAGGACACGGCGCTGGCCTTTGTCGTCGGCGGCGGGATCTGCGCCGTGGGACAGCTGATCGCCAACGGCTGGCAGGCGCTGGGGCTGACGCAGCAGGAGGCGGCCTCCGCCACCTCGGTAACGCTGGTGTTCCTGTCGGTGCTGCTGACGGCGCTGGGGCTGTACCACCGGCTGGCGCGGTACGCCGGGGCGGGCACGCTGGTGCCCATCACCGGCTTCGCCAACGCCGTAGCCTCGCCGGCCATCGACTTCCGGGCGGAGGGCATCGTCACCGGCACGGCGGTCAAGATGTTCACCGTGGCCGGGCCGGTGATCGTATTCGGCACCGCTGCCAGCGTGGTGTACGGGCTGGTGCTGTATCTGCTGGCATAGTGTGAGCGCCGGCGCTGCCGGTCACGACCGTGTCTGTCCGTACACATAAACAGCCGCCTTTCGGCGGCACATGAAAAAAGAACCGGCCTCTAGCCGGTTCTTTTTGCTCGGTTCAGATGTACTGCTTCATGCCCTCGGTGGCGGTGTCCTCGTCCGCGCTGATGGTGACGGTGAACTTCACGCCATTCTCCTCGCTGAAGCGGTCCAGCCAGTGAAGGAACGTCTCTACCGCCTGCAGGTCGTTGCTGCCGGCGATCTTGCAGAGATTGTCCACGAACACATGGGAAATATCGTAATTGCCCGCGTACATACCGCACAGGAAGCCGCGCAGGCAGTCAAAAGAATCCACATTATACTCGCCGGCGTTGACCAGACGGACGTTGTAGCTGACGTCGTAGGTCATATCGCCCTTAGGCTCGATGCACACGACACTGCCGGTCTCGGACTCCACGCTGGTGTGGATGAGCTCGATGAGCTGCTTGGTCTTACCGGCACCGTTGGCACCCATGATCAGTCTAACCATAAGAAATCACTCCTTTGTCATTGGTGGTTTCCACCTGAGTACAGCATACCATACCGGTGGAAAAATAGCAATGCAGAAAAAGTAAACTTATTTTTGGGCACTTTTACTTTTCCAGCTTCCCCAGCAGCGTCTGCCGCAGGTCCTCATACCCCGGCTTGCCCAGCAGGGCAAACATATTTTTCTTATAGGCCTCCACGCCGGGCTGGTCAAAGGGGTTCACGTCCAGCAGGTAGCCGGACAGGCCGCAGGCGTACTCAAAGAAGTAGATCAGCCCGCCCAGGGTCTGCTCATTGACGGATCCTGTCCGCAGCGTCACGTTGGGCACGCCGCCCTCCACATGAGCCAGCAGCGTACCGTCCATGGCCTGCTGGCGGATAAAGTCCATGCTCTTGCCCGCCAGGAAGTTCAGGCCGTCGCCGTTGCCCTCGTCATAGGGCACGGGGTTTTCGTTTTGAGAGGGGCCGAAGCGCACCACCGTCTCGAACAGGTGGCGCTCACCCTCCTGGATGTACTGGCCCATGGAGTGCAGGTCGGCGGTAAACTCCACGCTGGCGGGGAACAGGCCCTTGTTCTCCTTGCCCTCGCTCTCGCCGTACAGCTGCTTCCACCACTCGGACATAAAGCGGAAGCAGGGCTCATAGGCCGCCAGCAGCTCGATCTTCTTCCCGGTGCGGTACAGCTCATACCGGGCCCCGGCATACTGCCAGGCGGGGTTGGCGTTCATGTCCGCCAGGGCACATTCGCGCATCATATCCGCCGCGCCGGCCATCAGCGCGTCGATATCGATTCCAGCCACAGCAATGGGCAGCAGACCCACGGCCGTGAGCACACTGTACCGTCCGCCGATGTTGTCCGGCACCACGAACTCCTCGTAGCCCTTATCGTCGGCCAGGCCCTTCAGGGCCCCCTTGCGGGCGTCGGTGGTGGCATAGATGCGCCGGGCGGCCTCCTCCGGGCCGTACTTCTTCTCCAGCAGCTCACGGAAAAAGCGGAAGGCCACGGCGGGCTCCGTGGTGGTACCGGACTTGGAGATAACGTTCACGGAGAAGTCCACACCGTCCACCAGCTCCATCACCTCGGTCAGCGCGTCGGAGCTGAGGCCGTTGCCGATAAAGTAGATGTTGGGCGTATTCTTCTTTTTCAGGTTGTAGTTGGGCGAGCGCAGGCATTCGATGACGCCCCGGGCACCCAGATAGGAGCCGCCGATACCGATGACCACCAACGCCTGGGAGTCGGACTGTATTTTCTTCGCCGCCGCCTTGATGCGGGCAAATTCCGCCTTGTCATAGTCCTCCGGCAGACGCACCCAGCCGGTAAATTCGCCGCCGGCGCCATCGCCATTTTGCAGATGGTCATGAGCGATACGCAGGCGGGGGGACAGCGCGGCCTCGTAGGGCAGTGGGATAAAGCTGCGGATATTTTGCAGATCGACCTGTATCATGTTAAAACCTCCTCGTCGGTGCAATGCAACTATTTGCCCTATCGTACAACGTTTCCGGCGAAAATACAAGGGGAAAAACGGGACTTTCCCCCGCTTTTCCCCTTCTCGCGCTACGCCAGGAACACCGCCTGCTTCAAAAGATCGGTGAACATCCGTCCCCAGCTGCGCCCCGGAATGCTCTCCGCCGCCAGAATGGGCACCGTCAGCACCTCCGTATCGCCGCTGCACAGGGTCAGCGTGCCCACCTGCTGGCCCTGCTGTATCGGGGCCGCCAGCGTCTCCGGCAGGTCCACCCGATACTCCAGCGACGATGCCTGCGCCTTCTCCACCACAGCGGTAACGCCCGTCTCCGGCAGCGTCAGGTCCACCTGCTCCGCCTCTCCCATGGTCACCGGCAGGGCGGGCAGCGGCTCCTCCGGCGCGGCGGAGACCAGCGTATAGGCGGAGAAGCCGTAATTCAGCAGCGCCTTGGCGTCGGTGTTCCGCTTGTCGGCCGTCTCCCCCTTCATGACCACCGCGATCAGCTCCATGCCCTCGCGCTCCGCCGTGGCGCTGATGCAGTAGCCTGCCGAGGCGGTGTAGCCGGTCTTCAGCCCCGTGGCGCCGTCGTACCAGCGGATAAGCTTGTTGGTATTGGCCAGATCAAAGGTGCCGTTTCGGATGCTGTCCGTCCATATGGTGGTGAAATTGCGGATGTCCGGGTGCTTTGTCAGCAGCTCGCGGCTCATAAGGGCAATGTCATAGGCACTGGTAACGTGGTCCGCCGCCGTCAGGCCGGTGGGGTTGGCAAAATGGGTATCGTCCATACCCAGCCCCCTGGCGCGGTTGTTCATCTGCTCCACGAACAGCTCCGTCACGCCGGCGACCTTCTCCGCCAACGCCACCGCCGCGTCGTTGCCGGAGGACACGCACACGCATTTCAGCAGCTCCTCCACGGTGATCTGCTCGCCCTCCGCCAGAAATACCTGACTGCCGCCCATGCCGGCGGCGTTGGCCGACACCGTCACCACATCGTCATAGGCCAGCGCGCCGCTGTCGATGGCGTCCATGGTCAGCAGCAGCGTCATGATCTTGGTGACGCTGGCCGGCTCCAGCTTCTCATGCTCGTTTTGGGCGAACAGCATCTGTCCCGTGGTCTTTTCCATCAGCACCGCGGCGCGGGAGGTCAGCGGCAGGTCCACCGCCCCGGCGTGTACCGGCAGCACAGCGGTGATGCACAGCGCCGCCAGCAGCGCTGTCAGTTTTCGTTTCATAGCGTCCCCTCCAGGCTTTTTTCTATGGGTATGCGGCGGGACAAGACGTTCATGCCCTTTCGACACAATTTTCGGTTGCAAAACCGCCGCCGGTATGCTACAATAACCCGGTAAGTAAATCGCAGGGTTGGTATATCGGTATTACAGCGGCTTCCCAAGCCGTTAAGGCGGGTTCGACTCCCGTACCCTGCTCCAAAAAGAAAGACACCCCTACGGGTGTCTTTCTTTTTGGAGCAGCACTTTTGCTCCGCAAAAGTGGTCGCCTGCGGGCGGGCGATTGAACGCGAGTGGGGGAACCCGTCAAAGGTTCCCCCCTCACACTCCCCCTTCCTTGCGGTGGGCGGGAGTGCAGACAACAAAACCTGTGGGTAATCACAAAAAAAGAGACGCGCCATGCAGCGCGTCTCTTTTTTGCGGCGCAGGGCATACGATACCTCCGGGTAAAAAAGGAGGGCGGACGCCGCGCGTCCGCCCCAAGTGAGGAGAAAAAACAGGACCCTTGCGGCGGTGACTGCTCACAGCCGCCGCGATAAAAAGGGCAGAAACAGCGGAAACCGCTGGAAGTAAGCTGATACAGCATCCGCAGGCCACGGGACCGCGACGATCAAAGCAGCGCAGCCAGCAGCCACACCAGTCCGCAGGCGCACGCGCCCCATACCGCCCACAGCCATGCAGGCGGACGCCACCGGCGGCGAACGCCGGTCTGTCCCCGGGCGTAGCTGCGGGCGATCCGCACCGCCTCGTCCACCAGCTGGCGGGAGCTGACGCCGCCGCCGTCCGTGGGAAGGATGAAAATAGCCTGCTCGAATATCCGCGGGTCGGGAGAGTCCACGACGATCACGCGGCGGGAAACGCCTTTTACCAAAACCGATGCCTCCTTCAGCCGTGACGGGCGCTGTTTGTTACAGCCATAGTATCGCCGTGGCGGCGGAAAGTTATACGGCGCGGCGGGCAAAATTTCCCGCCGTTTTTTGTCGCTCAGACGCGGTGCGGGTCCGCCTTGCCGTCGATGGCCAGCACCAGCACGGCGCAGTCGTCCGCGCCGCCCGTCCGCTGAACGGACTGACGGAGAAGCTCCTCCGCCAGCGCCCGGGGCGAGGTGCCGTCCCATCCGGCCAGCAGGTCCTGGAGCCACTCGTCGTCCTCGCCGGCCACACCGTCGGACACCTGCACCAGCCAGGTGCCCGGCGATACCGCCACGCGCTGGGGCGGCACGTCGCCGTCGGCGCTCTCCAGTCCCGCGGGCAGCGCCTGCGCGCGATAGCGGGCCACGGTGCCCTGCCGCTTGATATACGACGGCGCGGCACCGTACTTGTACAGCGTCAGCACGCCCTCGGCCCGGTCCAGACAGGCCAGGTCGATGGTCGTGAAGCCGGCGCCTCCCTGACAGCGGAGCATGGCAGCGGTGTTCAGGGTCTTCAGCGCCGGGAGAGGTTCGATACCCGCCTGCAAAAACTGCCGCAGGAGGCGGATGGTCATAGCGGCCTCGCAGTGGGCGCTCTCGCCGCTGCCCATACCGTCGGACAGCACCAGACAAGTCAGCCCTCCGGCATCAAAAACGGCGCACTGATCGCCGCAGTGCTTTTCGCCGGTCTTTGGCCGCAGCAGGGCAGCGGTGCGGCAGGTCAGGTGTGCGCGGCGGAGCCGTTCCGCCGGGGCGGTCCGTGACAGCACCTCGGCCACCTGCCGGTACTGCTCCCGGGCCAGACGATAGGCCGCATCCAGCCGCCCGTGGTGCAGCCTACGCTGGAGGAAATCATGTAGCTGTCCGTCCAGCGCCCCCAGCAGTTTGGGAAAGCGTACACAGCGATCCGCAAAGTACGGCGGGAAATCCTCCGCCAGCGCCTGTCCCCGCCGCAGGAGCGCCGGGCAGGCGTCGTTGAAGGCGTTGTACGTGTCGGTATAATGGGTCTGCCAGCAGTCGCTCCGCAGGGGACAGTCCCGGCAGACCTGCTCCGCCGCCCGGTCAAACAGCACGGCGGGGTTCTCCGGCCGCAGCAGCGGCGCGTGGTCCTCCAGGCTGTCATACACCGCCCGGAAGGCCGCCGCAGGTGCCGCAGCCTCCGGAGACACCTCTCCGGCGGCCGTCAGCAGCATCCCCTCCTTTTCCGGTAGCAGCAGCCACACACCGGCAGCGGTCAGCAGCTGGCACAGCACCGCCAGAGGGCGGACCTCCCCCAGCAGCAGGGCCGCCAGCACACCCGCGGCGCAGAAGGCCGCAGCCGCCGGCAGTCTTTGTCCGCCCCGCAGCCCTGCGGCAGCGGACGCGGCGGCGCACAGCACCACCGCCAGATACAGCTCTCCCGTGCCACACAGGTCCAGCGTCAGCCCCGCCAGCGCACCGGCGGCAGCTGCGTCGGGCGCCGGCCCGCGGCCCACGAAATATAGCAGCAGCACCGCTGTCAGCACAGCCGCCGGTGAAAATCCCATCACCGTCCAGCCCGCCGGCACGGCGCATACCCCCAGCAGCAGCAAAAACCAGGCCCGGCGCTTGTCCGCCTGCTCCGCCGCCGACTCCGGCAGCAGATCGGGCAGCAGCGCCGCCGCGCCATACAGCAGCGCCAGCGCCGCCATGCACAGCGCCCATTGCCGTCCGCCCCGCTGTATGAGATACGGCAGCTGGGTCAGCCCGGCGGCGCACACAGCGGCCATAGGCCGGAAGCGGGGCCGCCGGTACAGCCGCGTATTGCACAGCGCCGTGTTGGCGCAGAAGATCAGCAGCGCCGCGGCGGTATGCCGCAGTCCCGGCTGAAAGTCCATGAACAGCAGGGCGCCCAGCCCCGCGCAGACCACCGCCAGCAGGCCCGGCCATCCCACGCCGGCCGCCGCCACCGCCGCCAGTGCCCAGGGGGCGTACTGCCCGCCGGGGGCGGCGGCCGTCAGCAGCAGCGCGGCGGCACAGCCGCCCACAGCCGCCCAGGGAATACGCAGGGCGGTGCGCTGTACCGCCGGGAGCAGATGTTTCATGGCTCGTCCCTCCTTTTTCCGTTATTGTAAACGGCTAAAGGCGCGATTTCCGTCGGGAAATGGCAAAGGGCTTTGATTTTTCGGCCCAGGGGTGAAAAGCGTCGGTCTGCCCTTGTAATTTTTCGTTGTATTTGGTAGAATAACGTAAGCATAAGGGGAACACTATTCCCCGCACAGAGGAGGTAACACCATGATAAAGAAGCTTGCAGCCCTGGCGCTGGCGCTGCTGATGACCCTGTCCATGGCCGCCTGCGGCGACCAGAAGGATGACCAGGCGGGCGGCGCCGTGACCCCCGGCGTGACCGGCGATGCTGTTCCCGATATGGGCACTGTCAGCGGCGGCACCTACACCAACCGTTTCGCCGGCATCAGCTGCACCCTGGACGACAGCTGGTACTTCTACACCGATGAGCAGATCGACGAGCTCAACGGCTTCGTCCGCGAGAGCACCAGCGACGAGGAGCTGAAGACCCGCTTGGAGAGCAGCAGCAGCGTGCAGGATATGTACGCTGCCTCCACGGACGGTCTGATGACCATCAACGTCGTATTCACCAACATGGGTCTGCTGGGCGGCAGCACCGTGACGCCCCAGGATGTGGCCGAGCTGTCCGTGGAGCAGGTCCCCGCCGCGCTGGAGAGCTATGGCTTCACGGACGTGACGGCCCAGCTGACCACCGTGGATTTTGCCGGTCAGAAGAACGTTCCCGCCGTGGCCGTATCCGCCATGAACGGCGACATCGCCACGTATGAGCTGCTGGTATGCCTGAAGGCGGGCAATTACTCCTTCAGCGTGACGCTGTGCAGCTTCACCGAGGATGTCACCGCCGACATGGCCGCCCTGTTCACCGCCGTGCAGTAACGCCGCAATAGGAAAAGACCGTGCCTCTCGGCACGGTCTTTTTTGTTACCATGTGGCGCGGGCAGTGAGCACATTGCGCTTGTAAGTGATGCGGAAGTAGATATACTCCGCCACGCCGGTGAGTATCCAGGAGAACATATACAGCAGATACAGGGACGTGATCGTGTGGAAGTAGGCAAAGATGGTGTAGATCCAGATGACCCGGAACACGCAGGAGCCCAGAATGACCATAACGGTGGGGGCCACGCTGCGGCCCAGGCCGCGGGAGGCGGCGATACTGGCGTCCATCAGGGGGCCGATCCAGTAGGAGAAGGCCATGATCCGCAGGCGGTCCACGCCGGCGTCGATGACCTCGGGCTTGTCGGCAAACAGGCCCAGGAACTCCCGGCCGAAGACAGTCAGCAGCACGCCGACCAGCACGCCCACAACGGCGGCGTACAGCATACTGATGTAGTAGCTCTTAAGGATACGCTCCTTCCGCCCCGCGCCCCAGTTGCGGCTGACAAAGCTGGCGCAGGCGGTGTAGAACGCGGCCATCATGTTGAACACCAGCGTATCGGCATTGGCGGCAGCCGCCGCGCCGGAAACGGTGATCTCGTCAAAGGAGTTCAGGCCCGCCTGCACGAACAGGTTAGCCACAGCGAAGATAGCGTTCTGCAATCCGGAGGGGATACCGATCAGCAGCACACGCTTGGAGGCCAGGTGGTGCAGCCGCAGCCTGCGGATATCCAGACGGCAGGCGTCCTTGCGGTGCAGCAGATGGATGATAATGAGCAGGGCAGACACCCACTGTGCGATGGCGCTGGCGATAGCCACGCCCTCGGCCGCCATGCCGCAGCCGATAACGAACACCAGGTTCAGTATCACATTCAGCACGCCCGCCACCGTCAGATACAGCAGGGGGCGCTTGGTGTCGCCGGTGGCGCTGAGGATACCGTTGCCGCAGTTGTAGATGCCCATGGCCGGCAGGCCCAGGGCATAGAGCTTCAGGTACAGCACCGCACCGGGGAGGAATTCCTCCTTGGTGTGCAGCAGCCGCAGCATAGGCTCGGCAAAAAACACGCACACCAGGCACGTCAGCACGCCCATCGCCAGACAGATCAGGAAGGAGGAGTGGGTGGTGTGCTCCACGTCCTCGTCATTGCCCATGCCCAGCCCGCGGGCCACAGCCACATTGACGCCGCCGCCCAGGCCGATCAGCAGTCCCGTGAACAGCGTGACCAGCGTGGTGGTGGAGCCCACAGAGCCCAGGGCCACATAGGTGTTGTACGCATACTTGCCGGCGATGGCCACATCGCTGAGGTTGAACAGCACCTCCAGCACCTGGGTCATCATCAGCGGCAAGCTGAACAGCAGGATATTTTTCCAAAGTGAACCGGAGGTCATCTCCACAGTGAGAGCCCTCCGGCGTGTTGCAGTCTTCATGCCCGCACCCTCCTATACAATACATATCACATAGAAACATCCGAACGTGATTGCCAGTATAACACGGCGCATTACACAAAACAACCCCCTTTCGACACAATATTTTTTTATATCCGGTGCCGTGCTTTTTGTGCATAGTGCATAGATAAGCTTTCAGGTTTTGGGCACATCGTCAAATGTGATGCTTTGTCCCCCGTCTCTCGACGGAATTTGACAGCCACGGCAGTCTCCGCTATAATGTTAGGGAGTCTGGCCGCCCCCTTTTTCGACGGCCGCAAGGAGGTCCCCCTATGAAACGTATGCTCACCGCAGCGCTGGCCCTGCTGCTGGCGCTGTCCCTGTGCGCCTGCGGCGCGCAGGATACGGACGATACGCCCACCTACCCCGCCGCCTTCTCCGGCTTGGAGACGCTGATCGACACCGCCCGCGAGGAGGGCCGCCTGACCGTGTGCGGCACCGGCGACGAGGCGTATATGACGGCCCTGTGCGAAAAGTTTGAAGAGCTGTTCGACATCAAGACCACTTACCGCGCCATTACCGCCGCCCAGGCGGGCAGCGCCCGGGGCGACGTGTGGTTCGGCGGCAGCGCGGATACCTGCCGCACCCTGGCCGCTGACGGTAAGCTGCTGACCTATACGCCCGTCCACGCCGCTGACCTGACCAACGCCGCCTATGGCGATGCGGACGGCTATTGGTACGGCGTATCCGTCGACGCGGTCGTTTTCGCCGTCAACAGCGACGTGCTCCGGCGCATGACCATCTCCGCCCCCAAGGACTGGGCAGATCTGACCGACCCGGTATACCAGGAGCTGATCTGGCTGCCCACCTACCGCAGCACGGAGATCGGCCATCTGACCGCGTACAGCGCCGCCCTGCGGCTGGGCCGCGACAAGGGGCTGGACTATCTGGCAGCGCTGGACACCAGCGTGCAGTTCTATACCGCCGCGGATGACACCTTCGTCAAGTGCCTGTCCACCGGCGAGTGCGTCATCGCCGTGGGTTGGCTCCACGATGGGCTCTCCGCCCTGTCCGCTGACACCTCCGGTGACCTGCATCTGATAATTCCCGCCTCCGGTACCTTCGGTCAGGTCACCGCCAGCGCCATTTTATCCGGCGCCAGCCATACCGCTGCTGCCCAGCTGTGGCAGGAGTTCGTTCTCTCCCCGGCCTGCGCCGATCTGGCAGAGGCACACGGCGACTATCGCCTGCCCACTATCGGCAGCGCCGACCTGGTCCAGCGCACCGGCGTGACGCTGGACCCCGCCCTGCTGTCTCCCACCGGTGACGCCGACACCATCGAGGATAAGGAGACGCTCGTCTCCGACCTTATCGAAACACTGACCGACACCGGCATCAACACCGAGGATACCGCCCGCTGGAATGTGGCATAGATTCCCGCAGGCCGTCTCTTACGAGATGGCCTGCTCTTTTTCTACGCGGTCACTCTGCCTCTTGCAGCAGCTCCTCCGGCCTCACGCCAAAGAGCTTCGCCAGCGCCAGCAGATTGGTCGTGCTGGGATCCGACTGCCCGGTATCACATAGTTAAAGATATTGATGTCATTTAATCAATTTTGCCGATAAAGCGGTAGAAGATTTCTACCTCCTGTTCCCGGCTTCCGTCCTCACCTTTGACCGCTTCATGGACAACGATTTTTTCAATCAGCGTATTCAAAAGTTCGGCGGTCAGTTCCGTTGGATTGACGCACTCTTTCATCAAGGCAATCCATTTTTCTGCGTCTGCGGCGTTCTGGCTTTCAGTGGCGATAGCGGATTGAAGCCGCTCAATCTTTTCGTCCAGTTCAGCCTGTTCGCTTTGATACTTCCCGGACAGCATAGAGAAGTTGTATTCCGTGATACGCCCCGCCGCCCAGTCCTCATACATCCGGGCAAACAGGGTATCGACTTCGGCTTTCCGCTTCTCTGCTTTTTTCAGTTCTGCGGCCTGCTTCTTTCTTGCGGCGGCCTGTCCCTTATCAGTGGCATTTAACAGCCGCTTCAAGAGCCGTTCTTCATCATGCTGTACCAGCCCCGACCAGTATTGCAGACGGGAGAGGACATAGGCGTAAAGCACATCATAGCGGATATAGTGCATGGAGCATTGGCGTGTGCCCTGTCCGTACTTGCTACAATGATAATGGCCGTAAGGCTTGCTGTTCTGCCTGTTCTCCCCATAGGACAGCGACCAGCCGCAATCCGCACATTTTACCAATCCGGAAAAAATCTGCGTTGTACCATCCTTGCACTTCCTGCGGCGGTTTGCTATCTGCTCCTGTACCTGCCGGAAAACCTGTTCGCTGATAATCGGCTCCTGCGTATTCTCCACCCGCACCCATTCACTTTGGGGCTTGCGTATCCTCCGCTTGTTCTTAAAGGAAATGTTTGTTTCCCGGTAGTGGATGGTATGGCCGATATAGGTTTCATCTTTCATAATGCTCTTGACCTGGGCTATCGTCCATGCGTAGCTTTTTTCCTCCGGCGCACCCGCATAGATGTTTGCGAAAGTCCCGTCACGCTGGAAGTTGATAAATCCCGGCGTGGGAACCTTTTCCGCAATCAGTATTCTTGTGATACTGGCCGCCCCTCTGCCATGAATGGCAAGGTCAAAAATCTTCTCCACTATCCAGCGGGTTTCCTCGTCGATTATCAGCTTGTTTTTGATTTCCGGGTGTTTCCTGTACCCGATGGGAGCATAGGCACCGATACGCTGTCCTGTGGCAAACTTCGCTTTGAAAGCGGCCTTTACCTTGCGGCTCGTATCTTTCGCAAACCATTCATTGAACAGGTTTTTGAACGGGACAAAATCGGAAAGCCCTTTCTCTGTGTCCTCATTCTCCGCAACGGCGATGTAGCGCACCCGTTTTTCCGGGAACAGAAATTCCAGATAGTAGTCCATCATCACATGTTCCCGCCCGAAACGGGAAAGGTCTTTCGTGACAATGCAGTTTACTTTTCCGGCTTCCATATCGTCCATCATGCGCTGAAAATCCGGGCGTTCAAAGTTCGTCCCCGACCAGCCATCGTCCACATACTCACCGACTACATGAAGCCCCTGTTCCTTTGCGTACTGTTGCAGGATTGTCCGCTGTGTTTCAATGCTTACGCTGTCACCATAGTTTTCATCGTCCCGGCTCAATCTCATATAAAGCGCCGTGTTGTAAATCGTAGTATTG
>ERZ1673743.348-NODE-348-length-74726-cov-98.234509_pt1 | contig 74726 bp, 63 predicted proteins | sample MGYA00580197_ERZ1673743 | MGnify/ENA primary metagenome ERZ1673743 (study PRJEB41218, sample SAMN15661795) | gut metagenome | host: Homo sapiens | place: Canada: London | collected 2015-08-20/2019-03-30 | study: EMG produced TPA metagenomics assembly of...
TATGTGTATTCTTCCGACAAATCTATAATTTTGCACTTGCCAGTTGAGAGTAGGGAAAAGTGGTGAGGGCGGCTGAAATGTGATTTTTCCAGTCACAAAACGTTATACATGAGAAAATTGTTATATATTTGCATAATAATATATGACGAGTAGATAAACTATGGCACGACCGATTAAAGAAACCCCTGAACTCACGGGTAAAGATGCTGTTCGATTTGAGACTCTCATATCGAACCCCAAACCTGTGTCAAAAGAAGAAAAGGAACGTGCGCGTAAAGCTTACGAGGTAATGAAATCCATCAGCAACTTTCAGTGGTAATATGGATTTCAGCAAGCTCAGGCAGTTTCAATTAACATCCGACACTGACATAAAGCCATTCAAATGCGCCGACCATGATTTGAATGAATTCCTGCTTGATGATGCTAAGAATTTTCAAAAAGAACTTATGGCCGTAACTTATTTGCTCGAATATATGGAGCAAAATAAAACAGCGGCTTATTTTAGTTTGCTTGCAGACAAAATCGTCTTCAATCCTGATGAAAAGGGCCTTTGGAACAAACTCAATCGTAATATCCCGAATTCCAAACGCCGCAGAAGTTACCCGGCTGTGAAAATCGGAAGGTTAGCTGTGAGCGAAGAGTTTGCCGGATACGGTCTCGGCACTTTTATACTTGACAACATCAAATATGCTTTTGCCAATGTTAAGCGACTTGGTTGCCGATTTATTACAGTTGATGCTCTCAGCACCGCTATTGCTTTCTATGAAAAGAACGGTTTTCAGTTTTTTACCGAACAGGACAAAGACGATTACACACGTCTGATGTTCTTCGACCTCAAAAATTTTTTAAATTAGATATCTATAATCACTCTATTTTCAGAGTGTTTAAATGAAAGAACTTTATTTCAACTAAAAAAATAGTTGAAATAATTTGCATAACTAAAAATTTAGTTATAGCTTTGCGGCATCAACTAAAATATTAGTTATGGCAAGACCTAAAACAACGAATCCGCGCCTCACCGAGCGTGAGACCGAAATAATGGAGATGCTCTGGAGCAGAGGGCCGCTTTTTGTGAGAGAGATGCTCGCGGGTTATCCCGACCCGAAGCCTCATTTCAACACCGTATCCACCACCGTGCGCATTCTTGAGGATAAGGGCTATGTTGGCCATGAGGCCGTGGGTGGGTCATACCGTTATTTTGCGGTGGCCCGGCAGGAGGATTTTGCCGGACGTTCGCTCTCGAGGGTAATCGACAGCTTTTTCAGCGGGTCGGCGGCTGCCGCAGTCTCGGCGTTGGTCAAGGAGGAGAAGATTTCCGTTGAAGAGCTGCGCGAAATCATAGATCTGGTAGAACGCAATAACGCCGACTGAGCCATGGGAGCATTCACCGCCTATACATTCGCCGCCGGTATTTTCCTGCTCGCAGGCTATCTCGTTTATAAAACTCTGATGGCAAGCGAAAAGCAGGCTTCGTTTAACCGTGCGGTCATTCTCGGTCTCTATGCCGTGTCGTTTTTGCTTCCGCTGCTGCCGGTTCCGCTGCATATCGCCGCAGCCGCGCCGGCGGGAGCCGTCGAGCCGGGTATGCCGGAAGCCGTTGTGGCCGTGGGTGACCGTGCGGCCATATCCGCCATTGTTTTCAGAATTATAACCGCAGTCTATCTCACCGGAGCTGCTGTGGTAGCAGTCATGACGGTTATTACGGCCGTCAGGCTCAGATGGCTGTTGAAATCGGGCGAAAGCCGCGATTGCGGATATTATACCGTTGTGCGCATTCCCTCCGAAACATTCGCACCGTTCAGCTACGGGCGCTATATCGTTGTTTCCGGTGCTGAAAACGCCGGGGATGCCGAACTGATAATACGCCACGAGTGCGCCCACATACGGTGCCGCCATTTTCTCGATCTGCTCGTGGCGCAGGCAGTGTGCGTGGTACTTTGGTACAATCCGGCATCGTGGCTCATGCTGGCCGAACTTAAAGCGGTTCATGAGTATCAGGCCGATGAAGCCGTTCTGCGGTCGGGCGCCAACGTGCGTCAATATCAGATGTTGCTAATAAAAAAGGCTGTCGGCGTAAGATTCCAGTCGCTCGCCAACAGCCTGAATCACAGTAATCTTAAAAAACGTATCACTATGATGTACAAATCAAACGACAAGCCTTTGCGGCGTGTGCGCGCATTGGCTGCGGTGCCGGCACTTGCATTGGCTGCGGTTTTCATGAACATTCCAGCTGTCAGCAACGCCGTGGGCCAACTCGGTTCTTCGCAGCTTCTTGCTGACGGAACCGTTCCCGTGGTCAAAGTTACAAATTATCCCGAAGTTGTGCAACCTACTGCACAGTCGGAATCTCAGGGTGTGGAAAATCCCGAAGTTCTGCCCGAGTATCCGGGCGGACTTATAGCTCTGATGGGATATCTTTGTAAAGAAATGAGATATCCCGAAGGATGCATCGATAAAAATATAGAAGGGAAAGTCGTAGTAGGCTTTACCGTAGGAACCGACGGTGCCATGTCGGATTTCCGGATTATCAAGGGAGTCGACCCGCTTCTCGACGCCGAGGCGCTTCGCGTTGTCAGGTCGATAACCGTAAAGTGGAAGCCGGGCGAGAACGGCGGCAAGCCGGTGGCCTGCGCATTCGCGCTGCCGATTGAATTCAAGCTGAACTGACGCCTTTATCCCAAAATACCGGCGGCACATCTCGCGGAGTGCCGCCGGTATTTTTTATACCATAGTGTTTTCTTTCCGGATCTCAAGGTTCATCATTTCTTTTACTTCGACATAATTCCAGAACTTGCGATAACGATTTCCCTTTTCATAAGTCGCTAACTATTTCAGCAATTGTCTATCGTTGTCGCTGCTTTCCAATACGCTCATCTGATGAATGGCTATTTGGTTCAGCTTCACAAGCCGCTCGCTCTGAGCTATTCCCTGCTCGATGAAAACCGCATTGATGTTTTCCATATTCGACAGGCAGATGAGTTCGTTGATTGTGGCGTAGTCGCGTATGTTGCCTTTGAGGCTGGGATTGGCCTCGCGCCATTGTTTTGCCGTTACACCGAACATCGCCACGTTCAGCACGTCGGCTTCATTGGCGTAAATAATACTCGCCTGTGCCGGTGTAACTTCCACCGGGATAAGATTCTGCTTTATTGCGTCGGTGTGTATGCGGTAGTTGATTTTCGAGAGTTCTCGCTTTGCCGACCAACCCAACAATCGTTGTTCCTCCGTTTTGAGTCGCTGATACTCTTTGACGAGCAATAACTGAAATTTAGGGCTTATCCACATTCCGAAATGATAAGCTATATCCCGATGAGCATATGTGCCTCCATAACGACCGGCTTTTGAACGAATGCCTATGGAATTTGTCCGTTCAAGCCATGTTTTTACTGAAAGCACAAAGTTATTGCTTCCTGCGGCATTTTTAATTGTACCGAATTCGGTACAATTAAAATCGGGATTATAGAGCATTTCCCATTCTCCGAGATACTCGATGGTGCTTTTGAGGCTCAGCCAACGGAAGATTATGTGTTCTTGCATCTGGCTGCGAGCCATATCCGTTAGGCTGATATAATCTTCCTCGTTGTATTTTACAACGGCTATTTCGGTATTCTGTACAGTGATTTTTGCCATGAGATTTTGAAACGAGTGATATCCAAATACAAAATTACGCATAATTTTCGCAACATCAGTGGCGTCCGCGTGTTTTTTCTTGCGCCTGCAGTTAGCGTATTGCAAACAAAGGATGCAATCTCGCCCGAGACCGTCGGAGACATTTAGAAGTTGCTCGACGGCTTCAAAGCTGCCGGTCAAGTCAAGAAATCTCAGGGTGTGGAAAATCCCGAAGTTCTGCCCGAGTATCCGGGCGGACTTATAGCTCTGATGGGATATCTTTGTAAAGAAATGAGATATCCCGAAGGATGCATCGATAAAAATATAGAAGGGAAAGTCGTAGTAGGCTTTACCGTAGGAACCGACGGTGCCATGTCGGATTTCCGGATTATCAAGGGAGTCGACCCGCTTCTCGACGCCGAGGCGCTTCGCGTTGTCAGGTCGATAACCGTAAAGTGGAAGCCGGGCGAGAACGGCGGCAAGCCGGTGGCCTGCGCATTCGCGCTGCCGATTGAATTCAAGCTGAACTGACAGTCGTTCGCATAAAAAAGACCGGGGACACGTCGCTTTGAGTGTCTCCGGTCTTTGTTGGATATCGGTCAGTCTGTCCACGTCTCTTTCATTTAAAACCTATGGCAGACCTATCGTCATACGGATATAACTGATTGAGTATCAATGTACGGACGTGATTCTTCACGTCCACGGTGAATAAACATTTTTACAGAAAAAAGAATGCATTCACACGTGTTTTCTCGGTGGACGTGAAGAATCACGTCCGTACAATACGCAGGTTATCAGTGCGTTGCCTAACGGGTATATTGCTCCCCCGGATTCATAAGATTCGCTATCCGTGGTTTTAAATGAAAGAGCCTTGTCGGTCCGTATCAGCGGCGGGAGCCGTCGCGGTAAACGGTGTTGCGGGGGAGCGTGGAGTAGGTGCGCGAGTAGCGGAGCATCTGGGGGATGTAGTCCTCGGTGTAGTCGAGGGTCACGTCGGTTATCTCGCCGTTGGCATCCCTGACTGCGGTGTAGATCGGGTTCACGAAGCCGCGGTAAGGGGGAATGTTGAGCTTCGAGTAGCGGTCGAGCACTTCCTTGTGGAGATCCTGGTCAACTTTCACGCCGTAGGTTTCTACGAGCGCGGCTCCGGCGGCATAGTCGCCCTCGCTCTTAATGCGCTGGATTTCGCCGAGCAGCTGTCCGAAGAGGTTGCGGAGAGCTTCGTAATCGTTGATTTTCACGTAGGTTTTGCCGTCTTTTTTGACGAGTTCGACAACGTTGTCGGCTTTTCCTTTCTCATAGACCCATTTTGCGATGAGCTGACGGTTGCGCATATGGGCTTCCTCAACGTCTTTACCGGGTTCTATGCGCATGAGCTGCGTCATGAGTCCGTTGAGCATATATTTGTAGTATTCGGCCTTGTAGGCGTCGGGGTTGTCGAGCAGTCCGAGTTCGAGCAGCTTTTTGTCGCCGAGATAGTAAAGGGCGAAGAGGTCGGCGCGCGCTTCCTCGAGGGTCGAGCCGTGGGCTTTGAGAGCGTCGGGGTCTACACCGGGGAGCAGGCGGCCTGAGGCGTGGCCGAGGCACTCGTGGAGGTCGGTGTGGAGGTTGTCGGTGATAAACAGATATTTGTCCATGAGATCCGACGTCTCCTTGTCGATTACGAATTCCTCGTTGAAGCCGTTGCCGTGCGATGCCATGTCGTAGGCCTCGGTTATGTTCTCAAGGGTGACTGACTTGGAGCCGTGCTGGGCGCGGATCCAGTTGGCGTTGGGGAGGTTGATGCCGATGGGGGTGGAGGGGTAGGCGTCGCCGGCGAGGATTGCCGCGGTGATGACTTTGGCCGACACGCCTTTCACTTTCTCTTTGCGGAAACGGGGGTCGACGGGGGAGTGGTCCTCGAACCACTGGGCGTTGCCCGAAACGATTTCGGTGCGGTGTGATGCCTCTTCGTTCTTGAAATTGACTATCGACTCCCAGGAGCCTGTCATGCCGAGGGGGTCGCCGTAGCTCTCGATGAAACCGTTGATGAAGTCGACCTTCGAGGCGGTGTCCTCCACCCAGTCGATCGAATACTGGTCGAACGCCTTGAGGTCGCCGGTGGTATAGAATTCGATGAGTTTCTTAATCGTGGCGCTCTGGCCGGGGTTTTCGGCGTATTTCTCAGCCTCGGTGAGGAGGTCGACGATGCGCGAGATTGCTTCGGTGTAAAGGCCGTCCTTGCGGTAGACTTCTTCCACGATTTTGCCGTCTTTTTTAGCCACGCGGGCATTCAGTCCGTAGGAAACCGGGTCGGGAATGGTGGTGTCTTTTATGGCGTTGTAGTAATTCTCGACTTCGGCCTGGGTGACGCCTTCGGCATACATGTTGTTGGCGGAGGTGAGGATGAGGTCTGCTCCTTCGGCCTGGTTGACGCGCTTGGGCATGACGGCGGGGTCGAACATCACCGCGAGAATTTCGTCGAGGTTCTGCGGCACGCGGCTGTCGGGCAGCTTGCTGACGCGCTCCACGAAGAATTCCCGCGAGAATCCGGGTTGGAACTTGTCGGTGGAATAATGATGGTGGATGCCGTTGGCGAACTCAACCTGCTTGAGGTATTTTACGAATGCCTTGTAGTCGGCCGACTCCTCGTCGCCGTCGAAGTTTGTGTAGACGTCCTCGAGCAGGTCGCGGATGGCGAGGTTGTATCTTCCGTTCTGATCCCAGAGGATGTCGCGGCCTGTTATGGCGGCTTCGGTGAGATAATATACGAGCGCTTTCTGCTTCGGCGTGAGGTTTTCGAACCCGGGTACCTTGTAGCGGAGCACCTCGATGTCGGCGAACCGGTCGACGGTGTAGTCGAAGTCGTCGGCCGCAGCTTTCCCGCTCTTGTCGGAGCAGGAGGTGAAAGAGAGAGCGGTGATTGAACCGGCAATCATAAGATGGATTAGTTTCATTCGGGGGGTTATTGATTGGTTGATTATTCTACGTAGAGCACCAGTCCTTTGAGGTATTCGCCTTCGGGGTGGTAGATGTTGACCGGATGGTCGGCGGGCTGGGTGAGCTGATGGAGGATGCGCACGCGCCGTCCGGTCGATGCCGCGGCCGTGAATACCGCAAGGCGGAACTGCTCGCGGCTTATGGCCTGGGAGCAGGAGAAGGTGAAGAGTACGCCTCCGGGAGCTATTTTTTCGATAGCGGCGGCGTTGAGACGGCGGTAGCCGCGCAGGGCGTTGCTGATGGCGCTGCGGTGCTTGGCGAATGCGGGCGGGTCGAGCACAATCAGGTTGTAGGCGTCCTGCTTCATGTCGGCGAGAAACCTGAATGCGTCTTCGGCAAACGATCTGTGGCGGCCGTCGCCGGGAAAATTCAGACTGATGTTGGCGTCGGTGAGCGTCACGGCCTTGGCGGAACTGTCGACCGAGTGCACCAGCTCCGCGCCTCCGCGCATGGCGTAGACGGAGAAGCCGCCCGTGTAGCAGAACATGTTGAGCACTCTGGCGCCGAGGCTGTAGCGTTCGAGCAGTGCGCGGTTGTCGCGCTGGTCAACGAAGAATCCCGTTTTCTGACCCTTGAGCCAGTCAACGTGGAACCGCAGCCCGTTCTCAAGGCCGATGTTTGTGTCGTATTTACCTATGATATAGTCGTTGACGGGGTCGAGGCGCGCTTTGAATGGCAGTGTGGTCTCCGATTTGTAGTAGACGTTGCTTATTCCGGCGCCGGGGAGCGCGGTGAGGGCGCGGGCAATGGAGTGGCGGGCGTAGTGCATGCCGGGGGAGTGGGCCTGCAGCACGGCTGTGGAGCTGTAGATGTCGACCACGCATCCGGGCAGGAAATCGCCTTCGCCGTGGACGAGGCGGAAGGTGGAGTTGTCGGGTCTGACGAGGCCGAGCCTGCGGCGCAGCTGCCATGCCGCTTCGAGCCGGCGGGCGAAGAAGTTTTCGTCGATTTCTCCGTCGGGGGCGGTGTCGAGGATTCTCACGGCTATCGAGCCGATTTCGTAGTGGCCGGTGCCGAGAAAGTGTCCTTCCGACGAAACCACTCTCACGGTCTCGCCCTCCTCCAGGCCGTCGGGCAGCGAGGCGATGGCGCCGGAAAACACCCAGGGATGGAAACGGAGCAGCGAGTCCTCCTTGCCGCGTTTGAGTCTGATGGTCTTATACATATTATTTGAAAAATGCTCTGAAAAGGTCGTTGCCGTTGGCGTAGATGAGGAGAATCAGCAGGAACGCCATGCCGATATACTGCGCGATTATCAGGAACTGCTCGCTCGGCTGGCGGCGGGTTATCATTTCGTAGAGGAGAAACATTACGTGGCCGCCGTCGAGTCCCGGAATCGGGATTATGTTCATGAATGCGAGGGCTACCGAGAGGAATGCGGTAATCTGCCAGAAAGAGAACCAGCTCCATTTCTCGGGGAAGAGGTTGCCTATGGCGCCGAATCCGCCGAGACTCTGCGCTCCTTCGGCGGAAAACACGTGTTTCATCGACCCTACGTAGTTGGTGAGGGTTCCGGTGCCGATTTCCCATCCCTTCGGAATGGCCTGGAATATGTTGTAGTGCTCGGCCACAGTGGGGTAGACGTCGGTGAGCTGGCGGAGCTGGAAGCCGAGTTTGCCGTACTGGTTGGGCGTCACGGCCATCGTGAGCACCGAGTCGCCGCGTACTACCGTAACCGTCGTCTCTTTCTCCTTGTAGTTGAGCAGAGCGGGGGTGAGTTCGGTATAGGTGGGAGTCCTGACGGTGTCGATCATTATTATCCTGTCGCCCTCTTTGAGTCCGGCTTTCTCTGCTGCCTCTCCGGGCACGAGGCGGTCGATGTAGACCGGAAGACGGAACGCCAGGAACCCTTTCTCGTCGTTGAGGCGGAATATGAAATCCTCGGGGATGGCTATGTTTACGGTATCGCGCTTGTTGCGGAGCACCGTGACGGTTTTGGCCTCGATCATTTCGAGGGCGTAGTTGCCTTTCGATGCGTCGAGTTTCCTTCCGTCGGCCATCAGGGGTATGTCGCCGTTGCGGAATCCGGCGTCGATGGCTGCGGGCACGAAGTCCATGCCCTCGGTGGCTTTTTCAAGCTCGATGTAGCGCTCGCCCCAGTGGAATGCTATTCCGGCATAGATGATGATGGCGAGGATGAAGTTGAAAAGCACGCCGCCGAGCATCACGAGCAGCCGCTGCCAGGCGGGTTTGGTGCGGAATTCCCAGGGCTTGGGATCCTGTTTGAGCTGGTCGGTGTCCATCGACTCGTCGACCATGCCGGCAATCTTGCAGTAGCCGCCGAGGGGGAGCCAGCCGATGCCGTATTCAGTGTCGCGCCACGACGTCTTGTCCGGGTCAGCGCCCGGTTTGTCCTTGGGTTTCCATTTGGCGAGCGTGAACCATGGGTTGAAGAAAAGATAGAATTTCTCCACCTTTATTCCGAAGATCCGGGCGAAGATATAGTGACCGAACTCGTGGATTATCACGAGGAAGGCGAGGGCAGCTATGAGCTGCAGGGCTTTCATGAGAAATGCTTCCACAAAAAATATGTTTTATGTTTGATTCGGATTGTTTAACTGATGATTTCGAGCGCTTTGCGTGTTGCCTCGTCGTGGGTTGCCTCGTAGTCGCCGAGGGTCGGGCCGGAGATGAACTGAACGGCTGCTATCGTGCGCAGGATGGCGGGATAGATGTCGGTATACCTGATCTTGCCCTTGAGGAATGCGCTTACGGCAACCTCGTTGGCGGCGTTGATTACGCAGGCGGTGTTGCCTCCCTGGGTGAGCGCCAGCCCGGCGAGGGTGAGACACGGGAATTTCTTCTCATCGGGCTTCTCGAAGGTGAGGGTGGCGTAGTCGGCGAGCCTCATGGCGCGTTCGGCGCCCGGAAGGCGGGCAGTGTCGCCGAGGGCGTAGCTTATGGGCAGATGCATGTCGGGGAGGCCGAGCTGCGCCTTGATGGCGCCGTCGGTGAACTGCACCATGGAGTGGACTATCGACTGGGGGTGGACAACCGCCTCGATTCTTTCCTGCGGGATGCCGAAGAGCCAGCGTGCCTCGATGATCTCAAACGCCTTGTTGAGCATAGTGGCGGAGTCGATGGTTATTTTCGCGCCCATCTGCCAGCGCGGATGGTTGAGGGCCTGCTCAACGGTCACGTCGCGGAGCTGTTCGGCCGTAAAGTTTCTGAACGGGCCGCCCGACGCCGTGATTATCAGTTTTTCGACCGAGCGACGGTCTTCGCCGGCCAGACACTGGTAGATGGCGGAGTGCTCCGAGTCGACCGGAATCACCCTCGATTTGCTCTCCGCGAGCAGACGGTTGACGAGTTCGCCGGCAACGACGAGGGTCTCCTTGTTGGCCAGGGCAATGTCCTTGCCCGCTTTTATGGCGCGTACGGTGGGGAAGAGTCCGCTGTAGCCCACGGTGGCGGTCACGACCTTGTCGATGTCGTCGCGCTCCATGGCGTCGGCGAGAGCCTGCGCGCCCGTGGCGGTTTCTATTCCGAGGGGAGCGAGGGCATTGCGCAGGGCTGTATACTTTCCGGGGTCGGCGATAATGGCGAGTGCCGGACGGTGGCGCCGCGCCTGACTTATGAGGAGGTGGACGTTGCTCCCGGCGGCGAGCACCTGAGCCTTGAAGCGCTCGGGGTAGCGGGCTATGATGTCGAGGGTCTGGGTGCCTATCGAGCCTGTCGACCCTATCACTGCTATATTTGTAATCTGGTTCACTGTTGTCGGTATTTTCAATCTGCAAAGTTAGCGATTTTTTTTGATTGGAGAGGGTGAGGCATTTGGATAATAGGCTTTATTTGCCTACATTTGTATGTGAAAATGACCTCTTATATGGATACGACCGCAAAAGAGCGGATATATGAGCTCCGCGACGAGCTCAACCGCCACAATTATAATTATTATGTGAACAACGCCCCGGAAATTTCCGACTACGACTACGACATGCTCATGAAGGAGCTTGAACGGCTCGAGGCGCAGCATCCGGAGTTCGACGACCCCTATTCGCCCACCCGCCGCGTGGGAAGCGACATCAGCAAGGGGTTTCAGCAGGTTGAGCATCAGCGCCCGATGCTCTCGCTCGGCAACACTTACTCCGTGGAGGAGGTAGATGAGTGGGTGGAGCGCTGCGCCGACTCGCTCGGCTACAAATCGTTTGAAATCGTGGGCGAAATGAAGTTCGACGGCACCTCCATCTCGCTTACCTATAAGGATGGCCGGCTGGTGCGCGCCGTGACCCGCGGCGACGGTGTGCGCGGCGACGACGTGACCGAAAACGTGAAGACCATCCGCAGCATACCCCTGCAGCTCCGCCCCGGCGACTGGCCCGCGGAGTTCGAGATCCGCGGCGAAATCGTGTTGCCCTGGAAGGCGTTCGACCGCCTCAACGAGGAGCGCGCCTTCAACGAGGAGCCGCTTTTCGCCAATCCGCGCAATGCTGCCGCCGGAACGCTGAAAATGCAGAATTCGGCCGAAGTGTCGCGCCGCGGGCTCGACGCTTATTTCTACTATCTGCTGAGCGACGAGCTGCCCTGCGCCACCCATTACGACAATATGCTCCGGGCGCGGCAGTGGGGCTTTAAGGTGTCCGACGCCATGACCCTGCTCCATTCCATAGAGCAGGTCGACGAATTCATAACCCGTTGGGACGTGGAGCGGAAGAACCTTCCCGTGGCCACCGACGGCCTCGTTTTCAAGGTAAACTCCCTGCGCGAGCAGCTCAATCTCGGCTACACGGCCAAGTCGCCCCGCTGGGCCATCGCCTACAAGTTCCAGGCCGAGAGGGCGCTCACCCGCCTGCGCTTCGTTTCGTTCGAGGTAGGCCGCATGGGGGTGGTCACTCCGGTGGCCAATCTCGAGCCGGTGCTGCTTTCGGGCACGATAGTGAAGCGAGCGTCGCTCCACAACGAGGACATAATCAGCTCGCTCGACATCCACGAGGACGACATGCTCTACGTGGAGAAAGGGGGCGAGATCATTCCGAAGATTACAGGAGTCGACAAAGATGCCCGGCAGCCGGGTGCGAAAGCCATAGAATTTGTGAGCGTATGTCCCGACTGCGGCACCCCGCTGGTGCGCGAGGAGGGGGAGGCCGCGTGGATGTGTCCCAACAAATACGGTTGCCGCCCGCAGCAGATAGGGCGCCTCGAGCATTTCGTGGGGCGCCACATGATGGATATCGACGGCGTGGGGGAGGAGATTGCCGCCCTGCTCTTCGACCGCGGACTCGTCCGCATGAGCGCGGATTTCTATAATCTCACCGCGGAGCAGCTGATGAATGAGGGCGGCCTCGGCCCGCGTACCTCTGAGAGAATCACGGAGGGTGTGGAGGCGTCGAAGTCGGTTCCGTTCGACAGGGTTGTCTATGCCCTCTCCATCCCCTTTGTGGGCGAGACCGTGGCCCGCAAGCTCGCCCGTGCGGTTGGCGACATCGACACCCTCATGGGCATGTCAGCCGCGCAGCTTACCGCCATCGGCGATATCGGCCCCCGCATAGCCGAAGCCATCATCGAGTATTTCGCCAACCCCGTGAACCGCGGAAACATAGAGCGGCTGCGCGCCGCGGGAGTCACAATGGCCATGCCGCAGCAGTCCGACGAGGGGCGCACCGAGCTTCTTGCCGGAAAGACAATAGTGATAAGCGGCGTTTTCGCCCGTCATTCGCGCGAGGAGTACAAGGAAATGATTGAGCGCAACGGCGGCAAAAATTCCGGCTCGATAAGCAAAAAAACGTCGTTCGTGCTCGCCGGCGATAACATGGGCCCGGCAAAACTCGAAAAGGCCCGCTCGCTCGGCATTGAGATTATCGACGAAAATCAGTTTCTCGACATGATAGGAGGCGACGCGAGATGAAACGCCGCGACTTTCTGAAATTTACCGCGCTGACTTCGCTTTTCGCCGCACTTCCGGCTTCGCTGAAGGCGGCCGCGGGCCGCGGGCGGATGCCGCGTTGCCGTGTGGAGGTGGTGCGCCGCGAATGCTACATGGATCTGCAGTCGCTCTATCTCGACGACCCTGAGGCCGGCCCGTGTCCGGCAATGAAGTGCGGCGACTGCTTCGAGGTGACTGCCGGGGGCACCTGTCCGGACGGATTCTGCCCGAAAGCCTGGAAAAGCATCTCGGCGGTTATAGCCGACCGCATGGCCTGCCCCGGCGGGGGCGCCGCCGATGCCGCAGCCGGAACCGCCGTCGTGAGCTGCCCCGACGGCTCCCGCCCTGTCATCTTCCGTATCGAATTCCTCCAGTGAGCCGCAAGGTTTATTTTGTAATTGCGTAATAAAATGCTTATAGACAGTGTGTTGTAGGGGCGCTATATTTAGCGCCCGCAGAATCAAAAGTATATCCCACCCGGAACAATATGATGCTGAAAGAAAATGCCCGGACTCAGCGGGCGCTAAATATAGCGCCCCTACAATATTCCGATTACGGGCTTATTTAAACCGCAGTGTGAAGAATTACGTCCGTATTATTTGCCGGTAGGATAGCAACGCGCCGGTAATCTGCGGGATGTAGGGATATGTAACCGTTTTTTTGCCGCGGCGGGGAAAAAAGCGACATTATCGCAATGGTCGCGGTGAATCCGGGTATTATCTTTGCGGAAATTATTGACCAACACACAGAAAATACTATGAAAAAAATCGATTCAATCCAACCGGCGGCTCCCGGCAGACCCCGGAGTGTAAATGTTTATGAGCTGATGCACTATTTCTGGCAGGAGAACGATTACGAACCGTTTTCAACAGCCGCTATTGCGCTCTACGCCTTTCTCATGAACCGCGCCAACAGCAGGCGGTGGCAGATGCCGCTGAAATGTGCCACGTCGGTAATCGCCCGTGCCATAGGTGTCACGCCTAAAACTGTAATCGCGGCCCGCAAAAGCCTTGTGGCGCGAAATCTCATAACCTGTATGAAAGGTTCGGGCAGAACCGCCGTTCCGAATTATTCGCTCATACTGACCCACGGGGTTAACGAGGAGGTTAACGACGGGGTTAATGATACTGTTAATGATGCGGTTAATGATGAGGTTACGGGCGAGGTAAACCCTTTAAATATAAAAGATAAAAAATCAAAAATACAACATAAAAAATATCTCTATAAAAAAAGCGATGAGGAGAGTGTTTTAAGTCTTCAGGAACTTGAGGAGCTGCTGGGCAAAGATACCGCGTGGCTCAACGACATCATAACCATGCTGTCGCCCACGTTTCCGGCCGACGGGACGCTTCTGAAAACGTATCTCGGCAATTTTTTCCGCTTTCTGCGCTGCCAGGGACTGAAAGAGAGGCGGGAGAGCGAGTGCAGACAACATTTTGTAAACTGGTTGTTTAAACAAAAAATATCGAAATCAAATGGAACAGCTCAACAATCTGCCGTCGACCTCCGTAGGCCGTCTGCTGTCACGGCTGAGTCGGCCGACGGATACGAGGGAATGTTTTAGGCTCCCGTTTTCGGAAGATGACGCCGTAAGGGTGCTTCTCGCAGCGGTGAAAGCCGAGGTCGAACTCCGCTGCCGCGCTTTCAGGGAGAGCGACGAGCTGCTCCGCCAGCTGCGTCAGCTCGCGAAGTGGCTCACGGGCAGCCGTCCGCAGTTCGGACTCTTGCTCTGCGGCGGATGCGGCAACGGAAAGACTACCTTCGTGAAGGCTTTCCAGCGCGTTATAAATCAGCTCGACATGAGGGTGGACGAGGGCCCCGAGCGGTATTCGATGAGGATCGTAAATGCCCGCGACCTTGCGGTTCTCTGCAGGGATGACTACGGCGCCTGGTGCAACCTCTGCTCCATGCGGATGCTGGCCATCGACGATCTGGGCACCGAGCCGGTGGAGATGACAGCTTACGGCAACCTTCTCTATCCGGTGACCGATCTGCTGGCGAAGCGCTACGACAAGCGCCTGTTCACCGTCATCACCACCAATCTCAGGCCTGACGAGATTCGTCCGCGCTACGGCGACCGCATAGCCGACCGCCTCAACGAGATGGTGGGCAGTGTGGCTTTCCGCAACTCCACCTACCGCACGCTCTGACCCCGACCGGGCCGGAGCATGCGGCCGGCAGACCGGCGCTGGCGCTATTCGATGGTGGCGCCGGAGCTGAGGTTCACGCTGATGTCGCCCGAAGTGAGGCCTGATTTGTTGATCTCAGCTCCCGACGAGGCGTTGATGGTAGTCTTCGAGGATTTGCCGGAGAGCTTGATACTGGCGCTGGATGTGCCCAGCACCTCGGTGGAGCCGACCGCCATGCCCGAAACGCTGATTTCGGAGCCGGAGGTGGCCGCTATGTCGAGACTCTTGCCGCTCAGCGAACGGATAGTGGCTTCCGACGCCGATGTAGCGTAGACTTTGGAACTGACGCTGTTCATGGTTTCTACACTGACCTCTGCCGCGGAGGTGGTTGTGAGCTCGCTTTTCGCTGCGGTGAGCGACTTTATGCTGAGTTCGGCGTCGGAAGTCATCACCGCATCGAAGTTGGTGCAGTTCACGGTCTTGAAACTGACGTCGGCCGACGAGGTGAGGTGGAGGGTGAGATTTTTGGCGGAATACGGGGCGTCTACGGTCAGGTTAGCCCCCGAAGAGACGTCGATGTCGCCGACCGCGGGTGCCTCAAGGGTTATTTCCACCTTTCCGATATTCCTGGCGTCGGACTGGGTGCGGATATAGAGGCGGCTGCCCATTTTTTCCACTTTAATTCTCCAGACGTCGTTCGGCTCGCCTTTGAGAGTGACGGTTGTTGAGGATTTGCCGGGGACGTAGACCACGTCGACGCCGTTCATTACGGTGAGGGAGGTTACTTTGCCGGAGATTTTCTCAGTGCGGGTCTCGCCCATCATCAGAGCCGGAACGAGCAGGAGTGCAAGAAATAGTTTTCGCATAAAAAAGTAATTTATGGTTATATAATTTTTTAAACAACTTCTTATTATAAAGACGAACTAATCGCAAAATAGTGACATAAAATGACTGATTTTTTTATAATGTCCTCATTTTTATCTTTTTATCTTTCATTCCGGGGGCGGAAACGGTGAGAGTGACTTCGCCCGGACGGTCGGTCGACCGCAGTATCACGGCTGCTTTGCCGCGACAGAGGCTGCGGCGGTTGCCGGTAAATGGCTCGGAACTCGTCATGTCGCCGTTTATCACGCCGGCTATCTCCGCTTCGCCCTCAACAGTGAAGGTGAGCTCACAGCATGCCCGGGGGTCAGTGATGCCGCGGCTGTCGGTGGCGGTTATGCTGACGTGCTGCAGATCACAGCCGTCTGCGCGCCAGTCGGGATTGTCCGGTTCGGCGTTGAGCCTTACGGCTTTGGCGGCGGTCTGAATCCGGTGGCGCGCCACCTCTTTTCCGCCTTTGTAGGCCACGGCCTCGAGGGTTCCGGGGGCATACACCACCTTATCCCAGCGAATCCGGTTGCGCTTGCCGGAGTCGGCGGTATCGTTGGGGCACCGGCCGAGGGAACGGCCGTTGAGCCGCAGTTCGACCTCGTCGGCGTTGGTGTAGGTGTAAAGGCTCAGGGTGTCGCCCGGCTGCCGGTTCCAGTGATCGGTGATTTCGGTCGAGCCGATGTTTATGCCGTTCCACTGCCGGCTTCGGTCGGAATCTACGATGCCTATGTGTACAACCGGATCATCCGGTTTGAAATAGCTCCGCAGGAACCACGCCGTGGGTTTGGGCTCGAGCGATATGGTGAACGCACCCTGCGTCCATCCCTTTGCCGGCCATCCGCCCGACTCGCCGAGATAGTCGATCATGCCCCAGTAGGCGAGTCCGGTCACGCGGCCGAGATCCATGCCGAAGAAATTCTGCCCCATGGCGGCGGCGCTTGCCTCGCTCTGGTAGAAAATCATCCATGGGAAGCGGCGTCCGTCGCCCGGAAAGTACATGTAGCGGTAGTTGTATGCCTGGATGTCGGTCTGCATGGCCAGGGGAGCGGGGAGAGAGTCGGTAGCCTGATGGCGGCCGCGCGGATGCATGGCCACCGTGACGGGACGCGAGCGGTCGAAGCGGTCGAGAAGCGCCTTCTGCATCCGGTAGGGCGTCACGCCCCAGTCGGCGTAGGGAATCTCCCAGAGCAGCTGCAGTTCGTTGCCCAGGCTCCACATGATGACGCTCGGATGGTTGCGGTCGCGCTTCACCCACTCGGGCAGATCGCGGGGCCACAGTTCCATCCAGTCGCGGCGCCCTCCGGCATACTGTTGCAGCCATTTGTCGTAGAGCTCGTCGACCACGAGAATGCCGTAGCGGTCGCACAGGTCGAGAAATTCTTCGCTGTAGGGGTTGTGGGAGGTGCGTATATGGTTGAATCCGAACTCCTTGAGCAGCCTGATGCGCTTCTCGATTGCGCGCGGGTATGCAGCCGCCCCGAGAGCGCCGAGGGTGTGGTGGTTGGCTATGCCTTTGAGCAGCACCTTCTTCCCGTTGAGGCGGAATCCGAAGTCAGGCGAAAATTCAATCTTTCTTATGCCGAAATTCACGGCCGTGCTGTCGGCCGCCGTGCCGTCGGGCCGCAGTAACTCGGCTTCGGCGCGGTAGAGGTGCGGGTGGTCGCAGTCCCAGAGCCTCGGAGAGGGAATGGTGATGCTGTCGGCGATGTATTCCCTCGTTGCCTGGCGGGGACTGAAGGGCAGCTCCACGGTATTTTCCGCCACGGCGGTTCCCGAAGCGTCGCAGATCCGGTAGCGGAGCCTCAGCGGCGATTTGTCGCGTTTGCCCGGCGCCGATATTTCGGCCTGGAGGCGGATTGAGGCGAAGCCCGGCGCGATGGTGTCGGTAATCACGCAGAGCGGATGGCGCGCGAAATGCAGAGCCGGGTCGGTAAGAATCAGTTTCACGCCGCGGAAAAGTCCGCCCCCGGTGTACCACCGCGAATTCTCGGGCGAGCCGGTGTCGGCACGCACGGCCACCACGTTGTCGGCGCCGTAGCGGAGCAAGCCGGTGATGTCGGTCTCAAAGCCGAGGTAGCCGTAGTCGGTGCCACCCGCCCTGACGCCGTTCACCCAGACGTCGCCCGTAAGCATTATCCCTCCGAAATCGAGCACGGCGCGGCGCCCTTTCCAGAGGCTGTCGGCGTAGAAATGAAGCCGGTACCAGCCTGTTCCGCACTCCTTGAAGCCGCGGGCGCTCAGCCTCGATTTTACGTTTGCCACCGGATTGTCCAGGTCGGGAAGCTCGTCGGGAGCAGGCTCCACCCAGGGCTGCGAGATCTGGAAATCGTGGGGGAGATTCACCGTTTCCCAGGCCGAATCGGAGGTTTCCGGCTGTTGGGCCGCGGCAACCTCCCCGCGGTGGAATTTCCATCCCCGGTCGAGGTTTATGCTTTCGCGCTCAGCCCGGCAAAGGGCCGGGAGCGCAAGTAAAGTGAGGAGAACGGCTGTGTTTATGATTTTCATGGTCGGGATAATGCGGTTTTCTGCAAATTTAGTCACGGCTCTTTCATTTAGGCAACACACTGATTACCTGCGTGTTGTACGGATGTGATTCTTCACGTCCACCGAGAAAACACGTGTGAATGCATTCTTTTTTCTGTAAAAATGTTTATTCACCGTGGACGTGAAGAATCACGTCCGTACATTGACATTCAATCAGTTATATCAGTATAACGAAAGGCCTGCCAAAGGTTTTAAATGAAAGAGCCGTGCAAATTTAGTCACCGTGTTCCACATATACAAATAAATATGCTAACTTTGCGGTAAAAGAATTTGCGATTTAGATGAAACTGAAAATCAAAATAGGACTGCTCGGAAAAATCGCCATAGCCATAGCTCTCGGAATCGGAGCCGGCTTCGTTTCGCCCGACTGGGCGGCGCGGCTGATGGCTACCTTCAACGCCATCTTCTCGCAGTTTCTCGGCTTCATGATTCCGATGATTATTATCGGATTCGTAGCGCCCGCAATCGCCGACATCGGCTCGCGCGCCGACAAGCTGCTCGTGGCGACCGCGCTGCTGGCCTACGGCGCCACCTTCATGGCGGGAATGCTCTCGTATTTCACCGGCACGCTCACCTTTCCCTCGCTCATAGGAGGCGAGGAGGGACTGGCGGCGGTAAAAGAGTCGGCCGCCATTGTTCCATATTTCAAAATCGACATTCCGCCCCTTATGCCCGTCATAACGGCCCTTGTGCTGTCGTTCATGCTCGGCCTCGGCATGGCTTTCACAACCGGAAAATCGCTCAAAAACGGGTTCGGCGAGTTCCGGTCGATTGTCGGGAAGACCATCGACGTGGCCATCATCCCCCTTCTTCCCTTCTATATTTTCGGCATTTTCATGATAATGACCGTAGAAGGGCAGGTAGGCGTGATTCTCAACTGCTTCATGAAGATTATAGTTGTGATTTTCATTCTCCACGTATTCATCCTCGTGCTCCAGTACTGCATAGCTGCATATTTCTTTAAAAAGAATCCGTTCAGTATGCTGCGCACCATGCTCCCCGCCTATGCCACGGCCCTCGGCACCCAGTCGTCGGCCGCAACGATTCCCGTCACACTCCGCCAGGCCATAAAGATGGGGGTCGACGAGGATGTGGCCGGATTCGTGATTCCGCTCTGTGCCACAATTCATATGTCGGGAAGCACCCTGAAAATAGTGGCGTGCGCCATGGCACTGATGATGATGCACGGCATGCCGGTGGAGACCTCCGCGTTCATCCATTTCATAGCCATGCTGGGAGTGACGATCATAGCCGCCCCCGGCATCCCCGGAGGCGCCATAATGGCGTCGCTCGGGCTGTTAGGCTCGATTCTCGGGTTCGACCAGCAGATGCTCGCGCTGATGATCGCCCTCTATATAGCCATGGACAGCTTCGGCACTGCCTGCAACGTGACCGGCGACGGCGCCCTCGCCGCAATACTCAATCCGTTTTTCGCGAAGAAAAAGTAATTGATAAGCAGATATAAGCAGCATATTTTTATGGCAGACATAAAAACGCCCGAGGAACGCAGCCGGAACATGGCTGCTATCCGCAGTAACGACACTAAGCCCGAAATGCTTGTGCGCCGCTACCTGCACGGTATGGGCTGGCGTTATGGTCTCCATAATAAAAAGCTTCCAGGGACTCCCGACATAGTGATGCGCCGGTTCAAGACCGTAATATTCGTTCACGGCTGTTTTTGGCATGGTCATGAAAACTGCAAATATTATCGCCTGCCCAAATCCAATACTGTATTTTGGCAGGATAAAGTAGATAAAAACCGCGCCCGCGACGAGCGCGATACAGAAGCCCTCCGCAAACAGGGGTGGAGAGTCATCGTCGTATGGGAGTGCGAGCTGAAAACCGCAGAACGCTGTAAGCAGACATTCAGCCGGCTGTCCGAAATACTTAACGGGACATATTCACCTCCTTACGGTCTCATTGCCGGAGCGGCGGAGCCGCAGGCACCGTATGGCAACAATATTTAACGTAACTGTGCGTAATTTATGCCCATAGGCTTGTTTATCTTTGTTCCTGATTTCCAAAGTTCCGAACATTTTTCGTAACTTTGCATCTGAGTGTGTGCTATAGCAGATTGTATTTTCAAAAACACTTCATTTTTTTGATGACAGACCAAAATAACAATATAACAGATGGTTCCGGTATAGCCGCCGAGGCCACGCTTTTTTACGGGGACGGAACTGTCTGGACAGAACGCCAGTTTTCCCATCCTGAAAGAAAGATCAGGCTCGCAACATCTTTCAGCGGTATAGGCGCTATCGAACACGCTTTTCAGAGACTGGGTCTGAATACCGAAATTGTCTTTGCCGGAGATATTGACGAAAAATGTAAAAAATCATATTTTGCCAACTACGATATTGACGAAAGCCGCTGGCACTCCGACATCCATACATTTGATGCTACACCGTTCAGAGGAAAGGTCGACATTTTTGTCGGAGGTGCTCCTTGCCAGGCTTTCTCAATGGTCGGTAAGCGTAAAGGTTTTGAAGATACAAGAGGTACGCTTTTTCGCGAGTTTGCCCGTATTGTAAAAGAGTGCGAGCCTAAAATTTTCATATTTGAAAATGTAAAAGGCCTCATTAGTCACGACAAGGGCAATACGTGGGAGGTGATCCGGCATACCTTTGAAGACTATTGCGGATATCACATTTTCTTCAAGGTTCTTAATAGCAAAGACTACGGCATTCCGCAACATCGCGAAAGAATTTTCTGCGTCGGATTCCGCGAACCTGCCGAGTTCGAGTTCCCCGACCCGATACCCCTTGAATACAGGATGTATGATTTTTTGGAAGATTATATTCAGACCCGGTATTTTCTCCGGGAAAAAGGCATTAAGTTCGTCACCTCTGCCAAAAACCGCGCCAAGTGCTATACTCAGATAAACGGTGAAGTTGCTCTTTGTCAGAAAAGGAACCAGCAATTCAACTGGCATGGCGATTTTGTCTATCATCCTGCTCTGCAAGAGGAACCATACGAAGAGGGCTGGGACGAGTTTATATTCGATGTCCGTGATGTTGAGGAAAAATACTACCTTTCGGAAAAAGTCAGGAACTATGTTCTGACTCCAGGCACAAAGAATTTCCGTACATCTACAGAAACAGATCTTGATATTGCCCGTCCGCTTCTGCAATCCATGCATAAGATGCACCGGGCCGGTGTTGACAATTACGTGACACACAAAGGCCGCATCCGCAAACTCACACCACGTGAGTGTCTGCGCCTTATGGGGTTTAAGGATTCTTTCAAAATCGTCGTTTCCGACACTTCAATGTATCAGCAGGCTGGAAACAGTATAGTCGTGGATGTTCTTATCGCTTTGCTGAAACAGCTCGACATTACTAAATATGGAGAATAAATGCCATGAAAATAGACGGTCAGAATTTCAATTTTGCGGATACTCTCGATTCGCCCATCACAGTGCCAGACTGCTTTGTGATGCGCGCTTCTAAAATCGGAGGCGGCAACGGTGAGGCTAAACTATATATAGCCTCGAAAACCGAAATGTATCAGTTCTTTGGAAACGTGGGATTTGTCGCCAGATGCTTTTTGCTCAAAAGTGATCTCCTTTCCTATATGAACGCGCTGCACTCTGAATATCTGCATCCTTCACAAGAATATCGCGGAGCAGCGGAAATGCCTCAGCTTTGGAAAGAGCGTGTTGCCAGAATTGAGAAACTACCCGAGGTAATCGAATTCAGCGTCACCTCACAGGATCAGATAGAAGGTCCGCGCGGCTATGTCAACTCTAAAGATGCCGGCTATCAGCTTATACGTGAAATTTCTCTGCCGCTTGTCACGTACATTTCAGTCATGCAGCTCACCGATAGTTCTGGCGCTGCATTATATTATTGGAAACTGTTCGCCGACTTTGAGGCAATCTCAGATAAAAGAGCTGCGCTTGTATATACCTACGGCAAAAAGGGAGAAAAAGTACCCGCCCCGATTCCGGAACCTAAAGTATCCTCCCGTCAGAATGAGATACGCAAATCCCGTCACGGGCAGGGCATTTACCGCGACAAGCTGCTGTCAGAATGTCCGTACTGTCCGATTACTATGATTAATGACGAGCGTTTGCTTATTGCCAGTCATATCAAGCCCTGGGCGGTTGCCACCGACGCCGAAAAGCTCGATCCGAAGAACGGTTTTATGCTTTCTCCTTTATATGACAGACTTTTTGACAGGGGTTTAATGACTTTTACGGAAGACCGCCGCATTGTTCTCTCAAACTGGATTTCACCAAAAAACAGAGAGCGTCTTGGCGTCAAAAACGGACAATTCATTCAACTGTTGCCGCTCGACGAAGCAAGACAATCATATATGCAGTTCCACCGTTCTTCCGTATTCAAGGGATAGAACAAAGAACCACAGCAAACTTCCCGATATTGAACGGAGGTCACGTGCCTCAGTGTCATGGACAGCCTCAGTACAAGCCGTGCGGCTGTCTCGTTTCAGAGTTCCTTTACCTCTTTGAGCCAGAGGGCGGAGGAGGCGTCGGAGGGCATGCGCCAGTCGCCGCGAGGCGAAAGGTTCACGCTGCCCACCTTCGGGCCGTCGGGCATGCAGGAGCGTTTGAACTGCTGGTTGAAGAAGCGCCGGAAAAAGGTGCGCATCCAGTGCTTTATCACTTCGTCGGAATACCGTTCGGGACTGAACGCTTTGCGCGCGAGCAGATAGATGCGTCGCGGCGAGAATCCGTAGCGCAGCATGTAGTAGAGGAAAAAGTCGTGGAGTTCGTAAGGCCCCACGAGGTCTTCGGTTTTCTGTTTTATGTTGCCCCTGGAGTCGGCGGGAGTCAGTTCGGGGCTTATGGGGGTGTCGATGATGTCGTTGAGAGCCGCGCGGCCTTTATCGGATTCCGTGCGCATGGCGAACCATCTTACGAGATATTTCACGAGCGTTTTCGGAATTCCGGCGTTGATGCCGTACATCGACATCTGGTCGCCGTTGTAGGTGGCCCATCCGAGTGCGAGTTCCGAGAGGTCGCCGGTGCCGAGCACTATGCCTCCCGTCTGGTTGGCTATGTCCATGAGCAGCTGTGTGCGCTCCCTTGCCTGCGAGTTCTCATAGGTTACGTCGTGGATGGCGGGATCATGGCCTATGTCCTCGAAATGCTGGCTGACGGCTTTCACGATTGAGATCTCGCGGATGGTGACTCCGAGCGATTCCATGAGTGCCACTGCGTTGGAGTGGGTGCGCCCTGTAGTGCCGAATCCGGGCATCGTGACGCCAATTATGCCCTTGCGGTCGAGCCTTAAGCGGTCGAAAGTCTTCGCCGCCACGAGGAGAGCGAGAGTCGAGTCGAGACCGCCGGAAATTCCGACCACGAGCGTGCGGCATCGGATTGCGTCGAGCCGGCGCGCAAGGGCGGCTACCTGGATGTTGATTATTTCATCGCAGCGTTCGTCGATTGCGTTATCGTCGGCCGGGACGAAGGGATGGGGGTCGACATAGCGGTAGGTGAGAGGCCGGTCTGAGCGGGTGTCGAAGCGCGCGTCGGGCATTTCCACGCGGCAGTCGCCCTTTTCGGCGGCGGCGCAGTCGGAGAACGTGGTGAAGTGCATGCGGTCGCGGCGGATTGCCTCGATGTCGATGTCGGCGATCGCGATGTTGTCGGCGGGATCCCAGCGGCGGTTTCGGGCGAGTATAGAGCCGTTTTCGGCTATGATGGCCTTGCCGTCGAAGGTGAGGTCGGTCGACGATTCGCCCCATCCTGCGCCGGCGTAGACGTAGCCGCAGATGAGCCGGGCGGACTGCTGGCGGATTAGGCCGGTGAGGTAGGCGTATTTTCCTATTAGGTCGTCGGAGGCGGAGAGGTTGAAGATTACGTCGGCGCCGTTGAGCGCCAGGCGGCACGACGGCGGCACGGGCACCCAGAGATCCTCGCAGATTTCTATGCCGATGCGGGCGCCGTGGCTGTAGAACACGCCGCTGCGGGTTACGGTGGCCCGGAGCCCCGACGGGAGTGTGATGTCGAAATCGCCGTCGGCCTGACGCCACCATCGCCGCTCGTAGAATTCGTTGTAGTTCGGTATATAGGATTTCGCCGTGAGTTTCAGGTCGCCGTCGCGCAGCAGAGCCGCGCAGTTGTAGAGCGATCCGTCGTGCAGCACGGGGACTCCGACAATAAAGTGGACTTTCCTGCCGGCCGACAGTTCACGCAGTTTTTCGAGAGCGTTCATGGCGGCCTCAAGGAGGAGCGAGTTGTGGAAAAGATCACCGCAGGTGTAGCCGGTGACGCACATTTCGGGAAAAACGGCTATATCCACCTCTTTTTTCTCGAGTTCATGCAGGAGAGCCGTAATTTCCTCCAGGTTGTGATCCACGTCGGCCACATTGATTTGCGGAACTGCCGCCGCAACACGTAAAAATCCGTTTACCATATTAATGAAGTATGTTATTCTGTCACAAATATACGGAATTCCGGCGGAAAACCGCTTTTATCGCGCCACAAAACTTTTTCCTGCCCAGCGGAAGCTCTTCCAGCGGCGTGCGAAGACGAAGCCGCGGGTGTTTTCGTCGAGCGCGAACATTGCCCACATGCCGTAGATGCCGAGCCCGGCCACTATGCCGAGGAGGTAGCCTCCGACCACCGCCACGCTCCATTGAACCACAAGTCCGAGGTAGAAGGGGAAGTTGACGTCGCCGGTGGCGCGCAGGGCGTTGGTGGCGAAAATGTTGACCGCTCTGCCGTACTCGAGAACCACGTCGATTATCAGAATCACTGTGCCCATGCGGATAATGTCGGGATTGGTCGTGAGCGAGCTGAAAATGAGATGGCCGAAGCAGGCGAGCAGAATGGCGAGCGACACTGAAACGATTTCCGAAAGACGCATCACGAATAGCCCGAGGAGATAGGTTCCCGTGATTTTTCCCTTGCCGGTGAGATGGCCTATGCAGATGGCGCCCCCCTGCGAGATGGCTATGCAGAAAAGATAGCCGAACATGACTATGTTGACAGTATACGTTCTCGTGGCGAGAGCCTCCATTCCGAGCATGTTGATAAAATATGTAATCACCACCTGCGACGAGCTGTACGACAGCTGCTCGCCCGCCGAGGGAATGCCTATGCGGAGCAGGTTCCTGACCTCGCGCCAGGGGAACGGCCTGAAGACCCGGAAGCTGAAATCTTTTATTGTAGTGCGGAAAAGGATTACGAACGTGAGAACCATGGCGAGCGAGCGGCCGAACGATGTGGATATGGCGGCCCCCTCCACTCCGAGTGCCGGAAAGCCGAATTTGCCGAAAATCAGCACGTAGTTGCCGAAAATGTTGATCACGTTCACGAATGCCACCACCGCCATGGGGTAGTAGGCCTTGTTGCATGCGCGCAGGGTGGCGGAGAGGGTCATGCCGATGGCCTGGACAAAGGCGAAGGCGCCCACTATGCGCATGTAGGCGAGACCTTCCGGCATCATTTCGCCGCTGAGTCCCATGGCGGTGAGGATGGAGCGGGCACCGAAATAGAGAACCGCGCTGACGGTGAGGCCGGCTATGAGATTGATGGCGAGCGCCACGCCCACAACCGTGTTGAGCCGCTCGCGGAGACCGGCGCCGAGATACTGGCTTACGAGAACCGACGTGCCGAGATTTATGACCTCGAAAATCAGAAAGCAAAGCATCACGATTTGGTTTACCACACCCACGGCGGCCACGCTCGCGTCGCTGTGGCGCGACAGCATCAGAGTGTCGACCGCGCCGAGGAGCATGATCAGAAATGTCTCAATGAAAATAGGTACGGCCAGCGATGCAAGCTGACGCCGGATGCCGCCCGAAACACCTTTGCTGCGGAAAATATTGAACTTGAAATTCATGTATCCACCATTTTTGAGCCTGCAAAATTACACTGTTTTTTTCAAAAACTTCACGTTATATGGAGGGAAATTCGTAAATTTGCACCGTTAAACCGACAGCAACCATAATCAGTCAACGCTTCCGGCGAAAATTTCCGAACAATAATAATAATAGAACATTAAAATCATGATAAATCGAGTTTTAATCCGTATCAAGGTAGTGCAGATGCTTTACTGTTATCTGCTTTCTCAAAACGAATTCAAGATTGAACCGGCTCCGGATGAATCAGCTTCGCGCGACAAGAAATACGCTTATTCCCTTTATCTCGATTTGCTGATGATGGTTCTCGAGCTGTCGGGCTACAACGTCCGCGGCACGCGCGGCTCCGCGCTTTCGGGAATCGCCCCCGACAAGCATATTTACCACAATCCTATGGCGAAATCGCTCTCCGGAGTAGAGGAGCTAAAGTCCATGATCCGGCACGGGCGCCGCTCGCTCGACTATTTCAACGCCATAATCCCGGAAATCTACGCTGCCATTCCCGAACTTCCCGCCTACAAGACCTACGCCCGGAAGAAAGACGCCGACATAAAGGATGCGGTCGCTCTCTGGTGCTCCGTGCTTACAAATCTTGTTGAAAACAATCCCGGGGCGGTTGAAGCAGCCCGCGAGGATCTGTCGTTTACCAACGCCGGCTTCGAGCGCGGCGTGGCGATGACCATAGCCACCCTCAACAGCTACGGCGACAACCGCAACCTTTACAAGGAGGCGTGCAACTCGCTCAAAGCGTCGCTCGACAAAGCCTACGAGCTTTACCATGCCCTGCTGCTCCTGCCGGTCGAGATTACACGCTATCAGGATCAGCGCCTCGACGCCGCCCGCCACAAATTCCTGCCCAGCGACGCCGACCTCAATCCGAATCTGCGTTTCGTGGAAAACAAGTTTGTGAAAGCCGTGGCCGAGAACCCCGACATGGAGGCATATCTCAAGGACAATCCTATAGGATGGGATCTGGACACAACCTTCATCAAGTCGCTTTTCGGCCTGATTGAGAACAGCGATCTCTACAAGGAATATATGTCGGCCCCCGGCGAAACGACATTTGAGGAAGACTGCGAGTTCTGGAGGTCGGTTATGAAAAACGTCATACTGCCGTCCGACGATCTCGCCGAGATTCTGGAATCGAAATCGGTGTACTGGAACGATGACCTCCATATAATGTCGACCTTCCTTCTCAAGACCATACGCCGTTTCTCGTCGAGCAAGACCGACGGAACCGACATGCATCTGCTGCCGCAGTACAAGGATGAGGAAGACAGCAATTTCGGCGCGCAGCTCTTCCAGCTCGCCGTAAGCCGCTACGGCGAATACCGCGAACTGATAGACCGCTTCGTGAATTCCCGCGACTGGGACAGCGAGCGACTCGCGTTTATGGACATAGTCATAATGGTCGCAGCCATTGCCGAACTCGAGAATTTCCCTGCAATTCCGGTTCCGGTGACCATGAACGAGTATATCGAGATTGCCAACGCTTATTCAACTCCGAAGAGTGGCTCGTTTATCAACGGAATTCTCTTTTCGGTAGTAAATTGCCTTAAGGAAGAGGGCAAGATTTTGGGAAAATAAGATTAAAACGTTATCTTTGCAATCGCGTAAAAACATAATTAACTAAAGAATATGATTTTCAACTCCATCCTGCTTCAGGCAGACGGCGGCAATGCCGGTCTGATGAACATCCTCATGATCGTGGCTCTTATCGCCATCTTCTACTTCTTCATGATTCGTCCGCAGCAGAAACGCCAGAACGAAATCAAGAAATTCCGCGAAGGCATCAAGTCGGGCGACCGCGTTGTCACCGCAGGCGGCATCCATGGCAAAGTTGTGACAGTAAAGGAAAATTCGTTCATCATCGAAATCGCCAGCAACGTAAAAATCACTGTAGACAAAGGCAGCGTATATCCTTCGGCTCAGGAAGCCGCAGCCGACGCCGAGACAAAAACCGACAAGTAAATTCATCCTTTCTTTCTTTGCAGCCGGATGGCTACCGTAAAGGAAAAGGCACAGGAAATAGCCCGGTCGGTAGACCGGGCCATAGCATCACGCCGCGGCCGCGACGTGATGCTCTATCTTTTGTTTGTTGTCGTGGCCTTCGTGTTCTGGCTGCTGCTGTCGCTCGACTCCGAAGTGCAGCGCGATTTCGAGGTGCCTGCGGAGCTTACGGAAGTGCCCGACAGCGTCACGGTAATCGGAAAGATGCCGCCGTCGTTCAGTGTGAGCGTGCGGGCAAAAGACGCTCAGCTGCTGCGGTTCCTATGGGGCAGGATGCCTTCCATGAAACTTAAATGGGAGGGTATGACCTCCGACAATCTCATTTCTCTTTCTCACTCAAAAATCGACGCCCGGCTGCGCGAATATTTCGGCAACGGAGTCAGTATCGTGTCGTTCAAGCCCGACTCGATTCACCTCGCCTATTCCACCCTCCCGGGACGCCGTGTGCCGGTCGTGATCAAAGCCGACATCCATCCGAATCTGCAGTATATAATCTCGGGGCCGATTACCGCCAACATAGATTCCGTAAGCATCTATTCGGCCCGCGACCTACCCCACGATCTGAGAGCCGTTACCACGGAGCCTATAGTTAAGAGCGGACTGAAAGACACCACTTGCTATGAAGTGAAATTCGTCCCCGTTCCCGGTGCGCGCATTATCCCCGACCGCATAATCGTCACCGTGCCCGTCGAACCTCTCATCTCTCGCCGGCAGATGATACCCGTGGAGGTCATCAACGTGCCGTCCGACATGAATATGCTCACCTTCCCGTCGAAAGTCGAAGTTTCGTATCTCGTGCCCATGAGCGCCTATAAGGATGACTATCCCCTAAAGGCGTATGCCGATTACCGCTCGATAAAACCGGGAGCCAACAAACTCGGACTATCGCTTTCGCTCATTCCCGAACTCTACCACAGCGTGTCGTTCAGCCCCGACAGCGTGGAGTACGTGATAGAGCAGATGCATTACGACCACAACTGACACCCCCATATTATGGAAAAACGAATAATTGCCGTGGCCGGAGGAATCGGATGCGGCAAATCTGTTGTCTGCCGGATTCTCATAGCCATGGGGTATCCGGTATACGATTGCGACTCGCGCGCCAGATGCATCATGGACAACGATGCCGGAATAATCGCCAGAATCGCGGCAGAGGTCGCTCAGGAAGCCGTTGGAGCCGACGGCCGGATTGACCGCAGCGCGCTGAGCGCGGTGGTGTTTTCCGACGACGAAGCCCTCCGCCGGCTCAACTCCATTGTCCATGCGGCGGTGCGGGCCGATTTCCGCCGCTGGGCGGAGGAAACACCGTCGGAAGTGCTGTTCGTGGAATCAGCCATCCTTTATCAGAGCGGACTGGACAGGGAGGTAGGCGAAGTATGGGAGGTGTGCGCCCCGATGGAGCTGCGGCTGGAGCGAGTGATGAAGCGCAACGGATTTACCGAGCAGCAGGTGCTTGCGCGGATGTCGGCGCAGGATTCGTTTGTGGCCGGACGTGTGCATCCCCGGGTAATCCGGATAATAAACGACGGCTGCGAGGCCCTTCTTCCTCAGATTGAGGGCGCCCTCTGAAAGAAATTGTTGCGGCGCCAAAGATTCTCATTGCGGGGCAGCGCAGAAAAAGTCAGCCCGGATCGAATTGTCGGTCCGGGCTGGCGCTATCAGATGATAATGTATGAGGCCTTATTTCTTCAGGGCGGCGAGGGTGGCCGTTATTGATGCGATTTTCGTCTCGGCGTCGGCGAGTTTTTTGCGTTCGCCCTCTACAACGGCTGCAGGAGCGTTGTTGACGAAGCGCTCGTTCATCAGTTTTTTGTTGACCGAAGCCTTGAACCCTTCAAGATAGTCGAGCTCTTTTGTAAGTTTTGCAATTTCAGCCTCGACATCTATGTTGTTGCTCAGAGGCACGTTGAATTCGGTTGTGCCTACCATGAACGATGCTGCCGCGGGGTCTTTCTCCGTAACGTCGCCGATCGAATCGAGTCCGGCAAGGCGTACAATCACTTCTTTATCGGGAATTCCGGAGTTGACGACGTTGAGAGTGAGTTTGTCGCGGTTGGGAATGTTGCGCGAAGCGCGCACTCCGCGCACCCCGTTGACAATTTCCTTCGCGATTTCCATATCGGCGAGCACACGGTCGTCGGTCTCCTGTGCCGCCGGCATAAGAGCGTACATTATCGACTCTCCCTCGCGGCGCTCGCTCAGATGCTGCCAGAGTTCCTCGGTGATGAACGGCATGAAGGGATGAAGCATTCTCAGCAGTGAGTCGAAATATCCGAGAGTGGCGTCGAGGGTTTTGCGGTCGACGGGTTTCTGATAGTCGGGTTTCACCATTTCGAGGTACCACGACGAGAATTCATCCCAGAAGAGGCGGTAAATGGTCATGAGCGCCTCCGATATCCTGAACTTGGAGAATGAATCGTTGACTTCCTCTATGGCGCGGCTGAGTTTGCTGCCGAACCATTCAACGGCGAGACGGGCGCTTTCGGGCTGTGCGGCATCTTCGCTCACTTCCCAGCCCTTTACGAGGCGGAAGGCGTTCCATATTTTGTTGCAGAAATTGCGGCCGTTTTCGCAGAGTTTTTTATCGAAGAAAATGTCGTTGCCGGCAGGAGCGGAGAGCATCAGACCCATGCGCACGCCGTCGGCTCCGTAGGTGTCGATCAGTTCGAGCGGGTCGGGAGAGTTACCGAATTGCTTCGACATCTTGCGCCCGATTTCGTCGCGCACGATACCGGTGAAATATACGTTGTTGAAAGGCTGTTTGCCTGCATATTCGTAGCCGGCCATAATCATGCGTGCCACCCAGAAGAAGATGATGTCGGGGCCGGTCACGAGGTCGGCGGTAGGGTAGTAGTAGCTGATTTCCTCGTTGCCGGGATCGAGGATGCCGTTGAAAAGCGACACGGGCCATAACCAGGAGGAGAACCATGTGTCGAGACAGTCTTCGTCCTGACGGAGGTCGGCAGCCGTGAGTGCGGGATTCTTCTCGCGGGCGAGGGCAAGCGCTTCATCTTCGGATTCGGCTACAACGAATGAGCCGTCGGGGAGGTAGTATGCCGGCACGCGGTGACCCCACCAGAGCTGACGAGATATGCACCAGTCGCGGATTTCGGTCATCCAGCGGTCGTAGGTTGTCTTGAACTTCTCGGGCACGAACGATATTGTGCCGTTGTCTACGGCGGCGAGCGCCGGGGCGGCGAGGCCCTCCATTCTGAGGAACCACTGGTCGCTCAGACGGGGCTCGACCGCGGTGTCGATGTTGCGCTCCGAGTAGCCCACCTTGTTGTCGTAGTCCTCGATTTTCTCTATGAGACCCGCAGCCATGAGATCTTTTGCAATCTGCTCGCGCACGGCAAAGCGATCCATGCCTACATACATTCCGGCGGCCTCGCTTATGGTTGCGTCGTCGTTGAAAATGTCGATGGTCTCGAGATGGTGCTTTTCGCCGAGCATGTTGTCGTTCATGTCGTGGGCAGGAGTCACCTTCAGGCAGCCGGTGCCGAATTCAATGTCGACGTATTCATCCTCGATTACGGGGATTTCGCGGTTGACGAGGGGCACAATCACCTTTTTGCCGCGCAGATGCTGATTTTTAGGATCGTTGGGGTTGATGCACATGGCAGTGTCGCCCATGATTGTCTCCGGGCGGGTTGTGGCCACAATCGCATAGCCCTCTTCACCTACGATTTTGTAGCGGAGGTAGTAGAGCTTGCTGTGTTCCTCCTTGTAGACCACCTCAATGTCGGACAGTGCCGTTTTCGCCTTGGGATCCCAGTTGACCATACGCTTTCCCCGGTAGATGAGACCTTTGCGGTAAAGGTCTACAAACACGTGGATTACGCTGCGGGAACGGATGTCGTCCATCGTGAAAGCCGTGCGGCTCCAGTCGCACGATGCGCCGAGTTTCTTCAGCTGCTCGAGGATTTTTCCGCCATGGGTGTGGGTCCAGTCCCAGGCATGTTTCAGAAACTCTTCGCGTGTGAGGTCGCTCTTCTTTATGCCTTCGGAAGCGAGTTTGTTCACGACCTTTGCCTCGGTGGCGATGGCGGCGTGGTCGGTGCCGGGCACCCATACGGCGTTCTTGCCAAGCATGCGGGCACGGCGTACGAGGATGTCCTGTATGGTATTGTTGAGCATGTGACCCATGTGGAGAATACCAGTGACGTTTGGCGGAGGTATGACAATAGCGTAAGGCTCCCTGGCGTCGGGAACCGACTTGAACAGCTGATGTTCCATCCAGTAGGCGTACCACTTGTCTTCAACCGACCGTGGGTCGTACTTAGTAGCTAACTCGTTCATTTTGGTAAAGAAGTGATTGGTTTTTCAAAAATTCAGACTGCAAAGTTACGAAAAAACTCGGTATTTCGTGTGTTCCTTCGACAAGAATATCAAGCTGCAGAGTCCAAGGGCAACTGTGCAGAGTCCAAGGGCAACTGCAATATTAGCGAAAATGTTTGAAAAACTCGGTCATCGGAGTAGAAAAATTTCATTTTTCTCTCGGTCGTCGGTTGAGAATATCATGCGACAACCGATAGCATGGCATTTCCCGCTGTCCACACAACTGCTCCTGCCAAATTGTAGAACGGTTATCTCACTGCATTATCGCGCATATCTCTAAGATTAGATATGACGATTTCGCTCACTCGCTTTCCGTAAATCAATTCAATACGGTGTATTATTTCGTCCATCTGAGATTTTTGTGTTTTGTAATTCTCTACGTATTGTTTTGCTTTCTCATTATATAGCTGAATCTCCTCTTCCGAAGCATTTTCGTCGGGTAACTGAGGCCGGGTTGAAGCCAATCTCTGCGTCTGCATCGTTATGAGTCTGTTGTACATTACGGCAAACTCGCCTGCGTGGCCCATCCCGGATCTATGCGCAAGCCAAAGGAGGACGTCGGTTTCTATTTGGGCTTTCGCATCGGTGCTTTTTCGATGTTTCACTATGTCGATAAATTCGGTTTTAAATGAGTCAGAGAACTTTTTCATCCCGTCTGCTATATTTTTTGATGACAGAATGGCCTGATACTCTCCCGAAAATTTAGCATATTTTTTCAGCATGTGGTCGAACCACGCCTGCCTTTCCTTCAAATCTACTTTATTACTTAGCGTACCGTCCATAATGGCCTTCATTACAGGTGTAAAGTAGAATATTTTCTTACTATCCGAACATACGGCATATTTACCCTTTACAAAGCCTATCATCTCTTCATCAGTGTTGAAATAATCGAAAAAGCTGCCCACGCCTTCCACCGGAATTTGTTCTACAATCTTTATGGGGTATTTCTTGCGTTCCTGTTTCAGTCGATTTTCTGTCTGGTCTTTACGAAGTTGAATAATATCCTCGGGGGTATATAAGGTCTGTGCGGTTGCTGTGCAAACTGAGATGACAACAAAAACGGCCGAAAGCCATCCTGTAATCGAATTTTTCTTCATTGGAATTGTATTTGATTAGTACGGTTTTACTTTGATTATATGAAGAAACGTTTCAATAAGACACTGTTCTCAATAAGTGTCTAAAATTCACTTCCTTTAAGAGCACTGTCTATATCGAATACCTCCGGTTTTGACTTGGACGATGTTTTTTCCGTGGTTTTAGACATTATTGATTTCAGAGAGCGAGTGCGCGGTTTATTTCCGTCGGCAACGCTGCTGCCTGCGGTAGCACGCCGGAACCCGCGCTGAGCCTGAACGGTTTGGTCGTATCCCGTGCTGATCACGTTTTCTGCAACATTGTCCATATATTGAGCATTTTCGTCAATATATTGAAGGTTTCGCTGATGAGTCTCGCCATATTTGCGGTCATATTCTTCAATCCCTTCATTATACCGTTTTTGGAACTCGGCTTCAAGACGTTTGCGCTCCTCCTCGCGGCGCTGCCTTTCTTCTTCATTGCGGGCATCGCGTTCCGCCTTTCTTTGGGCTTCGATGGCCTCACGGGCGGCTCTTTGTTCGGCTTGTTGTTGCTTCGCTTTTTGCTGATCCGCAATTTGCTTTTCGCGTTGAGCTTTCTTGGCGGCTTCAGCCACACCTTTCTCTATATTTATCTGAGTCTGAATGGCCTGCTGCTTTTGTGCTTGAAGAGAAGATAATGTGCCGCTGATTCTTACACGGTCGCTTTCGAGTATTTCAAGCCATTTTATTTCCGAATCCAGTTTAGATTCGCTATGCATCGGATCAGATTGCATTTCGGCAATATTGTTTCGCGTTTCGGAAATGTTTCTGTCTATCTGCTCTAACTTTGTGCGATATTCCGCTTCCATTCGGTTGTATTCTTCTTCAATGGCGTCCACTTCAGACCGGGCGGATGCTGAATGCGATATCGCTGATACAATGAGCATCAGAATAATTACGGGAATTCTGAAAGTATTCTTCATTTCTTCCTTGTTTTTGAATATCGGGATGCACGCTTCCCTTTTTTTCTTTTAGTCGACTGCTTTTGAACTATCATCTGTCCGGCAACCCATTGAGTTTCTCGCGGTTTCTTGTTTTTGGCGGTATATACGCCCTTGCCATGAGGCCGGAATTCTGAATCAACGGGCCCCGCAAACACGTCGCCGTTCTGAAAAAGGACAGTCGCCGTGCTGTCGGGTGTATAGTTCGTATAATAAATTGTAGTGGTAAAACTGTCGGTCGGAACTATGAATTTACCTTCTTTAAAGTCGTTGGAATCAAATTCTCCCTCCCAAATTTTACCGTCGCTCGACTTCAATATTCCTCGCCCGTCGCGATTTCGGTACCTTACTTCTCCGGAATAGGTAAAGCCGTCGGTATATATTATTTCAGCATTCCATACGAACGAATTATGAAGCGCTTTGGAGGAAAATCGGTAACCGTTATCGTCGTAAGCGTTGACATAATCAAATGCATTGTCGGTATCGGCAAAAAATTCATATATTTCGGTCCCATCTCTGTCGTAAACGGCAGTGGCTCCGGTCTTGTCAGCTCTTTGATATATAACCTGATTGTACGAGCAGTGTGCATTGCAATCACGGAGCGGGCCGATGGAGGAGGCAATCGAATCTGTCTCGAAATGCTGAAAAACACCGTTCCTGACTAAAAGCCGGAACATTATATCATTTAAATGTCTATTGTTTTTCAGGACTTTAAGATCGATTTTCCCATCAATGCCCAAGAGGGAGGCCGCTTCCGAATCAAATATCAGCGGGTGTGTGCACAACTCCCATGCAAGAAGTTGTTCCTTACCGAGATTCTGCGACGTGATACCTTCTGCGAAATAGATGCTTTTGGCCTTATCATCGATAAAGAAAGCCTTTGTATGAGGATAAATCTTAATAAGTTTCAGAGGCATATCGGCCGTCTCTTTGCGGGCGTCGGACTGAGATGTGTTTTGTGAAACTTTCGACATTATTATTTTAGCGTTGAGCGCTCCCCCGTTCAATGGAGTCCAAATGAGTTCAGTGTTGTAATACTTCGAAGAGCCTCGTGCGCTTAATGCCGCTAATCCGGTCATAATACCCCTTACCGCTCCGGTTGCAAGCGTCCCGGTTATCACATCGCTTGTTCCGTATCGGCCGGAATTCAGCTCTCCTGCCATGTTTCGGCCAAAATTATCGCTTGCGTTGACAAGCGATTTTGACAAGGATACATTCGGGTCTCTTCTGGAGAATTTGTTCCACATTACGGAAAACTCCGGAGCGCTCCCCGTGTTGTCGTCGGGCGACTGAAGGATCTCCCCGAGCAGTTCAGGTTTCGAGCCTTTTACTATCTTATCCTCATATCGCGCTTCGCCGCCAAGAATCTTTCCTTTCCATAAGCCGTTTACCCGGCAAATCTGAATCAGCAGGCAGGTGCCATATTTGCCTGATTCCATCGCAGCCGCATAAATTCCTTCTGTTATTGGCCTTTTCCGATCCTCATTCAGCAGACTGTCATATTTGATTTTTAAACGATTACAAAGCTCTGAATACTCGCCGGAAGCATCATGTCGATCATTAAGATATTTGAAATAGGCATAGTGCCGGTAAATTTCGTTCATATCTTCATGCTCGTAAGCAAGTTCTGCAAGAACATTTCTGCTCATAGTATACAGGCTGTCGGAAGGTTCCATAAGCATAACGATCTCTTTACAGCATTTCACGAGCGATGCCTCATTGTCGTTTTCCGCATGATTCATAGCCTGTTGCCATAGCGAGGTCGCAAAAGACAGGTCTCTTGTCCTTTGTTTGGCCGTTTTAGTGTTTCCAAGTGAATGTAACGGCATCAGAAACACAAAACAATATAAAATGGTGAGAATTTTTAATTCTGCAGATTTCTTAATGAGATGAATAAGCATTACAGTTAACGGATTCGGCTTGCCGCGGTCATCCTCTCGTAGGCATTAGATTGGTTTATAAAGGAAAAAGCGTAGGAATCTGTATCTTTAACTGTTCAACCGCCGCTTCCATACTAAAAAAGTATGTAATTCTGTAAGGGACTAAAATGCGCTTGTCAAAGCATAATGGGTCTTCCGTAATAACGAAGTAGAACCTTTTGCGAATTCTATTACCCGCTCATAACATTCTTGCAACATGTGCATTTTTGTTATAGAACATTCGACAGTTGAAAAACCAGCGCTGATAAACGCTTTTATTTCGTTTCGCGCCGACAACTCTTTATCGGCGATGCATTATGTGCGCCTCAAAGATATAGATTTTTTAATTATAAAGCAAAAATTTAGTTAATTATTATTATTTGGTGTCAATATATCAAGTTAATTAAGTTACTTCGACAACAACCTCTTATGGCTGGAGGGGTAATGGTTTATTCCGTTTTCCCCGGAAACATCCATGTCAGTGCGCGGTTGAGGCGTTGCTCACCGTATTGGTAATGGTTGCCGGGAACGAGCTCAAAACAGTCGTCGATGCCTTTTGTGCGGAGATAGTCAACGATTTCTTCGGTGTCGGTCTGCACGGGCTGGAATGCCCTGACTTTTGTTTTCGCCTCGAGATTCCCGAGCAGGAAATAAGCTCTGCCTTTTCCGGCAGGGACCGGACGGGATTTGATCCAGTCTGCGAAACCTTCGTACCAGAATGAGCCGGAAAGACTGATGATGTTGCGGAACGTGTCGTCTGTCATCCACTGCCAGAGCGTGAAAAGACCCGACAGAGAGACTCCGGTGAGCGTGCGCTCGGCATTTTCGGCGATATTCAGACGGCGCTCGATCTCCGGAACCACCTCCGTGGTAAGTTCCGACAGAAACCGCGGAGCGTTGCCCTTGAAGTCGGGGCATCCCTGCGGCACGCCTTTGGCTGCCCACGGCGTGAGGTCATTGTTCCAGTCCATTCCGGTTATCACGGCTATTGTCACGCCGAAATTCTGGGCCGCATCATCAATCCACGCGCCGAGAACATCGAAGGGATACAGGATGAAGCATATTCTTTCGGCCGATTCAAATGTCGCCGTTACCGTTAGATTCGCTATTCTGAACGATTGCATATTTCATTAATCCGTTATAATCTTTAAACCCGATACTTTTATATAACGGCCGGGCGCAGCCGGTTGTTTCAAGAAAAATCTTTTCGCATCCAAGATTCCGGGCCTTTTCCACAAGCCAGCGGACGATGGCATGGCCGATGCCCCGGTTGCGATACCCGGCGCGGACGTATATGTTCATCAGATATGCGCATTTACCCGAAAAGTTGTCGGGCGACGGGAGTTCGCCCGACAGGCAGATGGCACCGCACCCTACATCGGTTCCGTCTGCCGCCGCCACGATGGCAAGGTGGCTCCCGTCGGAAATATGGCGCCGGTAATATTGCCTGTTGGTCACAAGCAGTCTCTTCGAGGGGACAACGCCGAACACGTTTTCAATCACCTCCTTGCGCCAGTGCATGAGCAGGGGGATGGAGGTGACTTCCCGGATAATAATATTCATTGCCTAACTCCTTCCTTCATGACAACAGGCAAAGCGCGGTCTTTGACCTTTCCGCGCGATGTAAGAGGTATTTCATCCATTTTTACGAAAAATTCAGGCACCATGAAATCGGCGAGACGTGAGCGCAGAAACTTTTTTATACGGCTCAGCTGACAGTTTTTGTGCGACGGCACGAAATAGGCAGTGAGATATGCCATCCCTTCCTCGTCGGTGAACGCCCTTACAACGCCGCGTTCCACACACGGCGACTCATTCAGCACGTTTTCCACCTCTTCCGGTTCAACCCGCTTGCCCAGAATCATTACCTGCCTGTCCTTGCGGTGCAGAAACGCTATGTTGCCGTCGGGAAGAAGGTAACCGAGGTCGCCGCTGCGATACATTTTCGAGCCGTCGGCGCAGATAATGAAGTTAGACTGCTCCGGAGGATTTCCGATATAACCGTGAGCCACCCCTTCGCCCGAAATGCAGATTTCGCCTGCGGTTCCTTCCGGCACCTCCCGCAGGCTGCTGTCGAGTATTTTCACTCCGGTACCTTTTATGGGTTTACCGATCGGGAAAGTGCCGTCGTCGAGCGGCTCGGCATTGTCGACGCGGAAATATGTGGCGCACACGGTGGTTTCGCTCGGGCCGTAAGTGTTGTAAACCACAAAATCCTGATTTTTGAGCCACGTGATATATGACGCCCGGATTACGTCGCCGCCGCTTATGAGCAGACGCAGCTTTGACGGGAATAAGCGGTAGCGGTTCATGTCGGCCAGAAGGTAAGGGAAACCGCTTATTTCGTTCACTCCGTGGCGTTCGCAAAAATCCACAAGCCCCGGCAGCCGGCCTTCGCGAATTTCTTCCGGCGGAATGGCGAGTGTGGCTCCGTTGAGCAGTGTGGTGAACACTTCTTCAACAAAAATGTCGAATGAACATACCGAATACTGGAGCATGACATCGCCTGGAGCAACATGGAATTCATATTCAAAAGCCTCGGCATAATTCACCACGCTGTGATTCTCTACAACCACCCCTTTGGGACGCCCCGACGTGCCCGAAGTATAGAGAATATAGGCCGCTCCCCCTGGGGAGGAACGGTCTGGAAGCAGCGGCGACTGCGGCAGATTGCGGCAGAAACTGTCGGTGATTACGAACTCTGCTCCCGCGGTCGCCATCATGTATCCGGCTCTCTCCCGAGGCAATGACGGTTCGGCAGGCACGTAGGCTGCGCCACTTTTCACAACGGCCAGCATCGCGGCTGTCATTTCTATGCCGTGGCTCATTATTATACCTACAGTCGGGTAGCGCTTTGAGTAGAATTTCGACATTATGGCGTTTGCCATTACGTCGAGCTGGCGGTAAGTCACGGCGCGGCCGTCCTCCACTATGGCCATGGCTTCGGGCTGACGGTCAACCCATTGTGAGAATCGGTGATATATAGTCTTATTGTCCATTCAGCGAATATTTTGTATAAATACAATCGCCAGATGTCAACAATTGTTCATGAGCGGATTGGGGAGCTGAAAAAAGAGCTGCCCGGGCGTCACGCTCAGGCAGCTCTGTGGTTTTACCTTAGAATTGAGTGATACGAGCTATTAATCTGTTAACTCGAAGTTTGGATAGCTCAGATTGTTATATTAACGAATATAAGAGAATGCAGAGTCTAAGCTCAACGGCTGCTTGAAAATATCAGGCAGATCGTTGATTATCTGGCTGTGAGGCGCAGCACACGCGATGCGTAGTCTGTGCGTTTGTGGTAGTCGACGTTGTGCTCAAGGGGCATTTCCAGGCCGTTGTCCATCAGATATTTGCCCGTGAACTGCTTGCCCTCGTAGGGGAGAGGTTCGTTGTCGATGCGGTTGAGTTCGGTTACGGTGTAGATTTTCCCGGGGTCGAGACCTGCCATCGTCACTCTGGGAAGCTGCTGGTTGCAGAACGTTTCAGTCTTCCACCAATAGTAGACGGCGTCGTTCTTGTCGGGGGTCACGTACATGAGCGATGCGGCGCCGAGTTTGTCGTAGGGAGATAGCAGACGGTATATGTCGCCTTGCTGCACGATGGGGCGTATTTCCTTGTAGGAGCTTATGGCGCGGCGGCAGAAATCCTTTTCCTCATCGGTCATGTTTTTGGGCTGGATTTCCATTCCGAGGCGTCCGCTCATGGCTACGTCGGTGCGGTATTTGAGCGGAATGGTGCGGAATGTCTGATGGTTGGGCGCGGCCGAGATATGCGAGGCCATGGCCACTGCCGGGAAGAAGTAGGAAGTGCCCCACTGCATGTAGACGCGCTGGAGGGCGTCGGTGTTGTCGCTCACCCAGAATTCGTCGAAGTGGGGGAGTATGCCCCAGTTTGCGCGGCCGCCGCCGCTGGCGCAGGCCTGAATGGTAAGATCGGGATATTTTGCGCGGATGCGGTCGAGAGTTTTCTCGAATCCCTTATGATAATCAATGTAGAGATGGCTCTGGTTGTCGCGGGTGAGATACTGCGAGCCGTGCTGCATCACGGGGGCGTTGGCGTCCCATTTGATGTAGTCGATTTCGGGGTACTTCGTCATTAGGGTGTCGACCACGCTGAACACGAGATCCTGTACTTTCGGATTGGCCAAGTCGAGCACCAGCTGCGTGCCGCCGCGGCCTTCCACGATGTCGCGTTTGTCAGCTTTGATTATGTACTCGGGATGCTCCTCGTAGAGACGGCTTTTTGAGTTGGTCATTTCCGGCTCGATCCAGATGCCGAACTTTATTCCGTTTTTCTTCGCCTCGTCGGTCAGACCCTTGATGCCGTGAGGGAGTTTGGCGGTGTCGACGGTCCAGTCGCCGAGCGATGAAGAGTCGTTGGCTCGGGGATACTTGTCGCCGAACCAGCCGTCGTCCATCACGAAGAGTTCGCCGCCCATCGATGCGATGTCCTTCATCATCTGCGCCATACCCTCTTCGTTGATGTCGAAATAGACGCCTTCCCATGAGTTAAGGAGTATCTTGCGCGGCTCATTGCCGTGGGCGAGTTTGTGGTTGCGCCCCCAGCGGTGGAAATTGCGGCTTGCTCCGCTCAGACCTTCGTTGCTGTAGGTCAGGGCGAGGGCAGGGGTGGTGAAGGTCTCGTTTTTCTTAAGATTATATTCGGAGTTCTCTTCGTTGATGCCTGCGAAGAAGTGGTGGAAGTTGCTGTCGTCGGTGTCAATCATCAGCTTGTAGTTGCCGCCGTAGCAGAGAGCGGCACCTATGGTACGGCCGGTGTTCTCAAGCGGTTTGCCGTCGAGCGAGAACATCACTTCGCCGTGAGAGGTGTGGGAATTGCGCAGGCCGTCCTTGTTTTTTATCATTTTCACTCCGTGGGTAAGCGGCTCCTGGTTGAGGCGCCCTTCGTTGGCCCAGGAACCGTAGAGCGACGACAGCCATACATTGCCGTAGCGCAGCGGCAGATAGCCCGACATGAATCGGTTGAGAGTCACGGTGCCTTTCTCGTTGTTGGTCGCGTCGACCCAGGTCTCGATCACGTCCTCTCCCGGATAGGTGCGGTAATTAACATTTACCACGAATGGATAAGCTTTGTCGAGCATCTCTACCGTCGTCACTTCCGAGCCATCGGAATCGGTACGTTTTCTTACGTCGGTCACTTCCATTACTGTCGTCATGTTGCCGTCGGAATGGGTGACGCTCATTGCCGCCTCGCCCTGAGGGTAATTGCCGTAGAGGGGATAGGCGTCGCGGTTGAACGAGCCTGCGGCCTTTATGTTTTCGAGGTCGGTGGCCGAAAGCTTGTCGCCGTAATAAAGTATTTTGAGAGTGCCTCCTTTTTCCGCATCAAGAACCATTGATGAGGAGGGAGTAGTGAGATTGATGACTTCGGCGGCTGCCGGAACGGCTGCGAGAGCCGCGGTAAGAAGCAAAAGCGTGTTGACTGGTCTGTAAAAATTCATTGATGACAAGTGTCTCTAAAATTTGGTAATAGTGGAATCTTTTTTAACGGTATTACGGTAAAAAAGCTACAGTTTCATGGTTTTCGTTTCAGGCTCCGTAGAGCCGTTTGTCGCTTTATCCGATACAAAAATATCCAATAAAATGTTCATATGCAACACGTTTATTGATTTTTGGCCGTTAATAATGACAATTGGATAAAAAAGTATCATATTTCAGACCGGATTGCCCCGAACAGAACCGTAAAGAAGTTGAATTACCCTGTTTTTTTAATGTATGGGTAAAAACTCCGGCGGATAAACACTTGTTATGATAATATATTGTATTTATATCTGAAAAATAGTTAACTTTGCGGTCGCGATGCTCAATGTGTTTAATTTCACATCCAAACCTTACAAACTCGGTCTCGCGTTAAGCGGAGGCGGAGCGAGAGGGTTCGCTCATGCCGGCGCCCTTAAGGCTCTTACTGAAATGGGTATAAAGCCCGACATCATAGCAGGCGTGAGTGCCGGTTCGGTCGTAACGGCGATGTATGCTGCCGGCAATAGTCCCGATACCATCCTGAATCTCTTTTCGGGAGTGAAATTCACTGATTTCGCAGAGTTAGGAGTGCCCCACGACGGCTTCTTCTCAATGGACGGCTTCAAGAAATTTCTCCGTAAAAACATAAAATACGAAAATATCGAGCAGCTGCCTGTCCCCGTGGTAATCTGCGCAACCGACCTCGACCATAACACCCCGGTGGCGTTCACCGAGGGGCCGATTGCAGAGCGCGTCTGCGCGTCGTGCTCGATTCCGATTATTTTCAAACCGATGAAAATAGACGGCGTGAACTATGTAGACGGCGGCGTGCTCCATAACCTCCCCGCCTGGGCCATCCGCGACAAATGCAAGTATCTCATCGGCATCAACTGCAGTCCGGTGCCCCACCGCGGCAAGCCCCAGAATCTCATGGACGTGGCTCACCGCACCTATGACCTGATGGTCAAGCACAACGCCGTGCCCGACATGGAGCTGTGCGACCTCGCCGTGCAGGTCAACGACATCGCCACCTACAAGGTTTTCAATCTCCGCGAAATAAAGCGCGTGTTCCATGCCGGATATTCGGCAACCATGGCGGCGCTCGCGGCCAACGGTTTCAAGCATCCCGACGATATTCAGGCGCGCCGGCGCCGCGACAGCGCATCGTCGTTTTTTTCATGATCTTACCTCTCTTAACGCAGTAGTATGAATCGTAAACCAATCATTTATCAGCTTTTCCCGAGGATTTTCACCAACAACAATCCCCATTGCATAGCCAATGGAACTTACGCCCAGAACGGTTCAGGCAAAATGAACGATATCACCCCTGCTGTACTTCTGGCAATCAAAGACCTCGGAGTCACCCACATCTGGTACACCGGCGTGATTGAGCACGCCACCAAGACAGATTATTCGCAATACGGTATCGCTCCCGACAATCCCTACGTGGTAAAGGGGCAGGCCGGCTCCCCCTATGCAATCAAGGATTACTACGACATCGACCCCGACATAGCCGAAAGTGTCCCCGACCGCATGGCTGAGTTCGAGGCGCTCGTGGCCCGCACACACGACGCCGGACTTGAAGTGATTATCGACTTCGTACCGAACCACACCGCACGCCGTTATCACTCCGACGCCGCCCCTGCGGGGATAAAAGACTTCGGAGCCGACGACGACACCTCGCTCTTTTTCGGACGCGACAACAACTACTACTATATTCCCCGGCAGCTCTTTGCCCCACAGGTAGACCTCGGCACCGGCAAAAACGCCTACATTGAATTTCCAGCCAAGGCTTCGGGCGACGACTGCTTCTCGGCTTTCGCCGGCGTAAACAACTGGTACGATACCGTTAAGCTCAACTACGGAGTTGACTACGGCGACAATTCACGTCATTTCGAACCGATACCCGATACCTGGTTCAAGATGCTCAGCATCCTCCGCTTCTGGGCCTCGAAAGGCGTCGACGGCTTCCGCTGCGATATGGTTCACATGGTTCCCATCGAATTCTGGCGCTGGGCAATCCCCAACGTCAAGGACCATTACCCCCATATACTGTTTATTGCCGAACTCTACGACGTGAACCTTTATCGCCCGTTCATCAGTGAGGCGGGGTTTGATTATCTCTACGACAAGGTCAACCTCTACGATACCCTCCGCGGTATCCAGTGCAATAATTTTTCCGCCGCCACTCTCACCAATTGCTGGCAGCGTGTCGACGGTCTGGGACCGCATCTGCTCAACTTCCTCGAGAACCACGACGAGCAGCGCTTCGGCTCACGCTTCTATGCCGGCGACCCTGCAAAAGTCGTTCCCTCCCTTGTGGTAAGCTCGATGTTCTCAACCGGCCCCATGATGATTTACTACGGACAGGAACTCGGCGAACAGGCAACCGATTCTGAGGGCTACAGCGGACACGACGGCCGCACGACAATCTTCGACTATTGGAGCGTGGCCACTCTGCGCCGCTGGTACGACGACGGAAAATGCGACCTTTCAAGGCTCACCCCGCGCGAGCGCTGGCTCCGCGCCAAATACGCCACCATCCTCACTGTCTGCAACATGGAGAAAGCCATACGTCAGGGCCGTTTCTTCGACCTTATGTATGTCAACTACCGGAATCCGACACTGAATCCCCACCGTCAGTACGTATTTCTCCGTTCCTGCGACGGCGAGACCGTGCTTGTGGCCGTCAACTTCTCCGACTCGTCGTGCGATCTGGCCATCAACATCCCGCTCCACGCTTTCGAGATGCTGAATATCCCTGCAGGCGACGTCACCGCAACCGAACTCCTCTCGGGCGAGGTTTCCGACAAAGTCGTGTCGCCCGACAAGACTTTCGATACTTTCATCGGCCCGTACGACGCCGTGGTATGGCGCTTCCGCCACCAGGATATTGTGCCCGAAACCAAAAAATCCGGCCGCACACCGCGAAAACCGCGCATGAAATAGTTATCCTAAGGAGATAAATCCGTATCTTTGCACTATCGTTTCATCACCTCCATAAATATTATGTCTGACAATCTTCCACCTTTTAAGGTATTTTCAGGAACCAAGTCTCATTACATGGCCGAGGAGATCTGCCGCGACCTCAACGTGCCCCTGGGCAAAATGAACATTCAGTATTTCGCCGACGGCGAGTTTGAAGTGTCGTTCGAGGAATCCATCCGCGGTTGCGAGGTTTATCTCGTCCAGTCCACCTTCCCGAACACCGACAATCTCATGGAACTGCTGCTGATGATCGACGCCGCCAAGCGCGCATCCGCAAGATCCACCATCGCCGTGATTCCCTATTTCGGCTGGGCGCGTCAGGACCGCAAGGACAAACCCCGTGTCTCCATCGCCGCCAAGCTCGTGGCCGACCTTCTTTCGGCAGCCGGAGTCGACCGCGTGATCACAATGGATCTGCATGCCGATCAGATCCAGGGCTTCTTCGACGTTCCCGTCGACCACCTCTATGCTTCGTCGGTGTTCATCCCCTACATCCAGTCACTCAACCTCGACAACCTCGTGATTGCCACACCCGACGTAGGCGGTGCCAAACGTGCCAACTCTTACTCAAAATACCTCGACGTGCCTCTGGTGCTGTGCCACAAGCAGCGTGCCAAAGCCAATGTGGTTGCGGCCATGACCGTAATCGGCGACGTAAAGGACAAGAACGTGATTCTGATCGACGATATGGTCGACACCGCAGGCACCATCACCAAGGCCGCCAACCTCATGATGGAAAACGGCGCGAAATCCGTGCGCGCTCTCTGCTCCCACGCAATACTCAGCGACCCCGCTTCGGAGCGTATCGACAACTGCGCCCTCACCGAGATGATTTTCACCAACTCGATTCCTTTCAACAAGACTTGCCACAAGGCTACTATCCTGTCGGTTGCACGTCTGTTTGCCGACACTATCCGCCGTGTGCACTCCAACGAATCAATCTCCTCCCAATACCTTATTAAATAATGAAAACCTGCAGATTTCTTATGGCAGCCGCTCTCGTTGCATCCGCTTATTCCTGCGGAGTAACCGACAAGGCCGGGGAAGGCGAGCTCATCGACAAGCCCGACTTCAAGGTAGAGCAGGGCACCCCCTTCAATATCGACGCTCTTGAGGCGCTCGGGCGTGTAGGCGACGTGTCCGTCTCGCCCGACGGCAAGAAAGTGCTTTTCGGCATCTCTTACGAAAGTGTCGAACAGAATAAGAGCAACAACGACCTTTACGTGATGGATCTCGACGGCTCCAACCTCACCCGTCTTACCAAAACCCCTTCGAGCGAAAGCAACGCCGCCTGGATTGACGGCGGTGAAAAAATAGCATTCATTTATCCCGTCGACGACGTGCCCCAGCTTTGGGTAATGAATGCCGACGGCTCAGGCCGCAAGGCTGTGTCTGAAATCGAAAACGGCATCGGCGGCTTTCTTTTCTCCCCCGACAGCAAGCACGTGGTGCTCGTCTGCAACGTGAAATACGGCCGCACCGCGCAAGATGTCTATCCCGACCTCCCCAAGGCCACCGGCCGCGTGATCGACGACCTCATGTACAAACACTGGGACGAGTGGGTAACCGAGATTCCTCATCCCTTCGTAGCTTCATTCGACGGTTCAAAGCTTTCCGATATTGCCGACATCATGCAGGACGAACCCTACGAATCACCCATGAAACCTTTCGGCGGCATCGAATCGTTTGCGTGGGCACCCGATGGCTCCGCCCTCGTCTACGTCTCGCGTAAGAAAACGGGTATGGATTACGCTGTTTCAACGAACTCCGACCTGTATCTCTATACTCTCGCCGACAAATCGACCCGTAACCTCACGGAAGGCATGATGGGCTATGATACCAAGCCGGTATTCTCGCCCGACGGAAAGAGCCTCGCATGGCTTTCGATGGAACACGATGGTTATGAAAGCGACAAGAACCGTATTTTCGTGATGGATATGGCTTCCGGCGCCAAGCGCGATCTCACCGCCGACTGGGATTACACCGCCGACGATCTCGCATGGAATCCCGATGGGAAATCGCTCTATTTCATCGCAGCCAAAGACGGTGTGACGCCCATTTTCAGCATCAGTACCGATTCTTGCGAGGTGAAAGTGGTGGCCGACGGCCTTTGCGATTACGCCGCCCTCGCTCCCGCCGATGCTCAGACCCTCGTGACCGTGCGCCACTCCATGACTTACCCCAACGAGGTTTTTGTAGTAAAGAACGGTGAGGTAAAGCAGATTTCCAACGTCAACACCGAACTCCTCGCCGCAGTGAAGATGCCGCGTATCGAGAAGCTGATGGTTCCAACGACCGATGGCAAGGAAATGTGCACCTGGCTCGTTTATCCCGTTGATTACGATTCCACTAAGACCTATCCCGGTCTCCTCTACTGTCAGGGCGGTCCCCAGCAGGCTGTCAGCCAGTTCTGGAGCTACCGCTGGAACCTCGCTCTGATGGGCGCGAACGGATATTTCGTCATAGCCCCCAACCGCCGCGGTCTTCCCGGATTCGGCACCGAATGGAACGCCCAGATTTCAGGCGATTACGGAGGTCAGAACATGAAGGACTACCTCAGTGCCGTTGACTACGCCAAAGCCAACGTGAAAGGTCTCGACCCCGCTCATATAGGCGCTACCGGCGCAAGCTACGGCGGATTCTCCGTTTACTGGCTCGCCGGTAATCACGATAAGCGATTTGCCGCCCTGCTTGCCCACGCCGGTATATTCAATACTGAGGCCCAGTATCTCGAAACCGAGGAAATGTGGTTCGCCAACTGGGATCTCGGCGGCCCGTTCTGGGATAAGAGCAATGCAGTTGCACAGCGCACGTTCTCGCAGTCGCCTCACCGCTATGTAGACAAATGGGATACGCCTATCATGATTTCGCACGGCGAATTTGATTACCGCATCCTCTCCTCGCAGGGCGAAATGGCTTTCAACGCCGCCAAACTTCGCGGAATACCTGCTGAAATGGTTATATTCCCCGATGAAAACCACTGGATTCTGAAGCCGCAGAACGCCATTATGTGGCAGCGCCTGTTCTTCCGCTGGTTCGACCGTTGGCTCAAGCCGCAGCCTCAGACCGCCGAAGAGACGAAATAATCTGTACCGTAATTTTCAAAACATACAAAGGGACAGCTCAACCGGCTGTCCCTTTGTCGTCAATTAACTGCAAACCAAGCGTACGTGATTCATCACGTCCCCCCCAGCGAAAAAATCATTTCCATGTCGAAAACAACCCTTAAAAAGGCGATAGCCCCGCTCACCGAGGCGCAGTTGCGCGGACTTATCCTCGAGGTATATGAGAAATCGAAAGAATCGAGAGAATGGCTCAATTTCTTCGCCGAACCCGATATCGATGAAAAACTCGAAGATTATAAGGCTGAGGCTTACAAAGAAGTGATGCGCTACAAGCGTCACCTCCCCATGCCGCGCCTGGCGAAGCTGCGCAAACTCATCAAGAAGTTCTCCCTCTTCGAACCGGGCGACGAACTCGTGATAGAATTCCAACTTTACGTCTTCGACTGCCTCTGCCGCGTGGTCGCCGTCTCCGGCAACACTTTGGCCTGCCTCAATGTCACCAACAATATTCTCACCGACATACTAAAATATATCGAGAAGAGGAAACTCGTTGATGAATACCTCCCGGCGCTCGAAAAATCGCTCGGACGTATACCGCGCGGCTACAGCGGAGGCATCCTCCGCAATCTCCTCGACGGATTCCTCGACAACCTCGCCGAAAACGGCGACTGAATTCACCCGTTGTCGCCTGAGCCGGAGTCGAATGCCTTGAGTGCGTCGGCTATATAGACGGTGAATACGGGAAACAGAATAAGTCCGCCTCCCGACAGAATTACGCTAAGCACCTTGCCGGTAGGCGTGATGGGTTCGATGTAGCAGCCGACGGTCGTAATGTTCATTACTGTCCACCATAGCGACATCCAGTATGACGATACGTCGGGATTCACGAAATGCTCCTGCACGTAAAACATCAGGCTTCCCGAGTAAATCACGATAAGAAGTATGCTTATGTAAGTGGCGAAAATCGACTGTACCCAGTTGGCGTTCGTCAGTCCCGAAAGCAGTCCTATGACGTAGGCGGCCCGTATCATCGGAATGAAGCGTATCACATACTGAAACTCCAACGGCAGATCGATGTGAAAATGGTCGATTATATTGAGATAAGGGATGGAAATGAGAAGAAAGAAAATGTGGCCTGCGATATACTTGCGTTTGTCGGCCGACAGAATCCATTCCACTATTACATCCGCCAGAAACACCATGCAGATATAGAACTGCACGTTGAGATATGTCCGGTCGGCAATGAAGGATATGTCGTGGAGCGTGTCGACGGTTATCATCGCCACCAGCACCACCGACAGTACTATCACCGCAATGCGGAGCACCATCACGCAGTTATGTTTCCATAATGAACCGTCAGCCATTTTTCCCTCGTTGTTTTTAGTTATTAACATTTGTGCCGTTTTTTTGTTCTCATTCCTGCCGGGTCTTTACCGCCGCTCTTCATGGGCTCGGATTTTGGCATACTTTTTGCACACATTATAATATCAGAGGAACAGACCCTCGCTAAAATTCAGTATCTTTGCACAATGAACCAAACCATACTTCAAGATATAGACAATCTGCTTAACCGTGGCAGGATCAATGAGGCTATTGACCTTGTTGCCAACAGAGCGCTCGGACTCGGACTGACAGCGGAAGCCGACCGCATCCGCAAAATCGGAGAGGACTATGGCCTGATGTCGAAATATGCGCTCGACGGCTTCGCCGATCCCTCGCGTGAGAAACTGCTGGAGTCTCTCACCGCCTCTGTGCGCGATATTGCCGTCGGGGTTGAGCGCTCTTCGAAAATCGCCGCGGCTCCTACGCTATATTTCAATACCTTGCGTTTTGAACGCATGCAGACCGCCGATTCCGTCGCCTCTCTCGTACGTTCCTATAAAACTGTTACCGACAGACTGAATCTGTCGGCTCTGAGCGAAGACCCCGGTAAAACTTTCAACGCCCTCCGCCGGCAGTCGGAAGATCTCGAACGCCGGGTTTTCAACCGTGTATGGGTGTCATATCCGCTTTCTGTCGACGATTACTCTGCTATAGGCGATGCCTTCGGCGACGCATCGCTGCCCGACCATTTCAAGATTCTTCTCATAGCCTCGGTCTTCCTCGGACAGCTTCACTATTACGACAAGAGGCGGCTCCTGCTCCTGATGGATTTCTACGATTACGGAGCAGACGACCGGCTGCAGATCTACGCTCTCTGCGCACTTCTGCTTTCGCTTTGGCAGTGCCGCAAGCGCCCGGTCTCCGGTTCGCTCGCTGACCGTTTTGCAGCTCTCGAAGAGAAACCGCAGTGGATCTCCGACGTGCGTATGCTTCTGATGCAGTTTATCCGCACCCGCGATACCGAGCGTCTCAACCGCGAATTCAACGATGAGGTGCTCCCGCGCATGATGAAACTCGGCCCCGACCTGAAAAAAGCTATGTCCGACTTGAAGTCGCTCGAAACTTTTTCGCCCGAAGAAAACCCCGAGTGGGAAGAGCTTTTCAATAAGTCAGGTCTCGCCGACCGCCTCAAGGAACTTCAGGAAATGCAGGAAGAGGGCGCCGACGTTATGATGGCTACTTTCGGAAAACTCAAGACTTTCCCGTTTTTCAACGATATAGCCAACTGGTTTATGCCTTTCCATACCTCCCATTCCGTTGTGTCGGATGCCGTGGGCGAAAGCGTGGAAGGAGAGATGCTTTCGCAGGCTATTGCGGCCAGTCCGGCCTTTTGCAACAGCGACAAGTTTTCCGTAATACTTTCACTTGCGCAGATGCCCTCGTCGCAGAGATCTATGCTGCTTTCGCAGATTTCGGGTTATACTGCCCAGATGGCGGCCTCCGAGTCGAATGTGAAGACCACCCGCGAGGCGCTTGCCAACACTTTCGTAAAAGATCTCTATCGCTTCTTCAAACTCTTCCGCAGGAGCAACGAGTTTGTCAATCCGTTCGACTCGCCGGTAAATCTTACCGTGCATCCTCTCCTGTCAAAATATTTCGACGATGCCGACACCCTGAGTCTGGTCGGTGAGTTCTATTTCAAGCGCAAATATTTCGACGATGCCTTCGACGTGTTCAGCAAGCTTTCGTACATGGTGCCCCCTTCCGCGCAGTTGTTCCAGAAAATGGGCTATTGCCGCCAGTCATCCGGAAATCTCGCTGAGGCTCTGGATTTCTACGAGCAGAGCGAGCTCCTCAACGGTGAAAGCCAGTGGACGCTTCGCCGTCTCGCCGCCTGCAGCCGCGGTCTCGGACGCCACAGTCAGGCAGCGGGCTATTATGAGCGGCTATCCGAGCTGAATCCCGACGATGCCACGCTGGCTCTCAACCTGGGTCACTCATATCTCGCGCTGCACCGCTACGAAGAAGCCGCGGCTCAGTACTACAAGGCGGAATTCCTTGGCGGTAAGTCGCTGAAAACTCTGAGGCCGCTCGCCTGGTGCACTCTTTCGCTCGGCAATTATGACAAATCGCGCGGATTCTACGACGAAATCCTTGCCTCCGAACCCTCTGCAATGGATTATTCAAACGCCGGTCTGCTCGAACTTATTTCCGGAAACTATCGCAAGGCTGTCGATCATTTTGCGTCGGCCATAGCCGCGATGGATTTCAACGTGGATAAATTTCTCGGTAATATTAATGCCGACTTTGCCGGATTCGAGAAAGTGCTTCCCGACAGCACCCTGCGTGCCATTGTGACGGACAGTGCTATCGCAGCCGCGCGCAACCTCGGAACATCATATTCATCAACCTCTCTGTAAAACGTCATGAAAAGATTAACAGTCGCTTCAATTATAACAGCTACAGCAATGATTTCACAAGCTCAGAATCCGTTTTTCCAGGAATTTTCATCAACTCCTCATTCTACCACTCCATTCAACGAGATAACGGTTGCCGACTACGAGCCTGCCGTTGACCGCGGTATTAAGCTCGGATTGCAGGATGTCGACGCCATTGTGAAGCAGCGCTCCGTGCCGGATTTCGAGAATACGATCGTGGCTCTCGAAAATTCCGGCAAGGAACTTAACCGCGTGCTCAACGTGTTCTATCCCCTCCTGTCGGCTTTGAGCGACGACCGCATGATGGAGCTGTCGCTCAGGCTTACTCCGAAACTTGCCGAGTATCAGACTTCCATTTCTCTTAATGAAGACCTTTGGAACCGCATCCGGCAGGTCTATGACTCGCGTGCGGACTACAGCCTCACTCCCGAGGATTCAATGTTGCTGCAGACTACCTACGACTCTTTTGCCCGTAGCGGCGCTCTGCTTCAGGGAGCCGACCGCGACAGGTACCGCAAACTTGTGGCACACCTCTCCGACCTCACCACCCGCTTCGGTCAGAACGTGCTGAAGGAACTCAACACCTACGAGATTTGGCTTACTGCCGACGATTTGGCCGGTCTGCCCGAAAGTTCAGTTGAGGCAGCCGCCCTTGCGGCCAAAGAAAAGGGCAGGGAAGGAGAATATCTCTTCACACTCGCGCAGCCTGTATATATGGCGTTCATGAAGTATTCTTCGCGTCCGGATCTCCGTGAGAAGTTCTACCGTCTCTACAACGGCAGAAACACCAAGGGAGAATACTCCAATGTAGAGATTCTCAAGGACATTGCTGCTACCCGTCTGGAAATCGCACGCCTGCTCGGTTATGATACTTATGCCGATTATTCTCTTGACCACACCATGGCGCAGACACCCGAAAAGGTCTATGAGTTGCTCAACCGTCTGCGCGACGCTTACCGCCCCGCTCAGCTCAAGGAATTTGCCGAACTCACCGATTTCGCAAGCAAGCTCGAGGGCAAACCCGTGGAAATTCATCCCTGGGACTACAGCTATTACTCCAACAAGCTCAAGAATTCTAAATATTCTTACAACGAGGAGGAACTTCGTCCGTATTTCGAACTCAACAATGTAATCGACGGCGTTTTCGGTCTCGCCACCAAACTTTATGGTCTGACCTTCGTCCAGAATGATTCTATTCCGGTTTATCATCCTGATGTTAAGGCGTTTGAAGTCAAGGATGCCGACGGTTCCTATCTCGGCGTGATTTATACCGACTTCTTTCCCCGCGAAAGCAAGAGTCCCGGTGCCTGGATGACCGGTTTCAAGGACGAATATTATACCTCCGACGGCAAGAGCTCGCGTCCGCATGTGTCAATCGTCATGAATTTCACGAAGCCAACCGAGTCGAAGCCGTCGCTCCTCACCCCCTACGAGGTAGAAACTTTCCTCCACGAGTTTGGTCACGCTCTCCACGGCCTGCTCGCCGACACGAAATACGCTTCGCTCTCCGGAACCAACGTTTACCGCGACTTTGTGGAATTGCCCTCGCAGTTCAACGAGAACTTCCTTACTCAAAAAGAATTTCTCGACGGTTTTGCCCGTCATTATCAGACCGGGGAACCTATTCCTCAGGAATATGTGGATAAGATAGTGGCAACCTCGCAGTTTGGGGCTGCCTACGCCTGTCTGCGTCAGCTCAACTTCGGGTTTCTCGACATGGCATGGCACAGCATTACCGCGCCGGTCGATGATGCGGAGAAGTTTGAGCGCGAGGCAGGAAAATCGGTCGAGATGTTTGAGCCTGTCGACGGTCTGATGTGTTCGCCGCAGTTCTCTCACATCTTTGCAGGTGGCTATGCCGCAGGTTATTACAGCTATAAATGGGCCGAGGTGCTCGATGCCGACGCTTTCTCGCTTTTCCTCGAGAAAGGAATTTTCAACAAGGATGAGGCTGATTCTTTCCGCCGCAATATCCTGATGAAAGGAGGCACGGAAAATCCCGCCGTTCTCTATCGCCGTTTCCGCGGTCAGGATCCTACTATCGACGCGCTGCTCGAACGCGATGGCATAAAGACTCCGGATAAGAAATTGCCGCAGAACCTTCACATGCCCACCGACCGATAATTATTGAAGTTTGCGATGGAACATCTGCTCTATTCGTTGCTTTCTATTCTCAATGCCATGTCGCCCTACGTGCTGCTCGGCTTCCTGATAGCAGGGCTGTTGCACGTCTACGTGTCGCCCGACATCATGTCGCGCCATCTGTCCGGGTCGGGGTGGAAATCTGTAGTCAAGGCTGCTCTCATAGGCATCCCGTTGCCATTGTGCTCCTGCGGCGTGCTCCCTACGGCGGTCTCCCTGCGGCGCAGTGGTGCCTCTAAAGCTGCCTCAACATCGTTTCTTATAGCCACGCCGCAGACCGGTGTCGACTCCATAGCCGCCACCTACTCTCTCCTCGGACCGGCTTTTGCCGTTATGCGTCCCGTCGCTGCCCTTGCCGGCTCCTTGTTCGGCGGACTGCTCGTGGGGAAATTCGGTGACGACAGCGAAACCGCAGCTGCAGGGGAATCTCAGGCTTGTCCGGCTCCGGAAACGCAGCCGGCTGAGCAAATTTCGCCTATGAAGCGGTTGTCCGGTGCTCTCCGCTATGGTTTTGTAGATATGGTTCAGAGTGTAGGCAAATGGCTTGTGATCGGACTGCTGATTGCTGCTGTCATCACTGTTTTCGTCCCCGATTCGCTCTTCCTCGGCCTGTCGCGCTATCCGATTCTGGCCATGCTTGTCATGGTGGCGGTAGCCGTTCCCATGTATATCTGCGCAACCGGCTCAATTCCGATTGCCCTTTCCCTCATTCTCAAGGGGCTGACTCCCGGCGTGGGATTTGTGCTTCTGATGGCTGGCCCTGCGGCAAATTTCGCCTCGGTGATTCTCCTTAAAAAGACTATGGGCACTCGCGCTACGACTCTCTATGTCGGGTCGGTGATTATATCTGCGATTGCCTTCGGTGTGCTGATCGACTATCTGCTTCCCCGCTCATGGTTCGTGCCTGATATGTCCGCTCCGATGGCGGGCGCCCACTGCCATATGTCGTTCAGCATCTGGGAGACAATATGCTCGGTCATCCTTACAGGATTGCTTGTAAATGCTTTTATCCGCAATAGAAAATCAAAACATAACCATAATATATCAGACGAAGAAATGGAAACCGTTTATAAAATCAAAGGAATGATGTGTGTTCATTGCAAGAACAACGTTGAGAAGAACCTCGCTCAGATTCCCGGTGTGACCTTCGTAGAAGTAGACCTTTCGGCAGGTACCGCAACAGTTTGCGGTGAGGCTGATCCTGCCGCTGTCATCGACAAAATTAACGCTCTCGGATATGAGTACGTTCAATAATAAATGATTTCGCGGCGGTCGAGTGTGTAGCTCAGATGCGGCGCCGACGTGCGTCCCTGAGTAACCCATATCGTGAGCCGCTCTGTCCAGTTGCCCCGGCTGTCTTCGGCACGGTATATGTTGAAACACGAGGCTCTGTCACCGCCGTTCTCTTCAGAGAGAGGGGCGGTGTACTGTCCTATGATGCGCTTGTCGTTTCCGTAGACAGTGGTCGCGAGTTGTCCCATCCCGCGGCTTTGTATGATGTTGTCCGACACGTGGCGGTAGGTCAGTGTGTCGCGGAGGAAGCCGCCATGGAGCTTGCGTATGTTCGGGCGGCTGTCGCGCCATTTTACTATACGGCCTTCAGAGTCGCGTTCAATGCGTTCATCCTTGCGCTTCACGTAATGTCCGAGAGAATCAAAATAGATTTTAGTCTCGGAAATGTTCACCTTGTTTGTGTCTACGGTAAGGCTGTCATCTCTCAGGTCGACTTTATAATAAGTGGTTGTACGGGCATTGCGCACGTTGCCGTGAAGTTCAAACACGTCAAGGTCGGCGGATGTAAAACGTTCGGTACTCTGGCTTTCCCATACGTCTGCTGTCTCCTCTTTTTCAAAGAAAGAGCAGCTGCACAGAACCGCGAGAACGGATGCGGTGAGATAAGGTATGAATTTCATAGCTTTGATTTCCTGACGATGATTGAGGTCGTGTCGCGTTTTACGTTTATGTTTTTAGAATTGAAGATGTTTTCTGCGTTTCTGACGAATGCTGCCCGCTGCGGGTGCCAGCGGGGATCGAGACTGTCGCTTTCGGCGGGAATAACCCTGTAGTTGTCGCCGGATTTTGCAGGCGGTTCCACGAATACAAGGCGGTAGCTCGCGTTGTCAACGTATGCGCGTCCCATGGAATCTCTGCGGAGTTTCACGCGCGCAAGCGCCCCGCCGCGGGTATCGGTGGTGCGCATAGCCGAGACGAAATTACCGAGCGAATACACTAAAAAACGGTTTTTACCGGTCGATGGATTGACTCCTAACTCCATGGGCTGGATGACATGGGGGTGCCCCCCGATTATCAGGTCAACACCGAGGCTTTCGAGATACCGCGCAAGATTCTTCTGCGAGCTGTTGGGAAGCAGATGGTATTCATCGCCCCAATGGACGCAGACCGTTACGATTTCAGCTCCTTTCTCGCGCGCTGCCTTCACGTCGGAAGCCATTTTCGCCCGATCTATGTAGTCTATTACTATCGGTGTCGTTTTAGATATGCCGTTTGTGCCGTAAGTGTAGTTCAGAAATGCTACCTTGAAGCCGTTGATGTCCTTTATAAGAGGAAGTATGCTGTCGCGGTGCGCTGTGTTGCGGTAGACTCCCACGAATGGAACTCCCTGCTTCTCGAACTGTGAGATTGTGCGCACAACGCCCTTGTCGCGGCGGTCGAGGCAATGGTTGTTGGCTGCAAGCATAAGGTCGAATCCCGCATCAGTCAGCTCAGTCAGGTAGCTGTCGGGGGTGCAGAACATCGGATAGCCCGAATAAGGAGCGCCCCCCAGGGGAGTCTCGAGGTTGACCACTGCGTAGTCTGCGCTTTCTATGTAAGGTTTCAGTGCGTCGTAATATCCTCGGTAGCTGTAGGTATCGCGTCCGGTTCTGGCAGCGTCGAGCTGTCGCTGGTGCTGCATGGCGTCACCGGCGAACACAATCTCTGCCTCTTTGTTGCCAAACAGGAGAGAAATAACCGACAGGAGGATAATATGAAGATACACTGTTTTCCGTCAGCTGTAGATTTCGTGGCGCGCCGCAAGAAGAGTGTTGCGCATAAGCGACACAATTGTCATCGGGCCTACACCTCCGGGTACGGGCGTGATAAATGAGCATTTTTCAGCCACATTTGCAAAATCAACGTCGCCCGACAGGCGGAAACCGCTCTTTTTTGTCGCGTCGGGCACGCGGGTGGTGCCTACGTCGATTATCACGGCGCCGGGCTTCACCATGTCGGCGGTCACGAATCCGGGGCTGCCGAGCGCGGCGATGATTATGTCAGCTTCCGCGCAGATTTCCTTCAGATTTTTGGAGGCGCTGTGGAGCACGGTAACGGTGGCGTTGCCTGGTTCAGCCTTCTGCATCATGAGTGAGGCTACCGGTTTGCCGACGATATTGCTGCGGCCGAGCACCGCACATCGAGCACCACGGGTGGGAATGTTGTAGCGACGCAGCAACTCTATGATGCCTGCCGGGGTGGCGGAGAGGAAGCAGGGGAGACCGATCGACATTCTTCCGACGTTGATGGGATGGAAGCCGTCTACGTCCTTACGATAGTCGATTGCCTCGATTATCTTCTGCTCAGAGATATGGCGGGGCAGGGGGAGCTGCACTATGAAGCCGTCTACCTCAGGATCGTTGTTTAGACGGGCAATGGCTTCGAGGAGTTCCTTTTCTGTCACCTCCTCTTCGTAGCGGATTAAGGTCGACTTGAAGCCGCAGACCTCGCATGCCTTCACTTTGTGGGCGACGTAGGTCTCGCTGCCGCCGTCGTGCCCCACGAGGATGGCTGCAAGGTGAGGGCGCCGCTTGCCATCGGCTACCATTTTTTCCACTTCCGCCGCGATTTCTTTCTTGATTTCGTCGGCTACTTTCTTTCCGTCAATCAGTGTCATCGGTTGCTGTGTAAATGTATGTGTATCTGTGAAAATTCTTTTACCGGCGCATATTGCGCATGTTGCGCATCATAGAGAGCGGATTTTTTATTCCCGAAACTGCCTTCATCATCTTGCGGGTCTGTTCGAATTGCTTGAGCAGACGGTTCACCTCCTGGATGTCGGTGCCCGATCCGGCGGCTATGCGGCGCCTGCGGCTGCTGTTTATGATGTCAGGGTTCAGGCGCTCTTGGGCCGTCATGGATTGGATGATAGCCTCGATGCCTTTGAATGCGTTGTCGTCGATGTCGATGTCCTTTATGGCCTTTCCCACGCCCGGAATCATCGAGGCGAGATCCTTGAGATTGCCCATGCGCTTTATCTGGTGAATCTGCTCGAGGAAGTCGTTGAAGTTGAACTGATTCTTCGCAATCTTGCGCTGGAGCTCGCGGGCTGCTTTCTCGTCGTAGGCGTTCTGAGCGCGTTCAACGAGCGACACAATGTCGCCCATGCCGAGGATGCGGTCTGCCATACGTGCCGGATGGAACACGTCGAGCGCATCGAGTTTCTCTCCGGTACCAACGAACTTGATGGGTTTCGTCACAACGGTGCGGATTGAAAGCGCGGCACCGCCGCGTGTGTCACCGTCGAGTTTGGTGAGAACCACGCCGTCGAAGTCGAGGCGGTCATTGAACTCTTTGGCGGTGTTTACGGCGTCCTGACCGGTCGTGGAGTCGACAACAAAGAGAATTTCCTGAGGCTTTACGGCTTTCTTTATCGCTACGATCTCGTTCATCATCCGCTCGTCGACCGCAAGGCGGCCGGCGGTATCGACTATCACGAGGTCGAGGTGGTTCGCTTTGGCGTATTTCACGGCGTTCTCCACAATCTCCACCGGGTTGTTGTTGCCTTCCTCAGTGTAGACGGGAACGTCGATCTGCGAAGCGAGCACTTTGAGCTGTTCGATTGCGGCGGGACGGTAAACGTCGCCTGCTACGAGGAGCGGTCTCTTTCCCTGTTCGCTTTTGAGTTTCTTGGCGAGTTTTCCCGAGAAGGTGGTCTTACCGGAACCCTGCAGACCCGACATAAGAATGACCGTCGGGTTTCCCGAGAGATTGAGCGGAGCGGCTTCGCCACCCATCAGGCGCGCGAGTTCGTCGTGGACAATCTTCACCATGAGCTCTCCGGGCTTCACGGCATTGATTACGTTTTGTCCGAGAGCCTTCGCTTTTACCTCGTCGGTGAACTGTTTCGCCACCTTGAAGTTGACGTCTGCCTCGAGGAGTGCGCGACGTACGTCCTTAAGGGTTTCGGCTACGTTGATTTCGGTGATTTTACCTTCACCTTTGAGTATTTTGAAGCTTCGCTCAAGTCGTTCGCTAAGATTTTCAAACATGCTTATTTAAGTAATTTATTAGTGGACGTTTCGGGGAAAATCACCTTCGGGGTGAACCCTTCGGCTTCTTCGGGAGTCATGCCGGCGTACGACATGATGATGATCACGTCGCCTACCTGTACTTTTCTCGCAGCGGCGCCGTTGAGGCAGATAACCCCCGAGCCGCGTTCTCCGCAGATGGCGTAGGTGTCGAACCGCTCGCCGTTGTTGTTGTCTACGATATAAACACGCTCGCCCGGGAAGATACCCGCGGCATCCATAAGGTCGCGGTCGATTGTAATGCTTCCGATGTAGTCGAGACGGGCCTCGGTGACGGTGACGCGGTGGATTTTCGATTTCAGAATTTCAAGAATCATCTCGAAGCCGGATATTTAATGTTGTCAATGAGGCGTACGTCGCCGCAGTAAACCGTGACGCATCCCACGGGTTCGGCAGTCTCCGACCAGGAGCTGACGGGTTGCATTGTCTTGCCGTCGACAATCTCATAGTACTCCACCTGAAGCTGGGGGAGCGAGTTGAGTTCGTCAATTACGTAACGCTTTGTATGCTCCACGTCGTGATCCTTTGCCCATTCCACTGAACTTTCGAGCGTACGGTGGATGGCCGGCGCGATGAGACGCTGCTCGGGTGTAAGCCTTACGTTGCGGCTGCTCATTGCCAGGCCGTCGGGCTCGCGCTTGATGGGGCAGGGCACTATTTCAAGGTCGAAGCCCTCGAGCTCGACCATACGGCGTATTACGGCAATCTGCTGGAAGTCTTTTTCGCCGAAATACGCGCGGGTGGGGCGCACCATGTCGAACAGCTTGCTCACAACCTGTGCCACGCCGTTAAAATGTCCCGGACGCATGGCGCCTTCCATAACTTCTGCAACGGGGCCGAGGTCGAACTGGCGGTTGTCGGGTTCAGGATATACTTCCTCTACCGTGGGAATGAAAGCGAAATCCGCTCCGGCAGCTATAAGTTTCTCCACGTCGGCCTCCTCGGTGCGCGGATATGTTCTTAAATCTTCGGGATTGTTGAATTGGGTCGGGTTTACGAAAACGCTGACCACAACGATATCGTTTTCGCTGCGGGCTCTCTCTATAAGCGACACATGCCCTGCATGGAGCGCTCCCATCGTAGGCACGAGACCCACGCTGAGACCCCGGGCTTTCGCTGCCGCCACGCGGCTCCGAAGCTCATCGACTTTGCGTATTATTTCCATTTTTTAGCTTGAATCTAAAAATTGCGAATGCAAAATTAAACATTTATCCGCTTATTACCAAACCTTTAATGCAAAACGTTACGGCATAGACGATTAAAGGTGTCGGAGATGGTGCCTCACCCATTAATGAAGTATTCCTTTGATATCTCGCAGATTATTCGTAAGTTTGCGTTATGGCTTGTACACCTGAATTTATAGACTTCATTTGTGAAGTCCTTGCTCCGCTCGGAGAAGTCCGCTCCCGCAAGATGATGGGCGACTACGTTATATACGTAAATGAAAAGTGCGTTATCACCGCATGCGATAACAACGCTTTCATTAAAAAACTTGATCGCATCGCGCCGCTTATGGCTGACGCGGAAACCGGATGCGCTTACGAGGGCGCTAAGGAGGGCTATATCCTCGACTTTTCAGACCAACGCAAAGCCAGAGAAGTAATCTCCCTCCTTTGGGACTCCCTCCCCTTCCCAAAGAAAAAGAAGAGATAACCTGATTGTTTCCGTGTAGACGACCTCAGAATATCCCTTTGATATTCCGTGAAAAAACGCAAACTTATGCAGATAAATCAGCCAGTTATGAATCATCTGTTTCGACTACTTACGATTATAATATATACGATACTTCCGTGGAGTATTTCTTATGGCGAGGTTTTCAACACTTCTAAATCTTTCGATTTATTATGTTTGCCCCAATATCTCGACCATATTAAAGATGATGCTCGGTTCGCAGAACTATGTTCGGATTCCGTCTTTATCGCCAATATTTCCGATGTTAATTCCAATTGCACTGCCTCAAAACTTTGCAATCTTTATTCTGAGCTACACGGGGATAAAGACGATATTGCAAAATGCCTATTTACAATTCAGCATTTAGATAGCGTTGCTCGCGATGTCGAATGGGCGAAAGGCATACTTTTGGTTCAACCGCAACTGTCATATATCTGTCAGAAGTTAGTTGAACATGGATATTCTGATTATTGGGATAATACCCTCTATCCAAAATTGAAATCACATATTGACAACTATAATCTGAATAAGGATTTACTTAACAACATAAACCAAAGCCTTGCCGAGTTTTTCTTACCCCAAACTCTGTCGGACACACAATCCAAAATATATATTTTGGATATTGAAAATGCTTTTAATCTTTCAGATGAATCATTTTGCTGCACTCCACTTATTCTAAATCCTGAAATAGAAAAACAGTTGAGATTAAATTTTATGAATATTTATATTCACGAAAATTTACATAATCTCCACATTTCCCCGGAACTTATGGAGAAACTCAGCGAACTTGACAGTGATCCGTTTTATAGAAGTAAAGAGGATATAGCACAAAAGCATGGAGAAGGCAGAAACGAGGCTTTCGTCGTTGCAGCCGAAGTATTTATTTCTCATAAGTTAGGGATTCGAGACAATCAAAATGTTTTTGATGAATTTTCACAATATGTCGATGGCAGTTTGGTATTGGCGCCGATAATATATATGAATCTACCAAATCGTATCCCGAATGAATCATTTAATGATTTTCTTATGCGATTGTTTGACAACGGTATTCTGAGGGCCGGTGCCATCAAGGATAACTACAATAAAGCTATGTCTGTCATTCAATCTAAAATTGCTAAATAAGCATCATTTTTGCGGGTATATAACGTCACTGAATAGTAGTAAGTTATGGGCTTCTCTATTGTGTCGGTAATTACAGTCGTCAGCATCACTGATTATTTCATGGCGCATTGACCCGCGGTAAGTAATTCCTTGACAACTCATGACGTCCGTTGAAAACAAATTCAGGCGTTTTTCTCAAAAAAGACTTAAGGGGACTGGGATTCGCAGTTTACGCAGATGTGGTGTCCTATTATTGACTTTGCAGATATTTCTTTATTTCAATTTTTGCCTCGGCGATATCAGGATTTGAGAGTATAGGAATCAATTTATCAATCTCTTCAATGGGACGGTTCCACCATTGTAGACGTTCCAGTAAGTCTATCATTTCATCGTCAAATCTGCGGCGTATGACTTTTGCCGGATTTCCGACGGCTATCGAAAAAGGCGGAATGTCGGAGGCTACCGTGGCGTTTGTTCCGATTATGGCCCCGTTGCCTACATGTACGCCGGGCATGATTGTCACGTTCTGCCCGATCCATACATCGTTGCCGATGACAGTGTCACCTTTGAGCGGCAACTCATCCATTACCGGAGCAATCGCACCGCCCCAATCTCCTCCCATTATGTAGAAAGGATAAGTCGTGGCGCAGTCCATCCGATGGTTGGCGCCGTTCATAACAAAGGTAACTCCCTTGGCAATCGCGCAGAAGTTCCCGATTATCAGCCTGTCACCGATGAATTCATAGAAATGTGTGACGTGCTCCTCAAACCTGTCGGCTCCGTCGACATCATCGTAATAGGTATAGTCGCCAATTATTATTCTCGGATTCTTCACCACATTCTTTATGTAGCAAAGGCTCGGAATCGCAGGGTTAGGAAATACCTTGTCTTTGTCAGGATATATTTTCATGGTTATCGAAATCTTTGCGAATAAGGAAGTGTTATATGGAGAGTTTCAAATTCGGCACAATGGCATCTATCATGGGCTGGGGAACCTCACATTCCTTTGCCAAGAGAGGCCAGCGTGAGGACACTTCGGCAATACGGTCGATTATTTCAGTAGCTTCCTTTATATTGTTGCGTTTCGCAAATTCCAAAAGGTCTTGGCGGGTTATGTCGTCAAACTTCCCGTTGATTGACATCTGGTGCTGTGCTGTCCATCCTCCCTTTGGATTATAGGCAAATCCCATGTCGTATGCCGGCGAAAGAGTCCATTTGCCTTGTCTGTCCATAAGGAAGGATATGTTCTTGGTATGATCATCCTGATTGCGGATTACAACATTGAATACCATGCGACGATACATTTCCTGCGCCTGTGAGTATGGCAGTCTCAATGCCCTCATCACGTTGAACGCCTGCTCGTATGAGTAAGAACGGGGATTGCGGTAGTCATAATGCGCTATTCCGCAAAGAGTCTGCATATGAATTTTCTCGCCATTCTGACGGTCAAAACGCTTTGTGAGAAAATGTGCGCGTCCATTCTCTTCTATCAGACTGCAATCCGACATTTCTATGCCACATTCCTTTACAAGCCGATAGAAAGAGTATTCCAACCGGCCGAAATTCTGCGTTTCCCTGAATCCGGCTTCAGCGGTTACACCGTCGAGTTTTATCAGGTAATAGTCAAAGCCTTCCGGAGCTTCAATCTGTCCTGAACGAACTTCCCCGGTCGATGGATTGTAGGCGATGATGGCTTTCGCCCTCTGTCCTCCGGCGGAGGTGCCAAGTCGCACTATTTCGGCTATTGCCGCCTTCTTGTCCTCTTCAAGATTAGCTCCGAACTCTTCCTTTTCAGACAATGCCTCGCTTGCTACTTCAACAAGGGAATCAAGTTCTATTCTGACATCCGGACTATAGGGCGCATCCATGGCCGGTTCAAACTCCAAAGCTCCCATGCAGCGCTTGCCGAGGAAACATAGTGTCTCCACTGCATTTCCGCTGCTACGACCGGTGAGCGCGAGCCAACGATCAAACAGTGCCCGGCCGTAGGTGTCGGGCAATGAATCGGCAAGCATACCGGGAAGCCCCTTGAACGTCTCACGACCTATGTCGGAGAATGAATATATCCTTCCCTGACGCACAGGCATCAGGATCGGCGAGGGTTCAAGACCTTTGCCTATGAAGCTTTCGGCGTACTCGAAATGTGCCAGCTGGCGGTTATTGTCCCATCGGAATGTCCCGACGGGTTGGCCATACAGGTTTACTCTTGCTATATCTACCATTCTGATTCCCCGGTATTAGGTTGTACGTTGGTCTTGTTGTTACCACTTGCGCGTTTGCGCTGCTTCTTCTTGCTTGCTTCGACAAATTCGAAATATTCATTGGGACTCATCTCTTCTTCCTTAATGAGGGGAGAGAACACATCCAGTTCGCCAAGTATGCGAAGCACACGCATAAGGGAATCGAAATAGCTTATGTCGCCTTTCTCGATTCTCTTTAATGTCGTCAATGAGACTTGCGCCTGTTCCGCGAGTGATGTCTGAGTGAAGTTCTGTCGGAGTCGCAGATGCCTTATTTTTTGTCCTAACCGACGGCGGATTTCCCCGTCAGGCAACATGTATATATTCTCTTCCATAGTCGTACTTGCGTCTACTAGGCTGCAAATATAACAATAATAGTTCAAACTACGCCTATTTTGCGCTCATAATTTTCAGCTTAACTAAAGTTTATTATCTGATTTATTGTCTGATTCGCAGTTTAATCCTACATCCATACGATATTGGCAAATCAATAAAAAACGTATCAACTGTTAAAATTTAGTTAAATTTTTCATTCAAGATACACTCTTTTCTAATCCATTCACTTCCTCAAAGCAACTTTTTCACTCCTTCTTCTCTCTCCGAAGCCGCCGACATTAAGAGCGTGATGGAGAGCTACGGAGAGACCACCGAGCAGCAGAAAGCGGTCGGCGCATGGCTCTGTGACTATGCGGAACACCTACAGTCCTTTGATGAAATCAAACATCGCCACACACTCAATGAGGTTGGCGATGTCGCGAAAGGTCGGTATGACACCTTAATAGAGAAACAACAAAGAGGAATTTCCCTGTGACCCAACTTGTTGTCACGCTCAATCTTACTTTGATAATCACGAAACAACGCTTCAGGAATTACCTCTTTCGTTTTCTAATACAACAATGTATAAGTGAAAGGATTATCAGCAAAACTCCGAGCCGATAATGCCATATCCCAACAGTGGAGTTTGCTCCGTCAACACATGCTATCAGCACAATGCCCGTAACTGTCACTATCAGGAAAGTTGCCGATAAGACAAGGGTAATCGGGCTTTTCTTGCCGAGGCCCTTTGAAACGATCGATTTGTACCAATGTCTATGCCGTTTGATATGACGGACTACGGAAATAAGCCAAAGCAGGCTCAATAAAACATGAGCCACAGCCCAGTTGTGCCACACTTCATGGCTGGTTCCATGTCCGGCAATGTGTAGCCCAATCCCGCTGATGGCTGATGCCACGAATGACAATGGCAACAGCCGCTCAATCGTGAATGATGTTTTCATCTGCGTCTGCATTTAGAGAGAAGAGACAGGGTTGCTTCGTCCGGTTTGAAGAACACACCCTGCGGACAAGTCTTAACACACTTGTTACAGCCGATACAGGCATCCGCATCTTTGAAAGCCACATGCTTGTGCCACAGGAAACCAACCTTTCCTATAACATGTTTCGGACACTTCTCTACACACTCCCAGCACGCCACGCAACGGCGTGGATTCATTGCTACATACTTTGTTGCTTTTCTTTTCATTGTTAACTCCTTTTTTGCCTGCAAAGTTAAGTGGTTCAGGCGAAAAAGAGGATAGACGAAACGAGGAGTTACTTGGATTATTCAAGGTTTCTTTCCCGAAACAGGGTGGGACTGATGCCCGTTGCCTGTGTAAACAAGCGTGAGAAGTAGGCGTAATCATCAATGCCGAGACGGTTGGAGATTTCCTTCACGGCAAGGTCGGTATGGACGAGCAACCGTTTGGCTCGTAGCACCACTTCGTTCTTTATATATAGGGTAGCGCTCATGCCGGTGACACCTTTTACCACTTCGTTCATATAGACGGTTGAGATATTCAGGAGCGAGGCGTAATAGGATGGTTGGCGGCTCGTGGCAATATGTTCGGCAAGCAGGCGGCGGAATGACAAGACGAGTTCAATATGTCTTCGGCTGCGCTTTGTCTGTTTCAGGTTGATATCCTGCACTGCTTCGGCAACAATGCCAATGAATGTTTCTGCCAGCCGCCTTGCAGTTGCCTTTGCCAGCTTGTCCGTTATGCAATCCATTCTGTTTGCGAGGATAGAGGCTATCTGTGCCAGTTCGTTTTGCCGCTGGTCGTCTATCACAAACGATGAAGCAAACAACGAGAAATCATCAAAGATACACTTCTCGGCACTGCCCAACAAACTGCTATCGGCAAAAAGCATCCAGCCTTCGGCATTTCCCGGACTTACAAGACGGTGTGCTTGTCCTGGCTGTATCAGAAATACATCGCCCGAAGAAAAGTGTTGTTCCTTGAAATCGATAAAACCACATCCTGTTCCGTTTTCGACCAGTCCGAATATGTAGTAATCGTTCTGGTGTATGTCTGTCACGGTTGTATCCATGTCTTGCGAGAAACCCATCCGGCGGAGACGTATTCCGAAATCGGAGAATTGCGTGGCTTTATGTAGAGGAAGGTTGTCCATATCCCGTTTTTCTGCAAATTAAATGAAAAATCATGAGATTTCTACACCGCTGGATAAAGAAATTTAGAATTAATCATGTTTTTACAATATCTAAAATTTGCATTTTTATGGCTGATAAGCAAATAAACAATTATTGAGGAATTGTATAATAGATGTCTCATACACTAACATAGGATAGAAAATGTAGTTTTAAGACATTTTCTCTTCCCTTTTGTACCGCTATTGGTTCTCCAAGCGTCCAAAAACCTGTTTTATAGCAATAAAAAATAATTCTTTGACAAGCCCATAGTTTTTTATGGATGCCCCCTGTAGCGGTCATCCATGTCATCACATCATCTAAGGAGCCTCTTACATTGTGCGAATATCATTATCAAGTTCTTTTCTCCAGATTAGAGTCCCTATAACTGGAAAGAGGATCGTGAACAGTAAAGCTGACTTGGCATAACCCACAGGCAAGTAATCTCCTTCAAAAAAAAGATAATCAGTTTTTGAAGAATAGTATAATTTAGGAAAATCCCCAGACTTTATCTTGTCCAAGATTCGATCTCCCGTATGCAATGCATATTGTTTTGATTTGTAGGTTATAAGGATTGTATTTGAACTCTTATAGTTACTTTTCTCCTTAAATCCATTATACGTGTAATCAGTAATAGGCTCCTGTGTTTTTTCTATATAGTTGCCGTATAGGTGTAATAGATATAAGGCAAAAGTCAAAACTAATCCTACGCAAAAAAATGTTTTAAATAATGTTTTAATCTTCATCACTACTGTCCATTTTGAAATCCGTTCGCTCCCAAATCGCTTATAACAAATTGAATTTCAATAATTTCAAAGAACTCTTATGATTTTTTAGTGGACACTAATGCTTTATTATGATAAATTCCACCTTTTGAAGAGCCTTTTTATGGACATTGGCGAGTATAAACGCATAGCTGACTCTCTCGTCAGAGTTCATAGACATGATGCGGGCAAATTCTTCTTCAGTCACTACATTTTTGAACATAGGCCCATGCGATTCATTGCGAACCAGACGAATTTTGTCGGTAAAGGGTGAGAGGACATACGAGTATGTTGCCTGATATGGCACGCTATGGAATTTTACCCAGTTTGGATCTTTGTGATCAAGGAGATTTATCAGCCAGATACGCGCTTTATCGTAGGACGGTAACGGCGAATCTTTGTCATACTGAACCTTACAATCTATTTTGCCTTCATCATCAACTACAATAGCACTACCAACCGCATACTTTTCGAAAGGACACAAGTCGTAGTATTCTATGTCGGCTTCCGTTTTTATCTCCTTGTCGGTCGGAAGCTCAGGTTCTACCACAAGTCTGTCGGCAAGGATTCTGACGAGTGAATATGTGCGGTCGGAAGCATCGGCGGGCGGATTGGCGAGGATGGTGCGCTTTACCGAGAGATAATATTCGTGTCCACGCTCGTAGGTAAAACCTTCGATTTCATTAAAAGCGAGTTGCAAAGTTTCTCCGGGAAAATCCTCTGACTCGACGAGCATGCATTCTATGGGATGCTCCAATTTGTCATCGAACAAGTCGTACATAATGCCTGTTTCAGACGACACCTGTATCCTGATTTCTTTGACTGAATCTTTTGGCTTATCATCGCTACAGGCAGTCAATCCTGCCATGGCGAGGAATACCAAGAGTAGCATTCCGAGAAAGCTTATATTCTTCATTCTTTTATTTCTTCTTGAACAGTTTGATAACTTCATCTGATAGTTTGCCGTCCACACAACGCTGTACCTGCATATATTCACCTTCGATCACACCATGATATTCTGTTGTGGACGAATTAGGAGATTCAGTCAGAGTTACGGATTGTGTCAGGGGGGAGTAATTTACATATTTTGTAACCCGGTTAGCAGACACAAGCGTTTCGATTCCCATTTCGACAGTACAGCTTGTTCCATCTTCGGAAAATATAAATCCTAAAATTGCAGTATGGACTTTTTCCACACTATCATTGGTAGTCGTAGAAACAACATGGCTACCATACCATTCAGTTCCGGCAATACTTGTCAAGTTGTCCCCGTAATCATCACTACATGCCGTTAAACCTACCATGGCGAGGAATGCCAAGAGTAGCATTCCGAGAAAGTTTCTATTTTTCATTTTTTTAGTTTTAATTGTTCACTACTTAATAAATACCGAAAATGCAAAAACACTGCAACACGGATATATTTTTTATTTCGAAGGCTCTGTTTTTTAGACAAAAGCCTTTCAACCTTTTATACCCAGTCGGCTCGATGGTAGATTATAGTTAAAGAAAACGTGAGTCAACTATGCCACGTCTAAGTGAAGGTCGTAGGAAACCATTAGTGCAGATATGACAATAGCAGCTCACGCTATATGCGTGAGAACCACTATGCTATCTCTTGCACCGAATGAAAAGTTCCTACGTTTTCACTTACAAGATGAGCATAACGCTTCTTTTATTTCGTATGTCATGGAAAGAGTTGCCCCGATCCAAATGCAAAGATAATACAAATCCCTTATAGAACACTCGTTAACAGGTAAAAATCAGCGTTTCAAGGCTCTTATTGCCCGTAGCTCGTTCCCAAAGGTCACAGTGACAAACGACCGTTTCCATGTCCACAAGCTTTATTATGATGCCATTGACGACCTGCGCATATCACTGAGGTGGATGGCCCGCGACATTGAGAACGACGAGATAGCCAGATGCCGCAGGGATGGCGTACCCTATGTTCCGTTCCGGTATGCCAACGGAGATACGCGCAAACAGTTGCTGGCGCGTGCAAAATATATCCTCACCAAACATGCCTCCAGATGGACAAAGTCGCAGCAATGGCGCGCCGACATCATCTTTGAATTCTATCCTGAGCTTAAAAAGGCTTACGATCTTGCCTTGGAACTGACAGACATATTCAACCGGCGGGTTGACAAGGATGTTGCCAGACTGAATCTTGCCCGCTGGTATAACAAGGTCGATGAAATGGACGGAGGACAGTTCCGGACCGTGACGGAAACATTCCGGAATCACTATGATACGATACTGAACTACTTCATAAACCGCTCCACCAATGCCGGAGCAGAATCGTTCAATGCCAAGGTAAAGGCATTCCGCAGCCAGTTCCGCGGTGTTGCAGACATACCGTTCTTCCTCTTCCGAGTCTCCAAACTATGCGCCTAAAAATAAATTTACACTCGGGTAGTTTTTTAACATTTCAACCGGGTTTTGCAGCTGACCCATTATCTGTTGCTTATTGGCAAAATAAAAATAGCTGAAAAATCAAACGATTAACAGCTATTTGTGGTGCCCAGAACAGGCACACAACCGTGTAATTATAAGAAAACAAAAGAAATCATATAGTTATAAATCAGCATATTAAGTTTTGGCCCATTCTCGTAATTTAGATGTTTTTGCCCTTATTTTTGCATTTAGTACACTTTTAGTACACCTTGAATCAAATATTTTTCTTAACTTTGCGGTGACATAATTCCAACCGGAAAAGTATACTTTTCGTCGGGTGTACTCCCGGTGTACTCATAATTGCAGGTTGGAGAATAGATTACACTTAAAACCCTCTCACTCTATGGCAAAGCTACAGAAACAGACCAAGCAGAACCCCAAGCTTGAACAACGCGAGCTGAAAGACGGACGCATAGCGCTCTACCTTGAATATTACCTCGGACGAAGTGAGGAAGTTGTGAAAGACGCTGATGGCAAAGTGGTGTATTACACCGAAGGCGCGATGAAGGGTAAACCGAAGAAAAAAGTTACCCATCTCCGCAAGAAGGAGTCACTGCCTTTCTATCTAATTGCCAAACCAACTTCGCCGATGGAGCGTCAGCAGAATCGTGAAATCCTCGAAATGGCAGATAAAATCCGTTTCGAGAAGGAGCAGGAGCTGAAGGAGCAGCAGACCGGCATGCGCCTTGCGAAGCATCCCGAGGAGATTAATTTCTTCGACTACTTCCAGTCGTTCATCGACAACTATACGAAGAAGGATGTCCGCCACATGCGCCGTGGTCTTGCCATATTCAAAGAGTTTCTGGAGGAGAAGAAAAAATACAAGGCTTTTGTAGAGGCCATCCGTCCCGACCAGATTACAAAGGAGATGATTCGGGAGTTCGCCGAATATCTTCAGTCACGGTTCAATGGTGAAGGACCGCATACGCTGTTCCAACGATTCAAGAAGGTGTTCAAGAAGGCGACTGAAGATGAAATCTTCCAGCGAAACCCATGCGACGGAGTTGTTATCACGATCGACAGTGAGCAGCTCAAGAAAGACATTCTCTCGATGGACGAGATCAAGCAGCTTGCGTTGACGCATTACCCAAACGAGAATCCCGATATACGCCGGGCATTCCTGTTCTGCCTATTTGCCGGACTGCGGTTCTGCGATGTCAAGGACTTGACTTTCGCACAGGTCGATTTCTCTAACAGGCTTCTCCGTTTCAATCAGGCGAAGACTGCCGGACACAGTTCGGCAAGTTGGGTCAACATGCCGTTAAGCGATACTCACCTCAAACTCATGGGTGAACCGGAGAACGGCGACAAGAATCAGCTCATCTTTCCCTTACCTTCGCATACCATGTGCCTGAAGGCATTGCGTCATTGGACCGCCCGTGCCGGAATCGAGAAACACATCACCTGGCACTGCGCCCGACACTCATTCGCAGTCAATCTGCTCAACAACGGAGCCAACATCAAAACCGTCGCTTCTCTCCTCGGTCATGCCGGACTAAAGCACACCGAGAAATACACTCGCGCCGTCGATTCCCTCAAACGCGAGGCCATCGACTCCCTGCCGGATATTTCCTTCTAATAGATATGCAAAACTGTACGCACATTGCTGTAAATCAAAATAAAAGTACTAACTTTGTGTTATGAACGACTTGACAGTATCAAATATCGAACGGCAGAACGTGCTTAACAATCGCTATGCCGTGGATGCCCTTCAGGAGAATCTCGGATTTACCGGGATGCTTTTTGATGGAGAATACCGTTTTACCAAGAAAATGGTAGCAGATTTCTATGAGGTTGAGGAACGCACCATCGAGCGTCTTTTGGAAGAGCATGGCGACGAACTGAAATACAACGGCTACATTTTAAGTAGAGGTAAGCAGTTGAAAGAGTTCAAGTTGCAATTTGCTCCCGTCATCAATGTCGGGAGCAAAACCACTCAACTTGGCTTATTCAATTTCCGTGCCGTGCTCAATGTCGGTATGCTGCTGACTGAAAGCGAGAAAGCGAAACGAGTCCGTGCCCGCATCCTTGACATTGTCATCTCTACCATTAATAAAAGAGCTGGCGGAGGTACGAAGTTCATCAATACGCGCGATATAGACTTTCTACCGGCAGCTATTGAAGAAGACAATTATCGAAAGAACTTTACAAGTGCTGTCGGCAAATATGTGCAGGGGCATAAAAATTTCAAGTACGCTCAGATAACAGATTTTATCTATCAAGCTATATTCAAGGAAAAAGCCAGAGAATATCGTGCATTATTGCGCCTTGATAAGGACGACAATGTTCGTCGCACCCTGTATGCAGAAGTGCTCCGCTGTATTTCATCTTTTGAAAACGGAGTCGGATACGCGATTCAATCCGAATACAAGGCTAACGGTGGAGAACCTCTGACTTTGGATCGAGTCAAAGAACTAATCTCGGAGCAGGAGCAATCACCGGCCATGCAACCATTCATTTATGATGCCCGCGCCAAAATGGCTTCGCGTGATGTCGCATTTCGAGATGTATTTCACAACAACATTGCCGGGTATCTACGAGCTGTTACACCGGAAGAATTTGATCGTTTCATTGGAGCAAAATCTATTGACTTCGATGATATCATGAATCTTCCGGAAAACCGTGAAGTTCTCAAACGCCTTAAGCAAGCCGACGACGATGAGTGAGGAACTGAAATATATCGACTACGATGGTGCGTTAGAGGTCTATCGTAAGACTGTTGCTGCAAGCGGTGGCGGATTGCAGGGCGTTAAAGACGAAGGTGGCATACGAAAAGTGCTTGACTTCGTACAAAACGACCTTTACTATCCGACATTGGTTGAGAAACTGACCTATCTGGTGTTCGGCTTATGCACCGGACATTATTTCGAGGATTCCAATAAACGAGTAGCACTGACAATAGGCGTCTGGTTTCTTGTTCATAACGGCTATTATTGGCACGCTTATAGCTTCATGCAGTGCATGGAAGCTATCATCTACCATGTCGCCGCCGGACGCATCGACAAAGAACTTCTCCAACGCATCATCACTTGCTTTATGGCAAACGAGGATTATCCTGAAGACCTCAAACTCGAAATCATCCATGCAATTGGAGATCAAAAAGTTGATTATAATCAACAGTCATAAATTCTCTATCGTTAGCAATGCTAGATCAATCATTTAGTGCACATAATTTTTGCACAATTTATAATATAGAAAATAGGAAAGGGCATATCGAATTAGATGATATGCCAATCGATTTCCGTGAATGTGTCGCTAGAATTAAACAGAATAAGGCAAAAATTCAAGAAATAAAAAATATAGCTGAAGAAAAACGCACGGATAATGATGTTTTAGAGTTAGAAAAAGCTCAATCAGATCTAGAAGAACTTTATGATGTAAAAGAAGCTATTTTAGACAGGTATTTGCAACATTTATCTTCAATAATTAGGCAAAGACATTTCAAAATAACATTATCTAAATATCTCAAAGACGACAAAGAAATCTTTTGTTTAGATTCATCGTCCCATGCAATGTTCTTTGCTGCAAAACAGTTACAATATAATATACATAAGACATTTAAAGTTAAGCAAGCTAACCGTAATAGTATTCTTAGTTGCATTAAATCTCTATTAGAAACAAAAAGACCAATATCAGTAATCAGAACTGATATCTCTAGTTTCTACGAGTCTATAGATCAAAAGATACTCCTTAATCGAATTGAAGACAATACTCTGCTTAGCCCAAAATCAAGAGCATTTATCAAAGCAATTCTTAATCAATACAACAACATTAAAAATGCTTCTACATCTGCTGCTGATAAGGGAATTCCCAGGGGTGTGGGGATCAGTGCTTACCTTTCTGAACTGTACTTGAAGGATTTAGACACAAACATTAAATCCAGACCTGAAGTAATGTTTTATGCAAGGTATGTTGATGATATCTTCATTATCTTATCTTGTGTTCCCGTTGGTCAAACGATTGAGACATATTACCAAGGATTAACTGCGACGTTTGCTGAATTGGGTTTGTCATTGAAACAACCCAATGATGGAAGTGGCAAATGTCAACTTATAACGTTTAATAATGATATATCCATTGAAGTACAATACTTAGGATATAGAATTCTGCTATCCAGAACGAAAGATAAAGTATCTGTAACATTTAATATGTCAACGAATAAGGTTGACAAAATAAAAAAGAAAATAGATGCAGCGTTTTTACATTTTGAGAATGTTTCAAAAATTAATATTCATGATGCACGAAAAGATTTAATTGATTCGCTGAATTTTATAACAGGGAATTTTTCACTTTGCAAATCAAAAGCTAATGTTAAAATTGGACTTTTCTATAACAACTCTTTATTGGATTCAAAATCTGATTTAGATGAACTAACGGACTATCTACATGGAAAGATAATAAACCCTTATTTCTTGTTATTTCATGGTAATTATGGTTCTCGCATGACATATATTTCAAATCTACGCAAGAGAATAGAATCTTTTGACTTCTCTAAACGATGGACAGATAAGAACATGTATAAATTTACTCTTTCAAGATTGAAACAAATAGATAGCTGGTTATGAAAAAGAAAAAGATTAGATTGAAATATAAAAAGGAGAGAGTACTGCTGTCAGATATTCTCCCCTATGAATTACCATTTATATTTACTAACAGATATTTCTATCGATTTATTGTAAAAAATGGAATACAATTAGATGGAGATAATATTGTTTGGAAAAAGGGTATTGAGGAGGGAGCTGAACTTATAATTTCTGCCATAGTACGTTGCAAGAAAATCCATTTCGATGGAAATAGCGTTAAGACTGTAAAAGGAACATATAATACGATACCATTTACATACGGTGTTTCCCACAAACCAACTAAATGTAGATATCTATCAATTATACATCCGATCAATCAGATTAAAATAGTCGATTTCTATGAACGCTATAAGCATGTATTGCTATACCTATGTAGCAAAAGTAGATTTAGTCTGCGGTATCCGGAGAAAGTTGCATGTTTCTTTTATTACAAGGATCGGTTACATAGTACTCTCTTGGGAAAACGATCTGACAAAATGGAGATGTTTTTTAGTGAGTATGAAAATCTAAGAACTTACTTTAGTTATAAAAATTACACTAACATCTACAAATTTTATGAG
>ERZ1673743.353-NODE-353-length-74241-cov-109.073828_pt1 | contig 74241 bp, 59 predicted proteins | sample MGYA00580197_ERZ1673743 | MGnify/ENA primary metagenome ERZ1673743 (study PRJEB41218, sample SAMN15661795) | gut metagenome | host: Homo sapiens | place: Canada: London | collected 2015-08-20/2019-03-30 | study: EMG produced TPA metagenomics assembly of...
CGGAAGCGGCAAGCCGATGACTTCCTCGACAAGCTCGGAAGCGGCAAGCCGATGAATGACTGAAATTCAGCGCGAAAGGCACCCGGGAGAATGGATGCGAAAAAACATTTTTCTCAACCTCAAAAAGATATTTTGTATGTTTATATTCGTAAATAAAAGTTACCTTATGTCGCATGGATGCCTTTTCGGCTACCCTGTCCCTAATCTTCAGTCACAGTGCTACAGCACTGCTCCTTCAGATTATGAACAGGTTAGCTCAAAAATCCATCCACTCCGGCTTAACATTTGTTATTAAACAACCTCTTAAGAACATGAAGAGAAATAACATATCACGCCGCAATTTTCTCAAATATCTCGGTGCGGGAGCCGTGGTTGCGGCAGCCACGGGATGTCGCAAATCCGGCGAAACGGAAGCCGCCGGCACTTCCCGGAATGGGGAAGTCCGCACGATGACACGCCGCACCAACCCTTCCACCGGCGACAGCGTGTCGATTCTCGGCTACGGCTGCATGCGCTGGCCTACCGTAAAGAACGCCGACGGAGAGGAAGTAATCGACCAGGATATGGTAAACAAGCTTGTAGACCGCGCTATAGAAGGAGGTGTGAATTATTTCGACACGTCGCCGGCCTACTGCAAGGGGAAAAGCGAGGAGGCCACCGGAATAGCCCTGTCGCGCCATCCGCGCAAGAGCTATTTCATTGCTACCAAACTGTCGAATTTCGCTCCCGAGACGTGGTCGCGCGAGAAATCCATAGAGATGTACCGCAACTCGCTGAAATATCTCCGCACCGACTATATCGACTATATGCTCCTCCACGGCATCGGAATGGGCGGCATGGATGCGCTCCACGGACGCTACCTCGACAACGGGGTTCTCGATTTCCTTGTGGCGGAACGCGAAGCGGGCCGGATCCGCAATCTCGGTTTCTCATATCACGGCGATATCGAGGTTTTCGACTATCTGCTGTCGCAACACGATAAATATAAGTGGGATTTCGTGCAGATTCAGCTTAACTACCTCGACTGGCTCCACGCTGCCGAGACGAACCCACGCAACACCAACGCGGAATATCTCTACGGCGAACTCCATAAGCGTGGAATCCCGGCCGTAATTATGGAACCGCTCTTAGGCGGACGCCTTGCCTCCATGAGCAACAGTCTGACGGCCATGCTCAAACAGCGCCGCCCCGACGACTCGGTTGCCTCGTGGGCATTTCGCTATGCAGGCACTCCCGAAGGCGTTCTCACCGTACTTTCCGGAATGACCTATATGGATCATCTCGAGGATAATCTCCGGACTTTCTCTCCGCTCCATCCGGTAACTCCGGAAGAAGACAAACTCCTGCAGCAAGTAGCCTATCTGCTCCTGTCGTATCCTACCGTGCCTTGTACGGCGTGCAAGTATTGCATGCCGTGTCCGATCGGACTCGATATCCCTGCCATATTCGCGCATTACAACAAATGCGTGGAAGAGGGCAATGTACCTGCCGGAAGCCGCGACCCGAACTACGAAAAAGAACGAAAAGCTTTTCTGCTCGGCTACGACCGCTCAGTGCCTAAACTGCGTCAGGCCGACCACTGCATAGCCTGCGGGGAATGTACGCCCCATTGTCCTCAGACTATCGACATTCCCGCCCGAATGGCCGACATCAACGCCATTGTGGAGAAACTCAAGCAAAACAAACTTGAGGAAGTCTGAATCCGACATTTATCAGCAAATCAATGATATCCGTCGTTCTGATCAGATTGAGATTATCGGTATAACCGCGAGCGAAGGGAAGCAGTTTTAAATGGTCAATTCGCTGTAAGTCAAATACTTGTTGCCTTGCTCCACGAGGGGCAGTGCAGGCTTTACAAGCGTATCTTTATCAGATTTAAGGCAAAATATGACCGATCATATGTCGGAGTCAAGCGTCTGTATTCTCGAATTATCATTCGATTTCGCAAATGAAACAGAATTTTCATGACATCAATAAATAATCAGCCACCTGATGTAGGGATGCATTCCAATGCTGTTTATTTAAACATCGAAAAATTAGAATTACAAGTAATAAAAGGCAGATATGGCACCGCTAAAGTGTTGTAAATCAGTAGGGGCGCTATACAATGCTGTTTACTTAAGAACTCCCCTTGAAGCGGCGTAGCCGCGTATAATGCTGCGTAGCAGCATCTTAACGATAGCCCCATGCAAGCGCTCCGTAGGTGCGCGCAGCTTGGGGTACATCGCCTCCCCCCTCACCATTACGGCTGCGTTTAGCTGCCGCTCTCTCTGACGGAAAGACCGGCAGCTACGCAGCCGTTTTTCTTCTAAAAGCCTGTAAATCCGCAAGCTGCGCGCACCTACGGAGCGCTTGCATGCGGCTATCGTTGAGGTGCTGCGATGCAGCGCTATTGGCGGCTACGCCGCCGTGATAGAGATTTATTATATCTTAAGTAAACAGCATTGGAGCGCTATATTTAGCGCCCGCAGAATCAAAACGTATCCCACCCGGAACAATATAAAGCTGAAAGAAAATGCCCTGACTCAGCGGGCGCTAAGTATAGCGCCCCCTACAATCTTCTGATTATGAGTTGTTTATCGTGTTGTCGCGACATGGCTACGGGCGGCGCTACACCCGTCAAATATATTCTGTTTACGGGCTTAAATAAACAGCATTGGGTACATTACTACAGTCAAACCGGCGAACCCGAAGAGAAGCGGGTTCGCCGGTTTTTTAGAATATTATACTTAAATTATCAGAGAATCGTTTCGCGGAGGGTATTGAAGGCGAGGATGCCCATGTGGTTGACATCCATGGCTTCAGCTTCCTTGAGGTAGCGCAGCGAATGGGCCTTGTCGCCGAGACCTTCGTAGCCGAGGGCGAGCATATAGAGGCAGTGGATACGGTTGGCGTCGTCGAGACTTCCGTCCCAGATCTGGAGGTCGGGGAGGCTGACTGCGAAATAGTCCATCACTACCTTGTCGTGGAGATGCTGTTTGCCGTAATCAACGAGGCGGTTGAAATAGGAGCGTGCCTTCTTCTCGTCGCCGAGCGCGCGGAATGCGAGACCGGCGTAGAAGATTTTGTCGGGCTTGGCATCGTTGTAGTACATTGCGGCAGCGGGTTCTGTCGGGCCGAGAGTGGCGAGGGTGAACTCCTCGCGGGCCTTCTCCTCGTTGCCGAGACTGCGGTAGCAGAGGCCGAGCAGATAGTGGAAGTCGTTCTCCTGCGCTCCGTAGAGCTTGCCCTCGCCGAGATTCTGGGGGTAGACGAGACACTGCTCGAGCAGGCTGACGGCTTTTTCGTAATCACCGGCCGCGATTGCTTTTTTGGCGAGTTCGGTGCGGCTGGTCTGATACTGCAGGGGCACCTTGCCTTCGCCGCCTTCCCAGGGGTGGAACTGATGGCCGTCGAGCAGCTTCATCGCCTCCTCGTGGCTGCCGGTCTGGTTGAGCAGGGTGATGAGTTCGAGCAGAAGGTCGTCGCGACGTTCTACGAGGCCGATGTGCTTGCGGAGCATTTCGAGGCGTTCGGCGTGTGGGCGCTGCATCTTCTTGTAGAGCTGGTCGAGTTCCATGAGGATGCGTGAGTCTGTGGGGTCGAGGCTGAATGCACGCTCCATGCATTCGAGCGCCTTTTCGCGGAGACCGCGCTTGTTGAAGTAAACGAGAGCGAGGTTACGCCAGGTGGTGGGGAATCCGGGGTTGAGTTCGGCGGCTGTCTCCCAATACTCCTGAGCGAGATCGTACTGGCGTTTGTCGTAGAAGAGATTGCCGAGGAAATGGCGGGCGTGAGCGTCGCCGGGGTTTGCGGCGAGCGCTGCCTGAAGAGCCTGAATTGCCTCCAGCCGGTTGGGGAACACAAAGTCGGGCGATTCTGCGGCACCCTTGGCGAATGCGTCTGCGGCTCCTGCGGCATTGCCGGCAAGTGTGCGCATCCAGCCGAGGTAATAGTAGGTCATGGCGGTGGTGGCGCCTGTCTTTTCTGCGGCTTTCCATACGGTTTCGGCCTCTTCCCATAATCCGGCGGCGGTGAAATCGAGGGCGATTTCGTCGTAGTTGTGGGCGTTGCCGTGCATGAGGCCGCAGAGGTCGGCGAGTACTGACTCATCGCCGGTGGCGATATACTGGGTCACCATGCAGCCGTAGTTGAACTTGTCGGTGATATAGGAGTCGATACAGAGCGCCACGGCCTCCTCTTTTCTGCCGAGGCGGCGGAGTATGGCGGCTTTGAGGGAACGTGCCTTCGGGCTGTTCCAGTTGCGGAGGAGCGAGCGGGTGATCTCGTAGAGGGCGTCGTCGAGATTGCCGTTGAGCGCCGAAATCTGAGCGCAGGCGAAGTAGCCGGCGTCCTGCCATGCTCCGTTCCAGGTGGATTTATAGAAATAGTTGTAGGCTTCGTCGTTGCGGTTCTGATACTTGAGGGCGAGGCCGAGATTGTAGATGGGTTCGCCGTCGTAGGGATTGGGATTTCGCTTCTGGAGGATGGCGACAGCCTTGCGGAGATACTCTTCGGCAAGTTCGAAACGACCCTTGCGGATGTACCATAAACCCATGGCGTTGAGGCATCTCACGTCGTCGGGGTCGCGGCGCAGGCCCTCGAGGTAGTAGTCGGTGGGGTTGTAGGTGGCGTGACGGTACTGCTCGAGATGGAGGCCAGTGAGATAGAGCTGCTCCACGGTCTTGATCTGATGTGGCAGGAGAGCAGCCTCGGCTGCGGGGGGAATCGGGCGGATTTCGTCGGGTTCGGTCTGCCAGGTCATGACAGTGTGTCCGTTCTTCACGAACTTCAGGCGCAGATCAGCCATGTCGGCGCCGTCAACTGCGATTGTCTCTTCAAATACCTTCTCGGGTGTGATATCCACGTTACGGTCGAAGAAAATCCTGCCGTCGGCAGAGGTGAGCAGAATGTTGACCGACTGGCGGGAGGTGGAGAACACTTTGAGAACCACGTTGCCTTTGCCGTCGGGCTCGATGTTCATCAGGAGGTCTTTAGTGGCATTCTTCACCACTCCGAGTTCGCGGTAGGGGAGGAAGTATTGTGTGAACTCCTTCTCCTCGTAGGGCATGAGCCATGTGAAGTCGGGCTGGTTTTCGGTATAGACGCCGGCCATGAGTTCGATGTAGGGTCCGTCGTCGTCGGTGAGGCATCTGTCCCAAGCGCGGCCGAAGTCGCCGTTGCCCCAGGTCCACTGCTTCTTTCCGGGCGACACGTGGTGGCTTGCCACGTGGAGCATGCCTGCTTCGGTGTCGCACTCGTAGCCGCCTTCGAAGTCATATTTCGAGTTGACGCCCATATAGGATGTGGGCACGAAGATATTCTTGTAGTTGGCGATGTCGACGCCCGAAGAGTAGTCCATCTTATAATATGTGCCGGTGGCGATGGGGAAGGAGCTTACGGCGCGCTTACCGTGGTCGAACACGGCGTTGATGTCGGGCGGGAACACCGAGCGGTAGTGGTCGTTGACCGCCACGGCGGGATTGGCCCACCAGAGGAATGTCTGTGGCATGTCGGTGCGGTTGTAGAGCACGCCCTTTATTTCGAGGTATGCGCATCCGGGACGGAGGGTGAATCCGGCCATGCCCTTCTGATGGAACATACGCTCCATCTCGCTTACCCACACGGTGACGGAACCGTCGGCATTCTCTTCGATGGCGCAGTCAACCGGCATGTAGGTTGACGGGCGGTGGTGCTGGGGCCAGTTGAATTCGATGCCGCCTGAGATCCAGGGGCCTGCAAGACCCACGAGGGCGGGTTTGATAACGTGGTTGTAGTAAACGAAATGGCGTTTTTTGATTTTATCGTAAGCCATCTGTATGCGGCCTCCGAGTTCGGGAAGCACCATTACCTTGATGTATTCGTTTTCGATGAAAACAGCGTTCCATTCGTGGTCGGTCTTGACGTCGGAGATGGATTCAATCACAGGGTAAGGGTAAACTACGCCGCTTGAACCCTGATAGACTCTCTTTTCGAGAAAAATGGGATTTTTTTCGGGGTCGCCCACTTCGTAAGTGGGAATCACAACCCGCTCTTTCCATGCTTTGACCATGATAATGATATAGAAATATGAGAAAGGTAGTTATTAGAAATCAGTTGACATAATCTGTTCCTGACGGTCGTCGACCAGTTCTTTTTCGAGCGATTCGAGGGTTTTGCCTTTGGTCTCGGGACAGCGGGCGAGAATGAAGATCCATCCGGCGAGGCATATAGCGGAGTAAATCCAGAAGGTGCCGTAGCTGCCGAGGGCGCTGTTGAGCAGCGGGAATGAGTAGGTGAGGGAGAAGGAACCTACCCAGAGGGCGAAAGTGCAGGTGCCTACTGCCACGGCGCGGACGCGGTTGGGGAAAATCTCGGCGAGGAGCACCCAGGTGACGGGGCCGAGTGTCATGGCGTAGCAGGCGATAGCCGCAACAACCGGTATGATCATGATGAATCCCGTAGCTCCCGTGTAGTAACCTATGCCGAGCGCGGCGTAGATGATGCAGAGCCCTGCGGCTCCCCAGAGCATGAGTTTGCGGCGTCCGACACGCTCCACCATATAGATAGCCACGATTGTAAACACTACGTTGACGATGCCGGTAAGCACGATGTTGAAGAACATGTCGCCGAGGTCGTAGCCGGCGTCGGCAAACACTTCCTGAGCATAGTTGAAGATAACGTTTGTGCCGCACCACTGCTGGAACACGGCCACTACCACTCCGAGCAGAAGTACTCTGCGGTAAGGGCGGCTGAAGAGCAGGCGCAGGCCGCCGCTGCTTTTCTTTTCAGATCCGGAGGCTTCCATGGCGTTGATTTCGCGGATGGCGTAAAGACGGCCGCCGATGTGCGAGAGAATTTCCATGGCTGCGTCGGTGCGCGATTTCATCACAAGCCAGCGCGGACTCTCAGGAATGAACCAGGCGAGGAGCAGGAATGCAGCGGCAGGGAATGCAGCGCTCCAGAACATCCAGCGCCAGCCCATGAGCACGTTCCATGAATCGGCGGAGGCAACGGTGGTGCCTTCGGGCATGGGTTCGGCAATGAGCATATTGACAATCTGGGCGGCGAGTATGCCGATCACGATTGTCATCTGATTGAGAGCAACGAGTCGTCCGCGGATCGACGCGGGGGCAACTTCGGCTATATACATTGGCGAAAGGCCCGAGGCTATGCCTATGGCTATTCCGCCGACGAAGCGGGCGCAGAGAAATAAATTGAAGATGTTGAAAGCACCGGTTGCGTAGGCCGACACAAGAAACAGAGCCGCCGAGACGAGAAGCAGCGGGCGGCGCCCCATTTTGTCGGCGAGCCAACCGCAGCACATTGCGCCTACGAGGCAGCCGGCAAGGGCAATCGACATGGCAAGACCCTGGAGCGACGGAGAACCGGCGATTCCGAAATAAACCTCGTAGAACGGTTTAGCACCGCCGATAACCACCCAGTCGTAGCCGAATAGCAGTCCGCCCATGGCGGAGACGAGGCAGATAAAATAGATGAAAGTGTTGTTGGTTTTTTCCATTGGTATGACTGATTTTTGGATACCGCAAAATTACAGCGTATCCAACCGCCGGAAAATGAAAGATTTCTGTAAAAAGATGGATTATTTTACTATCTTTGCCGTATGAAACTGAAAGACGGATTCAAGGGGGAGCAGTCGGTGGTTCTCCCGCAGGCGATAGTGGGCATGATGAGCAGCGACCCGTTGGCTTCTGCTCTGTATCTCACCGACATAGGTTACTATCCGAAGGCGCGGCATCACTACCGGCGCCGAACCGAACCGATAGAGCAGTATGTGTTTATCTATTGCGTTGACGGTGAAGGATGGTACGAGACTGACGGTGTAAGCAGGATTATACATGCGGGAGAGTACTTTATTCTGCCCAAGGACAAGCCGCATATCTATGCCGCCGACGAGAAGAATCCGTGGTCAATCTACTGGATACATTTCAGCGGCACACTCGCACAGTATTACGCCTCGGGGTGTATGCAGCCAACACGGGTGGAACCGGGCGATTTCTCGAGGATAAGCGTGCGCAACAATCTCTTCGACGAGATTCTCATCACGCTCAACCGGTCGTATGCTCTCGAAAACATCCGCTATGCCATGGCGCTGCTGCAGCACTATTTCGCGTCGTTGCGCTACATACAGCAGTTCCGCGGGGCTGCGGCGTCGGAGCGGGTCGGATTCGACATAGCGGAGTCGGCCATCCATTATTTCGAGGAACGCATAGGGAGCCGTCTCTCGCTCGAGGAGGCGGCGGCTTACGTAGGTTTGTCGGCTTCGCGTTTCTCGGCGGTTTTCAAGGAGCGTACGGGTCATAGTCCGCTCAATTATTTCAATCTGCTCAAGGTGCGCAAGGCGTGCGGGCTGCTTGACGACACGCAGCTTTCCGTGAGCCAGATAAGTCTGCGGCTCGGAATAGAGGATCAGTATTATTTTTCGCGGCTGTTTTCGCGGATTATGGGTATGAGTCCCCGCGCTTACCGCACGCGCGAACGGACGTAAAGGCGGCAGGCATAGCAGGCGGGCAGGATCCTTAAGGTCGGCGCAATTCCTTTTTGTATTGGGTAGTGGGATGCAGTATTTTCATAATCCCATGGATCGTTCCATCGCTTCTATAGAAGAAAGGTCGAGAGGTGCTGAGTTTCGCAGCGCGCCGCTTTGATCCTCTTTCATGGCGGCGAGAGTAGTTTCGTTCGGCTCACTGTAAACGGCATCAAGAAGGAGGGTCTCAACATAGTTGTTAAGACTGCGGTTCTGGCGCTTGGCAAGTAGCCGCAAACGCTCAATCAGGTCAACCGGAAGGCGAAAACTCTGATTCCTTTTGGGAAGTGCTATATCCATGTTGCAGTGATTTATACGGCAAAGTTAATGCATTTGTAATACAAAAACAAGCATTTTGCCCGAAAGGTTCAAGACAACGCAGGCGGGGACTCTGAGATCGGCGCGGGAACTGACGCCGGAAGGCAACTGGGAAGCCGCGCAACCCTATAAAAGGTCAGACCAGCCGGACAGGTCTGAATGATCCGACTGGTCTGAGTTATAGGGGAGAATATCAGCGCTGCACGCGGCCGTTGGCAGAACCACCGGCAAGAGCTTTTACCTCGGCTTCGCTCACGAGGTTGAAGTCTCCGGGAATGGTCTGCTTGAGGGCGGATGCCGCTACGGCGAATTCGAGTGCTTCGCCCTGGGTGGGCATGGTGAGCAGACCGTGGATGAGGCCGCCTGAGAAGGAGTCGCCACCGCCTACGCGGTCGATTATAGGGTTGATATCGTAGCGCTTGCTCTCGTAGAAGTCGGTGCCGTTGAAAATCATTGCCTTCCAGCCGTTGTGGGTGGCGGAGAAGGATTCACGCAGAGTGGAGACCACATATTTGAAACCGAATTCCTTGGCCATGGCGCGGAAAATGCCCTTGTAGCCCTCAGCGTCGGTGTTGCCGCTTTCCACGTCGCTCTCGGGTTTGAATCCGAGGCAGAGCTCGGCATCTTCCTCGTTGCCGATGCAGACGTCGACATATTTCATGAGCGGACGCATCACTGACTGAGCCTTTTCAGATGTCCAGAGCTTTTTGCGGAAGTTGAGGTCAACGCTTACGGTCACACCGTGGCGCTTGGCGGCCTCACAGGCCAGACGGGTGAGTTCGGCGGCCTTGTCGGAGATGGCGGGGGTGATACCGCTCCAATGGAACCAGTCGGCGCCTTCCATTATGGCGTCGAAGTCGAAATCTTCGGGGTCAGCCTCGGCTATAGCGGAATGGGCGCGGTCGTAGATAACTTTCGATGGGCGCATGGATGCGCCTGTCTCGCAGTAATAGATGCCCACGCGGTCGCCGCCACGGGCAATGAAGTCGGTGCGGACACCGTAGCGCCGCAGGGCGTTGACTGCTGCCTGCCCGATTTCATGGGCAGGAAGTTTGCTGACAAAGAAGGCGTCGTGCCCGTAGTTGGCACACGAAACGGCAACGTTGGCCTCGCCGCCTCCCCAGATAACGTTGAAATTGTCGACCTGCACGAAGCGGCAGTTTCCGGCGGGCGACAGGCGGAGCATTATTTCGCCCAGTGTAATTATTTTGCTCATAACTCTATTTTGTTTCTTTTTTCACAATCTCTAAAAGTTTCACGGCGTCCACGTAGCGTTCGATTCCCTCGGCTACGAGTTTGGCATCGCGCATGGCGTGAACCACGGTGGCGGGGCGGTTGGTGACGTCGCCGCCGGCAAACACTCCGGGGCGTGTAGTCATGCCGTAGGGGGTCTCGCGGGTGAGAACGTAGCCTTTTGCGTCGACTTCTATTCCTTCCGTCGAGGATACGATGCGCGAGGCGGGGACGCTTCCGACAGCCATGATGACGATGGAGGCGTCGACGCGCGAGCGCTCGCCTTCGGTATCTATAACGATGGAATTGAGGCGTGTATTGTCCTTGTCGCCGTCGATTTCAACCACTGAGGATTTCCACAGGAACCGTACGCCCTCGCTTACGGCGTCGTCGTACTCCGAGCGGAGCGCCGACATATCGTTGATTGTACGGTGGTAGACCACGGTTACTTCCGCCGCTCCCATGCGCACGGCGGTGCGGGCGGCGTCGATGGCGGTGTTGCCGCATCCGATTACGAAAACTTTGTCGCCGGGACCTACGATCACTTCGTCGCGGTTCATCAGGCCCGATTCATAGAGGCTTACGCGGCGCAGGAAGCGGATGGCCTGACGGACACCGTTGTGTTCGGCGCCGGGAATGTCGAGGCGGCGCGGAGTGCCGGTGCCGGTGGCCATAAAAATGGCGTCGAATCCGCGGTTGAAAAGATCGTCGACGGTGAAATCCCTTCCGATTGTGGTGGACAGGTGAAAAATCACTCCGAGGTTTTCAATCTTGCGGATTTCGCGGCGTACCACCTCTTTAGGCAGACGGTATTCCGGTATGCCGTACATGAGTACGCCGCCCGGTTCGGGTTCCATTTCGAAAATCTCCACGCTGAAACCGCGGCGCGAGAGGTCGCCCGCAGTTGTGAGTCCGGCAGGCCCGCTGCCTATCACGGCCACGCGCCCACGCGATTTCTCGGGTATTGCCTCGTGGGTCAGGCCCGCGTCGGAGTCGAAATCGGCCACGAAGCGTTCGAGTTTACCTATGTTTATATGGCTCCCCTTCTTGCCGAGCACGCAGTTGCCCTCGCACTGACGCTCGTGGGCGCACACGCGGCCGCACACTGCAGGGAGGTTGCTGCGGGAGTGGATGATCGACATGGCATTGCCGAAATTGCCCTTGGCAAGTTCGGCAATCCAGTCGGGGATGTCGTTGGCGATGGGGCAGCCTTTGCGGCACGACGGCACCTTGCAGTGAAGGCAGCGCTGCGCTTCGCGGACGGCCTCAGCGATTGTGTAGCTTTCGGATACTTCTCTGAAGTTGTTCTCCATTATTTCATATCGAGATAATTGATCTTGTCCATGTCGCCGTAGTCGAGGTTCTCGCCGCCCATGCCCCAGATGAACATGTAGTTGGAGGTTCCGGCAGCTGCGTGGATCGACCATTCGGGCGACATTACAGCCTGCTCGTTGTGGAGCCAGATGAGGCGCTCTTCCTGCGGCTCGCCCATGAGGTGGCAGATGGCGTTGCCTTCGGGCACGTTGAAGTAGAAGTAGGCCTCAACGCGGCGGTCGTGGGTGTGGGCGGGCATGGTATTCCATACAGAGCCGGGTTTAAGCTCGGTGAGACCCATCTGGAGCTGGCAGGGACCTTCCTGAAGCACGTTGTTGACGATGAGCTGGTTGATTACACGGTCGTTGCTGTCCTCCATCTTGCCGGCGGCGAAAGAGTTGGCTTTGAGCGAGCCTTTGCGGCCGTCGATGGTTACGAGCTGAGTCTTGTAAGCCTTGTGAGCCGGGGTGGAATTGATATAGAACTTGGCGGGATTGGAGGCATCCTTGGAGCGGAAAGTCACATCCTTGTTGCCGCGGCCCACGTAGAGGGCATCCTTGAAGCGGAGTTCGTAGTCTTTGCCGTCGACAGTGACGATTCCGTCGCCGCCGATGTTGATCACGCCGAGTTCGCGGCGCTCAAGGAAGTATTCGGCCTTGAGGGGGTCGATGGTCTCGAGTTTCACCGTTTTGGCCACAGGAATCACGCCGCCGAAAATAAGGCGGTCGTACATGGAGTAGGTGAGGTTGATTTTGTCGTTTTCCATCACCCTTGGCATCGTGAAGTGCGAGCGGAGCTGATTGGTGTCGTAGTTCTTTACATCGTCGGGGTGACAGGCGCGCATGATGCTGTAGTCTGTCTGGGCCGATGCGGCGAGCGCCATGATAACGGCGGCTGCCGAAAGTATGATTTTTTTCATTTTGAATCTTGTTTATTCGGTTTCTTGAAGTTCGGTGGAATTTTTCTCGATCATAGCCTTCTGGTTGCGGATGATGTGGACACGGTTCCACCACATCATGGCCATGGTGAGTACCACGAGTATTCCGGAGCCTATCCAGCGGAGGTTTTCGGTAGCCTGATATATTATCCATGCCAGGGGGCTGGACGCGAAATCGAGGCTGCCTCCTGCGAATCCCTCGGGAATGGCTACGGCGGAGTCGCCGGTGTTTGCAAATACATCTTTGGCGGCGAGCGTGAACGCCGGGGCCAGGCTGGTGACCATATAGAGTCCCATAATTATCACGACGAGACCCACGATGAAGGTCTTGACGACGTTGCCTTTCGTAAAGGGCAGCACGAGAGGAAACACGTAGAACATTCCGGCGAGCGATGCGAGGGGCAGGAATTCGTTGCCGGGAAGAACAACAGCGAGCGCCAGGGTGACAGGTATGAGCAGAATCGAGACCACGAGGGTGGTGGGATGACCGATGACGAGAGCGGGACTCATGCCGATGTTCAGACCTTCAGCGCCCTTGAACTTGCGCGCAATCAGCGAACGGGTGGCGTCGCTGATCGGTTTAAGGCCTTCGATGAAGAGAACGGTGACGCGGGGAATGAGTTCCATTACGGCGCCCATCTTGATGCCGAGGCCGAGAATGTAGGGGATTTTGTCGACAATCTCTGCCCACGAGCCGCAGGTGAGACAGCCGATGCCGATGCCCACTACCACTCCGAGGAAAAGAGGCTCGCCTATCAGGCCGAATTTCTTTTTCAGTCCTTCAGCGTCGATTTCGAGTTTGCCGATTCCGGGGATTTTGTCGAGGCCCTTGTTGATGGCCCACGCGAAGGGAACGAATCCGGCGCAGAAAGGCTGGGGAATGGAAATTCCGTCCATGTCCTTATAGAAGTTCTGGAATTTTTTGGCGGTCATGTCGGCCAGTATCAAGGTGATTATGTAGCAGACAATGGCGCCGAAGAAACCCCACGCCAGGGAGCCGCTCGCAAAGTAGATGATTGCTCCGATGAAGGCGAAATGCCAGTAGTTCCAGAGGTCGATGTTGACGGTTCGGGTGGTTTTAGTGAACAGCATGAGCAGGTTAACGCCGAGGCATACTGGAATGATGAAAGCGCCCACGGCGGTGTTGTAGGCCACCGAAGCGGCCGCCGGCCAGCCCATGTCGAACACGTGGAGCTGGAGATGGTAAATGTCCACTACCGTATCAAGAGCCGGGCCGAGAGCCGAAGTGAGCAGCGCGGTGACAATCGAGAGTCCCACAAAACCTACGCCCACTTTCAGACCTGATTTCAGAGCTTCGCCGAAACGAATGCCTATACACAGTCCGAGGATCGTGAAGATGATAGGCATCATCACGGCTGCTCCGAGCTTAATTATATATGAAAAGACACTTTCCATGAGTGTTCCGGAGTATTAGGGCTGTTTGCCGATATAGGCGAGGATGCCGCCGTCTACGTAGAGAATATGGCCGTTGACGAAGTCGGATGCGTCGGATGCGAGGAAAACAGCGGGCCCCATAAGGTCTTCGGGGGTTCCCCAGCGTCCGGCGGGAGTCTTGGAAATGATGAACTGGTCGAAGGGGTGGCGGCTGCCGTCGGGCTGCCGTTCGCGCAGAGGAGCGGTCTGCTCGGTGGCGATGTAGCCCGGACCGATGCCGTTGCACTGGATGTTGGCGCCTCCGAATTCGGAGCAGATATTGCGAGTGAGCATCTTCAGACCGCCCTTTGCAGCGGCGTATGCGCTGACTGTCTCACGGCCGAGTTCGCTCATCATTGAGCATATGTTGATGATTTTGCCGTGGCCTTTCTTTATCATTCCGGGAATCACGGCTTTGGCCACGATGAAGGGAGCCACGAGGTCAACATCGATCACACGGCGGAAATCCTCTACTGCCATCTCCTCCATGGGAATACGCTTGATGATGCCTGCGTTGTTCACGAGAATGTCGATTGTGCCTACAGTCTTTTCGATGTCGGCGACCATGGCTTTTACGGCCTCTTCGTCGGTTACGTCGCAGAGGTAGCCTTTTGCGTCTATGCCGAGTTTGCGGTAGGCTTCGAGACCACGGTCAACGGTCTGCTGGCGCGAGCAGTTGAACACTATTTTAGCGCCGGCTTCGGCGTAAGCCTGAGCTATGGCGAGACCGATGCCGTAGGCGGCTCCGGTGACGAGGGCAACCTTGCCTTCGAGTGAGAAATTTACCATTGCAGTATGTTTAATTGATTTTTATTTTTAGGGGGGAGCGCAGGGCGGCGGCCTGGCGGGCGAGATAGTCGTTCCAGGCGTCGACCGAGGTGATGTCGGTGCGATCCCACGCGAATCCCCAGTAGTAGCTGTAGGTCTCGCCTGGCTTGTAGGGTGAGACTGCCAGTACATGGGAGGGAGCGTCGGCGTGGCGGTCGATCAATGTTTCGGCTGCGCTGACGGGTAATACAGCACCTATGAAAACTTTGCCGTTTTCGGTGCCCTGCGTCGGGTCTACATATGAAATATATGCCTTTTCAGAATCGGTTGTCACGGTGCCCTCGGTGTCGTGAAGCACGATTCCGGTGGCTATGGGGCGCTCGCGGCTGAGACCTTCATAGGAGATGTCGGTGCGGTTGAGGTGTGAGCCCTTGTCGAGAGAGATGAGGCGCGTCTCAACCACGGAGGTGTCGGTTCCTACGGTAAGCGGCGTGAAGCGGAGTTTTACCGTGAAGCGCAGCGGGCCATTGTCGAGAATTTCGGCTTCCTTATAACACCAGGGATACACGATTTTGCCGGAATCCATGAGAGCGGAGACTCCGGCGCCGAGAGTGGGGCCTACGGCATAGCAGTCCATTCCGTAACCGTGGTCAACGTGATATGAGAACGTGCGGATGAACGCCTCGGCGGCTGAATCGCCCTGCTCTTTGCGGATGCTGTCGGTTTTCGCCCACGATTCGGGGTTGAGCTCGATGGCATACAGCATGTCGAGGATCGGTTTCACGGTGTCGCGTTTCAGGAATATGTCGTAGCCGAATCCGCGCTCGCCGCGGTTCTGCAGGGCGGGGCCGTAGGCGCGGAAACCAACGAGGTCGTTTTCCCAGCCCATGTCGTCGTCACGTTCGGGATATGCACGCCCACAGGCTATTGTATCGTAACGGTGGAGGGTGTCGGAGGGGAATATGCGGTATTTTACCGATGAGTTTGCTTTGGCGGAGGTGAGGAATATGAGTTTGCGGTCGTAGGTTATCTGCGAGGGAATCTCATTGCCTTTGCTGTCGGTGACATAGAGGAAAGCTGACTCGGCAAGGGCGCCGGGAAGACTGTCGACGGGAATTTCCACCATTTCGGAAGCCCGGTCGAATTCGAGACTGTTGGAAACCTCTACCCGGACACCCCGTGAGGAGCACGCTGCCAGAAGAACCGCAGTGCCGCATAATAACAGGAGATTTTTCATGATGATTGCGAAGAAACGTGGTTTTCGGGTTACAAATATACGCAATTATTCGCTTTAAAGGACATATCAGAGAGCCGCGAGCACGCTTTTCCCGCTGTTGAGCTTCTTTTCGCGCAGAAGAGCCTCTATATAGTAGTAGTCGGCATAGATGATGGAGGCGTCGATTTCCGAGCCGGCGGGATGGTGTCCGACCGAATGGTCGAGAAAGGCGCTTTTTTTCGCGCCGCAGCGGTAAGCGTCGGAGTCGAGCGAGGCAAGCATCTTTTCGGCTGCGCCGCGATAGACCGCACTCTTCTCTGCGCCTACGTAGCTCTGAAGTTCGAGAAGCGCGGAAGCAACTACAGCGGCAGCCGAGGCATCGCGCGGAGCCTCCGGTATTCTCGGATCGTCGAAATCCCAGTAGGGCACGTAGTCGGAGGGAAGCCGGTCGAGATATACATCTGTTACCTTCTGGGCGAAGTCGAGGAATCTGGGATCGCCGGTCTCGCGGTAGACCATGGTGTAGCCGTAGATGGCCCAGGCCTGCCCGCGCGCCCAGGTAGAGCTGTCGGAGTATCCCTGATGGGTCATGCCTTTGATGAACTTGCCTGTTATGGAGTCGTAAACCGCTACGTGGTAGCATGTATAGTCGGGACGAAAATGATGTTTCATGGTGGTTTCGGCGTGCTTCACAGCAATGTCGTAAAGACGCTTTTCGCCGCCGTTTTTCGCCGCCCAGAAGAGCATTTCGAGGTTTATCATGTTGTCCATGATAGTGTTGTGGCCTCCGAGAATGGCTATGTTGCGGGGCCAAGAGAGTATGGTTCCTGCCTTAGGGTTGAATAGGGTAGCGAGCGAGTCGGCGGTGGCAATGATCACGTCGCGGTAAGCCGGGTTGTGCGTGAGGCGGTAGCCGTTGCCGTAGGAGCAGAACATCAGGAAGCCGAGGTCGTGGTCGAAAGCCGGGGTTTTGCTCAGAAATTCGAGCGACGCAGTGAATCGTTCGGCCTCGCGGCGAATTGCAGTGTCGCCGGTGGCTTCGTAGTTGTACCACAGGATACCGGGCCAGAAGCCGCCGCACCACTCGGCCTTGTCGGCCTTGCGGCAGTGCCATACGGTGTCGGTGCCTTCTATGTTGCGTGGCATCATGGTGTAGTCGATGGAGTCTCCGTCGGCCCGGAGGTCGCGCAGTGTGCGGTGAATCTGGGCGTTGCAGTATTCGAGATCGCCGTCTATGTCGATTTCATTCCCGGCCGAAGCGGTTGTGCATGCGGTGTAGACCGAAGCGCCTGCAAGCAGTCCAATGGCGGGGAGGATAAGTTTGAGTTTCATGATTTCAGGTATAGTGTCAGATTTATTTCGTTACTGTAAAACTGTCGATGTCGATCCAACCGCGCTCCGAGCCGGCAGGTGCGGTGCTGAAAATGCCAACCTTGGCGCCGATCCATTTTCCGGCGCGGGCTTTGAAATCGGATCCGGCGCGGGTGAAACGGCGCCCGTCGGTGCTGTAACTGAATTCGCAAATCGCGCCTTTCTTTACTTTTACCCGCAGCCATATGTCGCATTCCATGTTGGGGTTGAGACCGGCGGCGTAAACGCGGGTAGGGGCGACGGTGGCTATGGTCCGGCTTGTCTGCGGAGTGCCTTGTTCGGCGTCGGTGCAGGTGTTGAGTCTGAGCGTGAAGCTGTCGCCGGTTTTTTCGAGTCCGAGAGCCGCGTAGTCCCAGCCCATCACGATGAGTCCGGAAATCACTCCCTCGGTCTGGCCTTTGGCCGATATGCGGACTTTGGCAGTAGCTGTGAATTCATCCGCCGGAAATTTCTGCAGCAGGAGGTTGGGAACTTCCCAGTAGTTGGGCGCTTCGGGAGAGAGAATGTGGCTGTACAGGCGCATAAATCCGAGGTCGGAGCCGAAGCCGTAGGTGTCGTTATAGTTGGCGTGCCACTGCCACTGGAGGCCGAGCCGGCGCGAATTGAAGTCGTCGGAAGTAGCGGGCACACGGATTGCGGAAGGGGTGCTCACGGACGGTTTGCGGTGGCGCATTACGGGAGTGCCGCAACCGTCGCCATCCTTGTCCTCGCCTATCACTGGCCAGTCATTGACCCACTGCATCGGGTTGAGGTGAATGACTCGGCCGTATGCGCCGCGATCCTGGAAATGGATAAACCATGATTCGCCTTTATCAGTGTCGACCCAGGCTCCCTGATGAGGCCCGTTGACGGGAGAGTCGCCCTGCGCCATTACGATTTTCGATTCGTATGGGCCGTAGATGTCGCGCGAGCGGAGGACGAGCTGCCAGCCGTCGACAACTCCGCCGGCGGGAGCGAAAATATAGTACCATCCGTTTCGCTTGTAAATCTTCGGGCCCTCTATGGTGTGGTTTACTCCGTCGTTGCCGTCGAACACCATTACGGGTTGCGAGATAACTTTAGTGCCGTCGGCTGAAAGCTCGCATACGGTGACCACGCTGTTGAATTTGGCGCGGCTTCCCGCCCAGGCGTGTACGAGATACACTTTTCCGTCATCGTCCCACAGCGGAGTGGGGTCGATCATGCCTTTTCCGGCTTTCACGAGCACCGGCTCAGACCATTTTCCTGTCGGGTCGGCGGTTTTAACCATGAAAATACCGAAGTCGGGGTCGCCCCAGTAGATGAAATATTCGCCGTTGTGAAACCGGATTGAAGGAGCCCAGACGCCTTTACCGTGGCGCGGTGCGGCTCCGTAGAAGTCGGCGGGCGGAACCTCGGTGAGGGCGTAGTTTACGATTTCCCAGTTCACGAGGTCGGTTGAATGGAGAATCGGGAGGCCGGGAGCGCAGCCGAAACTCGAGGCAGTCATATAGAAGTCTTTGCCGACAGCTACCACGTCGGGGTCGGAATAGTCGGCGTTGATTACAGGGTTAATGTAAGTGCCGTCGGCCATGTCGGGCACCCATGCGCGGTTGTCGGCCGCAGCGGCGTCTATGGCTGAAAAGAGAATCAAAGATGCTGATATGATGCAGTGGAGTTTCATTCTTATAGAAAATGCAAAACAATCTTTTTTACCTCAGATATGAACGGAATTGGAATGCTAACCTATTTTTAACCTATAGTAATGTAAAAAGTCCTTTCCTGTATGGCGATGATTTCACTTATAGATACGCAGACGGCCCGCGCTACACTTAATCAGTCGGCAGGGAAAATGTGTAGGGCTGCGCCTCCGCGGGGCTGAAGGGTGAATTTCAGGCGGTCGGTTGACTTAACCTTACGGGTCTCGCACTTCACCCGGGTTGCTGTCTTTACCTTCTCGCCCCCGTCGGTGTAGATTTCGGCGGTGTATTTTCTGCCCGGGTCGAGGAAAGAAAGGTCGATGGTCTGCTCGGCGCCTTCGTTGTTGGTCATGGCGCCCACAAACCACTCGTCGCCGCTGCGGCGTGCCATCACTATGCCTTTGCCGGGGTAGCCGTCGAGCACCCGGGTGTCGTCGAATACGGTCTTGAGGTCGTCGAACCATTTCACTTCCGGTTCACCTTTATAGAATTCCGGTTTGTCGTACCAGAAGATGGTCTGCAGAGGGCTGTAGAACACTATCGAGGCTGCCAGCTGGTGGGCGTGGGTATTCTTTATGCGCTTGTCGTAGTAGCAGATGGTGTAGTCAGCCGCGCCGTTGAGCATACGGGTGAAGGGGAGCGTCACGTTATGGGTGGCGAGGGGGAATTCCTCGTTGCCGCAGATACCCTCCTGAGTCAGGAGGTTGGGGTAGGTGCGCGAGAATCCCGAGGGGCGGAACTCATCGTGGATATTCATAAGCAGACGGTTATCGGCCGCCTTGCGCACCATGTCGTGGAGCCATGTGGCCCAGCGGTGGGATGCGTACTGTACGAAGCCGCTTTTCACGCCTGCCACTCCCCACTTGCTCAGCAGCGGGAACAACTCATCCATCTGTTTCATCAGGGCGTGCTGGTTCACGTAGAGCCATACACCCACCCCTTTCTGTTTGCCGTAGTCAACCACCTCCTGCATGTTGATCTGCGGTATTACCTCAGTGGCGTCGCCGTCGTGCGAAGTGCAGGGCTCATACCATTTCCAGTCGTAGAGCATGTACTGTATGTTGTGTTCGGTGCAGAAGTCTATCACTTTCTTGCCTGCCTCGGTGGTCAGGGTGGTGCAGCGCATGATTTTTCCGGGTTTTACCCACGAGAAATCGGCTTCCGGCTCGGGATTGAGATTGAGCACAATATCGTTCTGCTCAATCAGTTTACCCGGAGAGTCGGCTGTCATGATGATTTTCCACGGTGTGGCGTAGTAAGTTACGATGTCGACCGGCGAGTACATCACCGACGACAGAGTGCCCCGGTGTCCTTCGCGGGCTATGAATTTGGTCAGACACCAGTCGTCGACGTCGGCGTCGGTCAGCGCCACCCAGCGGTTGCCGGGCAGTTCGAGCGTGAGTGCACGCTCAACGGGGCGCTTGATGGAGTCTACCGGGGTGACGTCGAAAAACGCCTGCGCCCATTGCTCGCTCCAGGCCGTGGTGCCTTCAGGAAAGGTGTAGTCCGTCAGATCCTCGGTTACTTTATGGAATATTGCGTCGGGGTGCTCGGGAAAGAAATAGCGGAAAGCCACGCCCTCATCGTATGCTCTTACTTCCACGTCGAAGCGGTATTTCGACTTGTCTTTACGCGACAGGTGAAGAGTGGCCGAATTATAACGGTCTTTTACGGCGGAACGTTCTCCGTAGAGGGGATGCCACGTGCGGTAGACCGGCGCGCCGGTACTCACGGAGTCAACGGTGAGCAGATCCATCCAGCACTCGGGCTGGGCGAGGTCGCGCTTGCCGAGAGCCATTTCCCATACGCGGTTGTCGATCTGCAGGCCGGCGCGCGAAGGAGCTATAAGCTGCTGTCCGTCGCGGTCAACGCGGTAGGTGAGTTCTTTTCCGGGCTTTGAGAACACTACTCTGTTGCGCCCGTCGGGCGAGGTTATGTCGAGTTCCGCGCCGCAGACTGCGGTAGCGGAAGCAAAGAGAGCTATGGCAAGAAATGTTTTCATATCGGTATTATTCTTCTACGTATTTGAATTTCAGGCGATTGCCGGCGGAACGGCTCGCTTTCACTTTTTTGCCGTTGACGCTGACCGCCGAGGCTCCCGATTTGTAGCTGATGCGCGCTGTTGGCTGGCCTGTCACCCGCATGTTGAGTTTTCCTCCTTTCTCTTCCGCAATCACGTTGAGCTTGGAGAGCGACGAGAATCGCGTGTCGGAGGTGCCGCGGCGCAGTATGCTGCCGTGACCGATGAAGAAGTCTTTGGCAAGTGCCGGATCAGTCCCTTCGGGGTAGCTGACGGCGAGCATGTAGGCATCGGTCATCCATCCGTCAGGCTCTATCCACGAGTTGACGTGCATGAGTCTTCCGTCGGCGAGCTGGTTGATGTAGAGGTCAGTTACTTTACCCTTGTAGGTCATTCTGACGCCTATCCAGTTGTTGCCCTCGCGGCGTTCGATAACGGGAAGGTCTTTTTGGCCCGGAGTATCCTTAAGTATGATGGCGGTGACGCCTTTTATGCGGTCGGTATTGCCCGGGAGGGTGAAGGAGTAGTATTCTTCCTTTGATTTCAGGTCTTCTGTCGGGCCTTCGTGTACTGTCCAGAAGAGGTCTTCGGGATAGTCATGAACGAAATTGCTGTAGGCGAGCTGACGGGGGTAGAGCGGGCGGATGGCCACTTCCGATTCTCCTTCGGTAACGTTGAGGTCGAAGCCTTTTTTCACTGCTTTGCCGCCGGGATGCCATAGCCACTCGAACTGACCCGCCTTGTGGCTCTTGATATCGTCGACAACGAAAATCACGTTGTCAATCCAGAGAAAACTGCGGAAATTGCGGGCGAATTTGTCGGACATCGGGCCGGTGGCGTCGGCGAGCACATATTTCACGTTGCCGCCGTCAACGAGACCGCTCACGCTGCCGGGGAGCATCGTGCCGTGGTACTGCTGATAGGTCGACTGGCCCTCGCCGTTGAATTTCACCACGTTGTGGGCGTCGCTCTGAAAGAAGTAGCCGCGGTATTCGGGCTTGCCGTACGAGCAGTTGCCGGCGTCCTTGATGATGTCCACGCCTTTGTGGAAGACTACGAACGATCCTGCGTCGGCGTGGGAGTGGTTCCAGGTCATGCCGCTTTTTACGGCGAGCATCGTGGCGTCTTTCTTCCACGAGTCGCGCATCGTGGCCCATCCGAAGTCTTTCCAGAGATGCGAGGTCGGCAGGTCGGGCACGGCGGGCGCCTTTGAGGTGTCGACGCGGTAGAGGAAACCCAGGGGAAAGTGGATCGGGAGTCCCTCGCGGTGCTGTCCGGGTGTCACCTGGCTTACGTACCACAGAGTTTCGGGCGACTCAACGCCCATGGCGTAGGCAAGAATTATGGAACCTTCGCCGGTTACGTTCTTATGGCTGTCGCCGAACGGCAGACTGTATAGAATGCCGGTACGGGGGTATGCGGTGTGGCAGAAAAACGTGGGCAGTTTCTCCATCTGGGGAATTTCTTCAAGTTTATCCGAGGGATGGCTGTTGAGCCACGCCAGACGCATGAGCATGGCTTCGGTAGTACCGAAGCTCGCGTAGTTGATGCTCTCGTACATTCCGCCGTCGCGGTCGAAAGTCTTAGGCTTGTGCTGAATTACGTCGCCCGCGAACGAGAACCATTCCGGAAGTGCCTCGACAACCGACTGCGCTGCTTCGGCTGCCTCGGGCACCTCATTGCTTATGGCAAGAGCAAGTATGCCTCCCATACCGGCGCACGACGTCCACCAGTTGTGGCCCATCGAGTTCAGTGAGTGAACGCGGGTGTCGTCGGTAATCCAGTCGCCCACGAGGGGCTCCACGGCGAGGCGGTAGAGGCCGTCGGCTATTTCTTTGCGTTCCGAAGGGGTAAGGTAGCTGTAGACCGCGTCGTAGGCGAGTGCGAGCTGAAACGACTTGTGAGCCATCTGAAGTTCGCTGCGCCATGCCGGGCGGCGGGCGAGCATCTCGGCGTCGCCCCACGATTTCACTTTCGCTGTTTTAAGCAGCGTTTCCTTGATTTTTTCGGCATACTTTTTGTCGCCGGTCATCTGGTATGCAAGAGCGGGATACTCGAGTTTGCGCACGTCGGCCTTTCCGTCTGCCACTTCGAGGATTTTTTGCCATGCAGCCTGAAGAGCCGTGTCGGTTTTCAGCGCTTTTTTTGCCGATTCCACCCGCTGGGGAGTAAAGAGCAGCGAGGGGTGCTTGATGGCCGCTGTCGCTGCCGCGAACCCGAGCAGAAGCAGGATTATCGAAAAAAATGTTTTCTTCATGATATGAGGGGTGTTTTGTTACTTGAATACGATGTTGTGGGCATGTTCGCCTATGAAGATGCGGGCCATGTCGCCAGTTTTGTACCATTTCGGTTTTTCCGGCATGTCGTCGGAGATGCGCCGGCCGTTGATGGTGAGATTCTCGAAGGTGATGTCGCTTACGGTGCGGTCTTCGTTGTAGCCGGCTATGATGGAGAGTTCTGCGTTGGATCCGTTGTAGTCAACGTTGCGGAAAACTATGTTGCGCACCGCTTTGCCCGGTGCCTTGCAGTATTTTTTGTTGAAAAATATGCGCATGTCTATGAGCCGGCCCTGACGGAAATCTTCCACGCGGATGTCGTCGAACATCACGCCGTCAACGATATTATTGTCGCCGCAGGTAATGGCCATGCAGCCTTGATAGTCGAGCTGCTTTTCCTTCTGGTCGAGAATGTCGATGTTCTTGTACAGTATGTTTGTGATGGTGTCGGATGGAGCGTCGATGCCGATTTCAGTGGCGCTCCCGTGGAGGCCGATCATGATCGGATGGGCCACGTCGGCCCACAGCGTGGAGTTTTTCATCGTGATGTTGCGGCATCCGCCCCGGAATCCTTTTCGGGTGGCGTAGACGGTGGAACAGTCGTCGGAGTTGCGGCAGAAAACGCCGTCGTAGCTCACGTTGTTGCTGGCGAAAACATTCATGCCGTCGCCCCAGCCGTAGTAGCTGATTGACTTCACGTTGGTGACGCTTACAGAATCGCTCTGTCCCACGGGAAGCTGAGTTACTATCACGCCGTCGGCGCTGACGCATTTCGAGCGTTTTATGTAGATGCCCTCGCCGCGTTTTTCGGGGTGGATTTCGCCACGGCCGCAGAATTTTACGTCGCGGACTCCGTCGGCTATCAGCGAGCCGGCCACGCGGGCGCCTCCGTCAACGTAGACTGTGGTGCCCGAGGGGATTCGCAGTGTGTCGCCCGGCAGGGCATGGTAGCCGGGAGCGAAGTATAGCACCGGAGTTTTCGTGGGATTGAATTTCGCAAGGGGAGACTGTGGATTTTTCTTCACGAGCCGGCCGTAGTCTGCGGCTTTCTTAAGGTTCGGACGCTCGGCAATGGGGCTGGCGAAGAGATGTAGATTGTGGAAGATGTCGCCGTTCACTTCAACCGAGATGTTGCGCGGCTTGTCGAGAGTGAAGAGCAGGGTGTCGCCCGACACTGCGGGCGTGATATTGTAGGAGAGGGGACGGATGCGGGCGCTCTTTACAGGAGTGGCGCCGCGGGAAATGACTCTCACGTCGGTTGCGCCTTCCATGTCGAAGTATGCCATCGAGGCATATTCCACATGATGTTTTGTGTCGCGCACTTCGTCGACTTTTACCGGGTAAACCGCTACGGGAAGCCATTGGCCGCCGTTCTGGCTGACTTCAACGGTGAAATCGTCTGATTTTGTGATGACGCCGTTGCCGGCCGGATATGTTGTAAGTTCGGCCTGGGCGCCTATGGCGAGAAGTGAGGCGAAAAGAGAAGTGATGAGTCGCATTGTTTTTCAGGTTTTTATATGAATCCGGCACACGGTCAGCCGGTTGAGTGGACCGTGTGCCGGACTGTAAAGTTAGGAATTATTCGCGGTAAAGCATCAGGGTACCCCAGCCGAGCTGGTCGAAGGCGCCTGAGGTGTTTCCGTAACGGCCGTCGCCTGAGCCGCCTTCGGGACGCATCTTGTCGGCAGCCATCTTGGCATATATGAAGCCGGTGCTGAGACCTTTCACCTTTGCATAGTGGTTGTAGTAGATCTCCCATCCGGTACGGAGATTGCCGCGGGCGTTGTCGTTGGCGGCTTCCGTGTGGTGGGCACCGTGATTTTTGTCGCGGCAGGTGCAGTCCTCGCAGTAGCTGTATTCCTGGAAGGGCATCGGCTTGCTTCCGATGAGCCAGCCGCCGTCGGCGTTTTTATTGTCGGTGCCGGTGCGGAGGTTGAAGAGCGCCACATACTCGCCCATGGCCATGAGAGCATTGCCGTTGGCGGCGAAGAAGTCGAGCTGCGGTATTTCGGGATTGCAGGTGTAGAGTGTGTAGGCAATCTGGGCGAGATTGGCTGTAACGGCAGCCGACATCTGGGCGTGGCCCTGGTCACGGCCGCTTTCCTGATTCTGACCTATGCGCTCGCCGTTGAGGGGGTCGGTGTGGTAAGCCTGGATGAGTTTGCGGATGCAGCCGTTGCCCTCGCCGGTGTAGAAATAGTTGACCACGAAGTTGACCATGTCGTCGTTTTCGGTGAGGATGCCTATGGAGAGGTATGAGCACATGTTCACGAGATCCCAGTTTGACCAGTAGTGGTCGGGGCAGGTGCCGGCGTGGGTGGTCATGAAGTTGTAGTTCTTCGGGGCGAACACGTCGGTCATCCATTTTTTGAACTTTTCAAAGTCGGCTTTCGCCCAGCCTTCGTAATCGCGGAGGATTTCTGCGGCGTTGGCGAAGGTGTAGCCCTGGGCGCCGGCGGCAAGCATCTGGTTCTGGTCGCGCGAGGTGATGCCTTTGCAGACGTCGGCCCAGCGGTTGCAGATGTTTACGGCGGTGTTGGCATAATCGTTGTCGCCCGTGAGCTTCCACAGCAGAGAGAGCTGGTAGGCTGCGGCAGCGTCGCGCATGGCTTCGGCGTAGTGTTCTTTGCCGTCGGCGGTGATTCCTGTTCCGTCGCCGCGGACAATCCATTCAAGGGGCGAGGGGGTGTAGCCTTTCTGAGCGTAAGGGCTGTTCTTGAGGTTGGCGAACTCCTCCTTTACGGGAGCGGGGGCCGTGCCGGCGTCGAGCGAGGCTTTTACGCGGTCGAAATCGTCCTGGCTCCACATGGCGCAGGGGTGGTTGTAGGTATACTGACCTTCCACAGGCTTCTCCACATTGTCGAGATTGAGGTCGACCACGCCGAATTTGTTCTCGCGGCACGATGAAGCGTACATCGCAGCCGAAATGGCGAGCGCCGACACGAGAATATTCTTTATTGTCATAGCTGGTAAGTCTGGTTTTATTTAAGCCGCCGGGAGATTCCGGGACGGTTTCTCCCGGCAGCACGGATTGTTGGTTTTCTGTTTATTTGATTACTTCGTAGGTGACGTTGTCCTGTTCCTTGACGTACTTTTCGAGATCGGCGATCGACTTGAATGTCTGAACCCAGTAGATCTTGTAGGTACCTCCGTCGGGGAGCTTCTGGATGTCGGCGTACTTGAAGGTAATGGTGTTGAAGGTGGCAACTGAGGTGGTCGGGAGCTTGCCTCCGTTGCCCCAGCCCTGCTCGGTGAGGCTGTAGATGAACACGTGGGAACCGTCGGAGCACTTGTAGTCGTGGAGCCACTTGTTGTTATTGCCGTTGAGACCGCCGCTGAACCCTTTGCCCTCGCAGTTGCCGCCGGAGCCGTCGAGAGTGATGTTGCGGGCGGTTACGGTGGAGTACTTGTCCTTCAGATCCTCCATCTTCACTGCGAAGATGGGATATTCGCCTGCGTGGAAGTAGACTTTCTTCATCCAGCTGCGGAAGTCCTGACGGGCCTTGTTGGCGTTGCCTGCCACGTCGACTTCATAGTATCCGTAGTTCCAGGTGCCGGTGCCGTTGGTGCCGTACCAGCTCATGAGGGCTTCGTCGTGGTAGAGTTCGCGGATGAGACCTGCGGCCAGATTCATCTCTATCGAGCTGCTCTTGCCGGTCTCGGGGCAGGTGGCGGTGATGGTGAAGTTGCCGAAGTTGCCGTCCTGGTTGAGGGTTACAACGCCGTCCTTGACGGTTGCGATTGACTCGTCGCTCGAGGTCCACTCGATGAGCGACATCGTGCAGTTGGAGGGCACGGTGGTGAAGTCGAGATTGACAACCTGCTCGTTGTAGGCGCAGAAATATCCGCTGTTTACCGAGAACTTCTGGTCGATCGTTATATCCTCGGGCTGAACAACCTGGCGCACGATGATTTCCTTGCTTGCCGAAAGGTTGGAGCCGTCGAAAGTTCTGGCGGTGATGGTTACGTGCGCTTCGATTTCGGGGTTGGCCACGCCGGTTACCACGCCGTTTTTGTCGACGGTGGCAACGGCCGTGTTGCTCGATGTCCAGTCGAGGGTGCGGTAGGTTGATTCAATCGGGAGGATGGTGGTGCTGAACTTGATGGTTTCGCCGGCGTAAACCTCGTCGGCGTCGCTGCTGATTGAGATTTCAGTGGCGGGAACGAGCGCATCGCTAACCATTACTTTTACAGAGCTTGCTATGCCGGAGGAGGCGTAGAAAGGTTTCGGAGCCACCTGGATAATCGAATAGCCTGTGCCGTCGGCGCTCAGCGCTGTGATGTTGCCTTCGGCGTCTACGCTCACGTTCTCAGGATTCGATGAGCTCCATTCAACTTCGTCGGAGGTGATGTTGTCGGGACCTATTGAATATTCGAGTTTCATGGTCTCGCCCTTGATGAGCGGGAGGGTTGTCACGTTGTTGGCGTCGGCATACAGGAGCTTCTGCTTGTCCTGCGGAATCCGGAGCTCAACTTGGCTGGGATACACTACGGGGTTGAGGTCGCCGTGGGTTATGGCGTCGTCGCCGCAGGAGCTGACAGCAGCGGCAGCCATTAAAGCGATGGAGCCCGTAATGAATATATTGTTGAATTTCATTGTTGTTCCTGTTTAGTTAGATTGACATACGGTTAATTCCACTGGGGATTCTGTCCGAGCTGCGGGTTGAGCTGGCGCTGGTCGGAGGGCAGAGGATTGAGGTAGAGCTTGGAATTGTTTTTCCAGGCGCCGCGGTCGGTGAATATGATTATGCAGCCTTCGGCATCGAGGTTGGTGGTGTTCCACGTTGCCTCATACTGGGTTCCGCGGATTTTCACGCCGACCATGTCCATTGCCATTTCGTCGGGAGCGGTGGCCCAGCGCTTGAGGTCGTCGAGACGGAAGCCTTCGAGGAAGAACTCAACGGTGCGTTCGCGGCGGATTTCCTCGCGCATCGACAGTCCGTGGGCGCTTGCAAAAGCGTTTGTAAGCTTGGGCATGTTGGGATTCACGCGGTTGCGCACGAGGTTGAGCGACATGTTGAGTTCGTCGTCGGTTATGGCGTTGTTTAGCTCGTAAGATGCCTCGGCAAAGTTCAGAAGCACTTCCGCATAGCGGATATAGGGGTAGTCGTAGCTTTCGTAATAGTCGGCCACTTCGCGCTCCGTCGCCCATTTCCATACGTGGTAGCCCGAGCCGCCTCCGCCTGCGAAGGTGTAGCTGTTCTCGAGGTCGGAATCATCCCACTTTGTACGGGGTTTTGAGTCGTTGTCCCAATAGTGTTCGCCGGGTTTCACGAGGGTGTTGGTCATACGGTTGTCGCGGTTGGTGAATTCGCTCACCATACGGTCGTAGCCCTGGAAACGGGGCGATTTGTCGATGGGCAGACCGTCGTCGCAGAGATAGAGGTTGGCGAGCTTGCGCGATGCCATTACGGCGTTGCCCGAGGTGTGGATGGCGTGGGTGATGTTCTGAGCGTATTTATCGCCCAGACGGCGGCGGCTGGCGAGGATATACTCGGTGTTGTTCGATTTGGTGAGACCGGCGGGGTTGCACTGTGCATCCTCGAGTATAAACATGTAGCGGTAGCTCTGGTTGCCGAGCTTGGCATTGTAGAAGAGGCTGTAGTGATTGTCGTCGATCACCTGCTTGGCGGCCTTGCGCGCCTGGGTGAGGAGCTCGGTCACGCGGGGTTCGTTGGCGGTGGCGTCCTTGCCCCCGTTGTGGAATTTCTGCCAGGTGCCTTCGTAGAGAGCGATGCGGGAGAGGAGTGCGAGGGCTGCGCTTTTGGTTACACGTCCGGCTTCAGCCGGTGTGTCGGGCAGTCCGTCGGCTGCTTCCCAAAGGTCTTTGAGGCACTGGTCGATCACGTCGCCGCGGTCATCGCGCGGACCGTAGAGCTCGCCCGAGTCGAGGTCGAGGGGGCTGGTGAGCAGGATAACATCGCCGTAGTTCTGCACGAGTTCGAAGTGACACATTGCGCGGAAGAACTTGGCTTCTGCCACCGGAATCTTTATTCCTTCCTGGTCGCCGAATCCTTCGGCGTTCTTGAGCAGAAGGTTGGTGTAGAAGATGCGCTTGTAGTTTTCGTTATATGTTCCGTCGGTGGCGGGTACTACGTTGATGCCCTGGCTGAAGTTGTTGATGCTGGTGCCTCCGAGCAGATCGGAGCGATAGTCGCTGTGCGGATTGTCGCTGACGCCGCGGCTCAGGTCGGGAACCCAGCCGTAGAACTGGTTGGCGTAGAGGCGGAAATTGTCGGCGGTGTTCCAGACCATATTGTCGCCCATCTGAGCTTTCGGCTCGAGGTCAAGGCAGGAAGTGGCTGAGAACCCCATGAGGGATATGCCGGCTGCAATGATATATGAATTGAATTTCATTGTGGTTTCCTTTATTGGTTTAGAAAGTTAAGTTGAGACCGAAAGTCCAGTTGCGGGTGAAGGGGTAACGGGCAGTGCCGCCGCCGTCGCGCTTGGCTTCAGGATCCCATCCGTCGCGGAGTTTGGTGGTTTCCCAGAGGTCGCTGCCGCTCACGTAGACGCGGGCGCCGGTCAGGCAGTGGGTGGCGGCCAGCCAGTTCTGCGGGAGGGTGTAGCCTACAGTTACGTTTTTAAGGCGGAGATAGCGGCCGTCCTGAGCGGAGAGCGACGATGCCTGATAGTTGTATTTGTTGATGGTGGTGTCGGTGGTGTAGGGGTTGTAGAATCCGTCGGGATTCTCCGGGCTCCACACGTTGCCGATTGAAGCGCGGCTGGTGTTGGTGTACAGCGCGTTGAAAGGCATTGTCTGGTTGTTGAGCTCGCGGAAAACGAAGCGGTTGGCGGCTCCCTGGAAAATCATGCTGAAGTCGAGTCCTTTCCAGCTTGCGCCGAAGTTGAACGAGTAGGAGATTTCGGGTGAGTCGGAGCCGAGGTAGATGTAGTCTTTCTCGTCGAGAACGCCGTCGCCGTTTTCGTCACAGTAGAGGTTGTCGCCCACACGGAGGTTTTTGGGCATGCCTATGCCGTTGCCGTCGTAGTATTTGGTGATGTAGGCGTTGAGCATTTCCTCGTTCTGGATCTTGCCGGCGTAGCGCATGCCGAAGATGGAATAGAGGGGATAACCCTGCTGGGTTTTCACGTAGCCTGACTTGAGCACGGTAGTGCCTCCGAAGTCGGTCAGCTCGTTGCGTGCGAAGGTGAGGGTACCTCCGACGTGCCATTTCACGTCGCCTGCACGGCCATTGTAGGTGAGCTGTCCTTCATAGCCCCAGCCCTTGAACTTGCCGGCGTTGGCCGAAGGTGCCTTGTCGCCGAGGGTGGCGGGATAGGTTATCGCCACGAGCATATTGTCGTTGTGCTTCTCGAAGTAGTCGAGCTGACCGGTGATTGAGCCGTTGAGCAGTGAGAAGTCGAGACCGACGTTGAAACTCTTTATGCGCTCCCAGTGGCGTGAATTCGAGGCAAATTCGCCGTTGGTGGCAATGTAGGTGAGCTTGTTGCTGCCTATGTATGCACCGCTGGCAGTCTTCAGGTCATAGAGCTGTACGCCGTCGTAGCGGCCGATGCCGCTCTGATTGCCCATTTCGGCGTATGAGGCGCGGATCTTGAGGTTGGAGAGCCAGGTGAGGTCGCGCATGAACTTTTCCTGGCTGATGCGCCAGCCGCCGGAAATGCCGTAGAAGAAGTCCCAGCGGTTGCCGGGCTGGAATTTCGACGAACCGTCGTAGCGGCCGTTGAATTCGATAAGATAGCGGCCGTCGAAATCGTAGTTGAAACGTCCGAAGTACGAGAGATTGGATTCCTGCCAGCGTTCCACACCGTTGAGGGTGATTTCGCCTGATCCGTTCACAACCTCGAGTCCGTTTTGGATTTCTTTGGCGTTGACTCCGAACTTCCGGTAGTCTTTAAACTCATACTGAACACCGAGCATAAGGCTGAAATTGTGCTGGTTCATGAGCGTTTTGCGGGCATTGAGATAGCCGGTTGCGCTGTAGAAGTCGGTGCGGCTCGAGGTTGAGCGTGAGTAAGAGTTTTCGGAATTCGATTCGGTAGGAGTCGTGAGCACTTTTGTGCCGGTGTAGTTGTAGAAGGTAACGGTGTTGGAGTAGATGTCGCGCCATGCAGCCGAAGTGTTGTAACCGAAGTTGGCGTTTGCGGTAAGCCAGTCGGTGATGTCGACGTTGAGAGTCTCGCTTATATTTATCTGGCTTACTGTGAGCTTGTTTTCACCGCCGTCCTCAAGTTTGCCTACCGGCGAGCCCCAGGTACCCCAGGCATAGTTCTGACCCTTGATGTTTCGCATGGGCAGACCGGGCATCGGGTAGTTGACTGTAAGTGCCGAACCGATCATTGTCGGTGCCACCTGCTCCTGACGGTTGTAGGCAACCACGCTCTCGAGGCGTACGCGCTTCGAGAACTGATACTGGTTGTTGAAGCGGATGTTGAAGCGCTGGTTGTTGTTCTTGCCGAACTGGAGGGTCGAACCGTCATACATATAAGCGCCGGAGATGCGGTATTTCGATTTTTCGGTGCCGCCGCTCACGCTGAGGTTGTGCTCAGTCGACCATGCGTCGCCGAAGAGGCCTTGCATCCAGTTGACAGAATCGTCGAATACGAAGTCGGCCACGTCGGTGAAAGCGCCGCTGCCAAACGGACTCGGGGAGTTTTCGAGGTCTATGTAGCCGCCCTTGTATTTCTGAGCGAGCTGAGCGTAGGTATACCAGGGGTTGCCGGTGTTGTTGTCGTTGCGGAGCACGGTTTCGAGACCCTGCATCCACTCGTCCATCTCCATGAGTTCGGGCATCATGCCCGGATGGCGGAGAGTGGCGGAGCCGTTGTATTCGATCTTCACCTTGCCTTCGGCTCCTTTCTTTGTGGTGATGAGCACAACGCCGCCTGCCGCGCGGCTACCGTAGATGGCTGCTGCACCGTCTTTCAGGAAGTTGATCGATTCGATATCGTTGCTGTTGAGGAGTCGCATGTCGTTTACGCTCTCCGAGGCCACGCCGTCGATGATGATGAGCGGGGGAGTGGAGTTGACGGAGGAGGAACCGCGGAGGGTCATGTCCCACGACTCATCGCCGGGGGCAGACGACGAACGGGTGATGATTACGCCCGGAACCTGGCCCTGCATGGCCTGAAGAGGCGACGAGAGGTTGCCTTTTTCCTTGAAGGCGTCGGCGTTTACCACCGAAACCGCACCCGTGAGGGTTTCCTTCTTGGCGGTGCCGAAGCCTACCACCACTACGTCGCTGAGCACTTCGGAGTCTTCCTGCATTGTGATGGTCATGCCCTGCGAAGCGGCAACTTCGGCAGGTTTGTAGCCAACGTACGACACCACGAGTGTGGCGCCGGGGGCGGCCTTGATGGTGAAATTTCCGTCGAGGTCGCAGGCTACCGCTTCTTTTGTGCCTTTCACGGTCACGGTAGCGCCAATCATCGGTTCGCCTGTGCTGTCCAGTACCTGTCCGGAGATCGTGCCGGCCGTCTGTTGGGTAGACTGCGCTACCGCTGTGGCCGGAAATCCCACGAGCATGGACGTTGCGAGCGACAGTGAGGCTACTCCTCCTGTCACGATTTTCAGAAATCTCTTTCGCATAGAATGTTACTGTGGATTTAGGTTATTATTTTAAGGGTTAATAAAATATCGCAAGAAAGAGCGTCAGATAACCATCGCCATGTAGTCGCGGACGTCGCGGCGACCCAGACGCAGATGGTTTTCCACTGTACGTGCGGAAAGCGAGAGCTTTTCGGAAATGTCGGCGATAGATTTCTCAAAATATCGCGACATTACATATATTATACGGCGCTGGCGTGGAAGCCGCTCAACCCGCATGCGCTCGCGCAAGGCAATATCGCGTGCGCTTACTTCCGATTCGACATCGGTTTCATAGAGCGGAGCGTTCTCCCGGAGATAATCGGTTGCATCGGTGGCGCGGTAAACGTGGCGCAGATGGTCGTTGACGATGTTGCGCGCTACCGTATAAACAAGCGCTTTTACGGTTTTCTCCGAAAGTTCTTTGTCGTATTCAAGAAGCTTTACAAAAACATCCTGAGCTAAATTCTCTGCTTCGCAATAGTCCGTCACGCGGTAATTGATGTAGCGGACAACCTCGGCAAACATAGCCGTGTAAACTCTGGCTATTAGTTTTCGGCTGGAGGATTCTAAGTTTTCCATGGAGCTGTTGAAAGGTGATGAGTAAATTATTTTGTCGGTTCTGTGGCGGCTTTGGTTTCTCCGTCACGATGCAAAATTATAACCCTTTTTCAGCAGAGGCAACTTTTTTACCCCGTGTTATATCTCACTTTATTTGGATAGATAAACGATTGTGTAAACGGTTAGTACTTATATGTTTAAGAATTTGAGATTGGCGGTTTCAAAATAATTTGAGACTGTTTTACGGCTTTCTGACTGGCTAATTTGTTAACCGGGCACTTCCTCTTTCTGTTTTATGTATTCGTTGGGCGTGATGCCGGTAAGACGTTTGAAATGCCGGAAAAACGAGGCTCTGGAACTGAATCCGCACATCTCGCTCATGGCCGTCAGTGTGTAGCGTGTGTTGCCGCCGGCGTCGATGAGTACCTTGAATTCTTTCACCCGGTATTCGTTTACGTAATCATAATAGCTTTTTTCAAGATACTGGTTGAAGAGAAACGAAAGGGAGTGGGCCGGCACGTCGATGAGTTTCGCGAGATCGGCTATTTTCAGTTCCGGATTGGTGTAGGGACGGTCGTTTTTCATCAGCTTGTCGAGGCGCGAGAGGATGCGCCTGCATTCTTCGTCGCTTATGCGGGTGGTTTTGTATTTTTCCGCTGCCTCGGAAGCCTGAGCCGGCACCGCTGCATCCTCAGGTACCGGTTTCTGTCTGAGAGCCATGAGCGCTTTGCGGTGGCGGTAGAGGAGCACGCCGGCGAGGGCGGTGATGGCGAACAGAAGAACCGACATTATGAGCAGCGGATAATTGATGAGACGGTCGATGGTGAATTCCGTCACCGTCTCCGAATCGGCCACACCCGTACGCCGCAAATGGAACCGGTAAGTGCCCGACGAAAGTTCGAAGTAGCTTACTTCCGATTTCCCGGCAATCGATTTCCATTCTGTGTCGACTCCTTCGAGCATGTATTCGAAGAGCGCCTGTTCGGGCGAAGTATAGATCATGTCGCTGAACTGGATGGTTATGTTCCGCATGTTTCCGGCAAGTTGCGCCACCCGTGCGCCTTCCGTTTCTGAGGCTCTGCGCGGATCGGTGTTCATTACGCTGCGGCCGTTTGCTATAATGTCGGTCACGGCCGGTTTCTGTGTGAATTCCGGAAGGTCGGTAAGACGATCCACGTCGAGCACCAGCAATCCTCCGGAATTTCCGAGATAAAGGTTGCCGTCAGCGTCGGTGACGGGCGTCATCATCGTGAAAATCGGCGAAGGAATGCCGTCGGCATACGACAGCGGGCGCACCACTCCCGACTTGTCGAGATAGCTCAGGCCGTCGTTCGTTCCGAACCACATTCTTCCCTCCTTGTCCTCGGTTATGAAACCGGCACCCGGATTCTCGGTTTTCGGATCTACTGCTACGGTGGCCCATTTTGTCAGTTCAAGGTTGGCTCTCACCACTGCGCCGCGGTCGGGCATGAACCAGATGTTGCGGCGGCTGTCCTCAAACACGTCGCGTATCTTGTCGCGGTTTATGAAACCCTGAGGGAAACAGTCGTCGCGAATCTCGCCGTTGTCGTAGACACACATTCCGTTTTCGGTGCATATCCATCCGCGTCCGGCGGAGTCGAAATAGATTTCATATACATTGCCGCGCGGAATGCGCGAATTCTGTTCGGTAAACGACATTATTTCCTTTCCGTCGCGGTAACAGTGTACGCCCCGCGAGGTTCCCACCCATATGTTGCCCTTCGGGTCGGAGGTTATGATAAAGATGTTGGCGTTGCTCAGACCTATGGCAGGAGCGTAGTCTATGAGCTGAAGCGTCGACGGATCGAACAGATATATGCCGCCTCCGTAGGTGCCGACCCAGTATTGTCCGGTGGCCGCGTCGCGCAAAATGCTGAATACCATCGAGGCGCGCATGTCGTAGGGTGTAGAGAAGTGGAGCGACACGCCCCGCGGCGGGTCGATGTAATACAGTCCCTCGCGGGTGCCTATGAGCTTCTCGGTGCCGTGGATGCCGAGGGCGCGCACGGTCATGCCGGCGGTGTTGAGCAACCCTTCGGCGGCAAATGTCTCCACGAGGTCGCGCTGAAAAAGCATATAGTCGAGTCCGCCCTGGTAGTATCCTGCCCATACAGACCCGTTGCGGTCTATCAGCATTGAATAAACACTGTTGGATCTCAGCACGTTCGACCTGTTCATGGTTGCAATGACCTTGCGCCGGCGGGTGGATATGGCGTGGATGCCGCTGCCGTCGGTCGAGGCATATAGCAGTCCGTCGGGGCCTTCCGTGAGGTCAGTGATCACATTGCTCCCGAGATCGAGATAACGGCTGTACTGCTGATTGTTGATGTCGAACGTAAGAATACCGTTGCCGTCGGTGGCTATATAGATAGTATTGTCGAGGATTATTATGTCGTTTACAGTTAGCTCTTCCCGGTCGGGATAGCGTTCGAGCTCCAGGCGCTGCCCTGAAGCGTCGCTCAGCATCAGACCGGCCGGAGTGGCGAGCCAGAGAACCGAGCTGTTGCCGGGCGTGGCGGCTATGTCGTAGACCACGTTGTTGCGCGACATTACGTCGCGTGAGGGCAACACCTGATTAATCTCAGCCGTAGCAGTATTGTATACGTACAGTCCCCGGTCAGTTCCTATATAAAGAGTGTCGGCAACCGCGAGGAGCGAGTTCACCCCTGCGGTTATATCTTCCTGCAGGCTGCGGTTTACGGAGGTGCCGTCGGCTGAAAGTGAAAACAGACCGTCGCTTGTGCCTACCCACAGCGTGCGGTCGGGGGTTTCACGGATGGAATTGACACTCCGGCGCCCCGTTGTTCCACTTTCGGGGGCGTCGATTGTATAATGCTTTATTCTCACACCGTCGAAGCGGTCGAGTGCCGCACCCGTGCCGAGCCATATAAAACCCTCCGAGTCCTTGTAGACGGCATTCACAACCAGATCCGACAGGCCGTTGTCGGCCGTGAGCGACCTGAACTGCGGCTTGAGCACGGCTACAGCACCCATTGTGCAGAGAAAAGACAATATGCAGAAAAACAGACGCTTAAAATACATGTGAAGAACCTATGGTAAAATTTAAGGATTTTCGTATACGCAAATTTAGTGTTTTTAATCTAAAAATATGTTAACCACGCCTTTTTTAACTAAAAACAAAGCGTCCGAAGGCTGAGGCAGTCTTCGGACGCAATATGTATGAGTCGAATCTCAGAATCAGATCCAGCGCACGAATGCGAAGTCCTGACGGCTGGGAAGTTCGGGATTGGTGGGATATACGCGGTAGCTGTAGCGGAACACACCCGGATCGCGCAGAAGTCCCGAAGCCTCGTAGGTGACAATGCTGCCGTCTACGTTCGTAACCTTGAACGGTACGGTCTTCAGGCGCGAGGTCTGGCCGTTTTCAACGCGGTCGATTACGAGTTCCACGGCCACGGAGGTGCCGAGGCCGTTGGTGTCGAGCTTGATTACGGTCGAAACTTCCTCGCCGGTGTTGGCGTTGGCGTGGAGATCCTGTTTGTTTTCAAACGATACTACCTTGACGCCGTCCCAGGCAGCTGCCACTTTCTCTTTCCATGCCACGATTTCGCGGGCAACCTTGTAGTTGTCGGCTGCGAGGTGGTCGAAGCGGCGCACTTCCTTGTCGTAGAAGCGGGTTATGTAATCCTCGATCATGCGCTGCATGGTGTAGTGGGGAGCGATATGGCCGATAGAGCGCTTGATGTACTGAATCCACTCGGGCGAATATCCCTTCGAGTTCTTTGCGAAGTAGAGAGGGATGATTTCGTTCTCGAGCATCGAGTAGATGGTGGCTGCGTCGAGTTTGTCCTGCTGGCTTTGGTCGGTGAAGGTACGCTTGTCGGTGAGCGCCCAGCCGGCTTTTTCGTCCATGCGGAAGCCCTCGTACCACCAGCCGTCGAGAACCGAGAAGTTGAGCACGCCGTTCATTTCGGCCTTTTCGCCCGAGGTTCCCGATGCCTCGAGGGGACGGGTGGGGGTGTTGAGCCAGATGTCGACGCCGGTCACGAGGCGTTTTGCCACGATCATGTTGTAGTCCTCGAGGAAGATAATCTTGCCCTGGAACTGCGGCATGTGGGAGATCTCGACGATACGCTTGATAAGACCCTGACCGGCGCCGTCGGCGGGATGAGCCTTGCCCGAGAAGATGAACTGCACGGGGAACTGCTCGTTGTTGACGATGCGGGCCAGACGGTCGAGGTCGGTGAAGAGAAGGTGGGCGCGCTTGTAAGTGGCGAAGCGGCGTGCGAAACCGATGATGAGAGCGTTGGGATTGATTTTTTCAAGAATCTTTATGACTGCGGAGGGATCGCCCTGGTTTGCGAGCCATTTTGCCTTGAAGTCGCGGCGCACGAAGTTGATGAATTTGTTCTTCATCAGCATTCGCATATTCCAGATCTCCTCGTCTTTGACCTTGAAGATGCCTTCCCACGCAGCGGGGTCGCTCTGATGGTAGAAGAGCTCGTCGCCGAGGTGCTCGCGGTAGAATGCTTTCCATTCCGAGGCGGCCCAGGTGGGCATATGTACACCGTTGGTCACGTAGCCAACGTGGCTTTCTTCCCATGAATAGCCTTTCCATATGCCGGCGAACATTTTCTTCGAAACCTCGCCGTGGAGCCAGCTTACGCCGTTGGCTTCCTGACAGGTGTTGAGTGCGAACACGCTCATCGAGAAACGCTCCTGACTGCCGGGATTCTCGCGGCCCATGTCCATGAGTTCGTGCCAGCTGATGCCGAGACGGTCGGGGAACTCGCAGAGATATTTATGGGCGAGACCCTCGTCGAAGTAGTCGTGGCCGGCGGGCACGGGGGTGTGGACGGTGTAGAGCGCCGATGCGCGCACCATCTCAAGGGCAGTGTTGAAGTCGAGACCCTTCTCCTGAACGTAGTCGGTGAGGCGCTGGAGGTTGAGCAGTGCTGCGTGGCCTTCGTTGGCGTGATAGATCTTCGAGTCTACACCGAGTTTCTTAAGAAGGAGCACGCCGCCTATGCCGAGCAGGTATTCCTGCTTGATGCGGTTCTCCCAGTCGCCGCCATAGAGCTGATGGGTGATGGGGCGGTCGAACTCGCTGTTCATGTCGAAGTCGGTATCCATCAGATAGAGCTTCATGCGGCCTACGTTTACACGCCAGATGTGGCTGTAGATTATGCGGCCGGGGTAGGGTACCTCGAGAATAACGGGGTGACCGTTCTCGTCGACCACCTGCTCGATGGGGAGCTGGTTGAAGTTCTGGGGCTCGTAATTGGCAATCTGCTGGCCGTCTACGCTGAGCGACTGGGTGAAGTAGCCGTAGCGGTAGAGGAAACCTACGGCGGTCATGTCGACGCAACTGTCGGATGCCTCCTTTATATAGTCGCCGGCGAGTACACCGAGACCCCCGGAGTAGATTTTCAGGCAGTTGCAGAGGCCGTACTCCATGGAGAAGTACGAAACCGAGGGGATGTCCTTGCGCATGGGCTTGGACATATATTCTTTGAATGAGTCGTAGACACGGGTGATACGGTCCATCATGTCGTTGTCCGACATGATTTCGTCGAGTCTTTCAGAGGTGAGCTGCTGGAGGAGCACAACGGGATTCTCGCCAGTGGCACGCCACAGGTCGGGATTGAGATCGCGGAAAAGATTTTTACCTTCGCTGTTCCAAACCCACCAGAGGTTGCGGGACAGTACTTCGAGCGGTTTCAATGCTTCGGGAAGATGCGCTTTGACGGTGATGTCGCGCCATGCGGGAGCATTTGCGTTGCTAACAGGTAGTTTCATGAATTATAAGTATAAAATAACTAATAGAATTTGCTTTTTGCTGTAAGTAGATGTTCAAATTAAATGCATATCAGAAGCGCGGCCATTACGGAGGCGTTTTGGCCGCGGAGCGAAGGAGCAATGCGGGCATTGCGACTGAGCGACAAGACCGAAACGGCCCGGAAGGGCAAGCTTATGATATGCAAGATATGTATTGGACATCTACTGCAAATATTATCGTTTTAATTTGAATATCTACTTATTTATTTATTCTTGAGTGCGATGCCGTAGGCGATTTCATAGAACTTTATGAAATTGGTCCATGAGGCGGCGTCGGCCGTAGCGTTTGCGGCAAGGCGGATTTTTGCTGTCGTGGGATCGTCGGCGCAGGTGAGGAACTCAACCGCATGGGCTATGTTCATTACCGTGCCTTCGTAGTTGGAGTCGTTGCGTCCGATAACATTTACGCCGCACTCCTCGAAATCGTTCTCGAAGCTGTGGAGAATCCACTGTCCGAAACCGGAGAGTGAGGTGGTTACGGTGGGTACCCCGAATGCCACGCTTTCGAGCGGAGTGTAGCCCCAGGGTTCGTAGTAAGAGGGGAATACGGTGGCGTCGGCGCCGATGAGGAGATCGTAATAGCTCTTGTCAAGGATACCGTCGGTGCCGTTGAGATAGCTGGGCACGTAGATTACGGTCACTTCGTCGGTGGTCAGGGCGCTGTTGCGGAAGCCTATGCCGTGGATGCGGTTTATTACCGGGTCGCTGTAGGGGTTGTTGAGCACGTGGGTTATCACCGGATCGTCAAGGCGGTGCTTACGCTTTTTGCCGAGTTCAGCCTTGAGGTCTGCGCGGGCTTCTTTTGCCCAGGCCGGAACCATTACGAATGCAATTACGTGGCGGCAAAGTTTCGTGGAGTCGAGGCGGTTCATCGAGTCAAGGAAAACGTCGAGCCCCTTGTTGCGGTACTCGCAGCGTCCGCTCGTAATGACTATGAAAGCGTTGTCGTCGAATTTCAGCCCCGTGAGGCTTGACGCCACGTTGAGCATAGTCCGGCGTGCCTCGTCGCGGCGGCTGGCGAATTCCTTGGCCGACGACGGCACGAATCCGCGCTCGAATCCGTTGGGCGTCACCACGTCGGGACGGCGCTCAAGGAGCTGCTCGCACTCTATGGCGGTAATTTCGCTCACGGTGGTGAAACAGTCTGCCTGATGTGCGGCGGCTTTTTCGAGCGAGTGTTTTGCTTCCATGTTGAGCTCGCGAGCCATCTGGTCGCCGTTATAGTTTTTCAGATAGTCGTAGAGCGGTTTGTTGTTGCCGCAGATGCTGCGGCCTATGCTCGTGGCGTGGGTGGTGAACACCGTTCCCACCTGAGGCAGTTTCCATTTTACGTAAAGAAGCCCCATTCCCGTTGTCCACTCGTCGAAGTGCGCGATGGTGCGGTTCTGCGGTGTGCCGAGAGTATTGACGATGCTCTCGATCACGATTCCGGCGGCGTGGGCAAATGCGCATCCCTCGTCGTAGTCGCCGTAGGCGTGGAGGGAATCTACACCGTAGAGATCCCACATCTTGCCGTAAAATTCGTTCTTAACGGCATACATGCCGTCGAATTTAACTAATATGGCTATCGGACGGCCGGGAACGTTCCAGCGGCCCACACGGACACTCACGCCCTCCGGAAGTTTGGCTTTCGAAGCCCACCCGGAGATGCCTGCAACGCGACATTCGGAGAACCACGGCGACGGATTTTCAGCCGACCATACGTCGGGACCTATGAATATGGTTTTGTCCTTGTAAATATTCTGGAGGGTCTTTGCCTTCGTTGAAAGTACAGTATAGATTCCGCCTATTTTGTTACACACTTCCCAACTTGTTTCAAACAGCCGGTCGAACAGAGGCGAAGCTACAGGTTTCTCCATCATAGTATAATATTCAGTTTTTAGAGGCGCAAAGATAGTGATTTTTCGGTAAATAAGGAAATTTTTCAGCAGTTTGTATCCTGATGCGGTAATTTTTTGGCGTCACTCAGCCGAAAGCATATATATAATATGTAGAATGTAAGAATTCAATGATTCTTCCTCCTCCTCCGGATAATATATCAACGGTCGAGCCATTGTTTCAGGCGTGTAACTTTATCTTTGCCTACAACAATCTCTGCATCGGGGTATTCTGTAAGGATTATCTTGATCTTACGGTTGAACCAATTGGAAATCCGCTGAACCGACGATATATTCACTATCTGCTGGCGGGTTGCTCTGAAAAACTGCATTGGGTCGAGCTGGGTGTCAATATCATCAAGAGCCATGTCGATGTGATAGTGCTTCCCGTTTCTAAGATAAAGACGTGCCAGCCCTGATTCTGCGGAGATGTAGCTTATTTCGGATACCGGTACGGTGATATATCCGTCTTTCTCAGCTACAAGGAACCGTTGGCGATATACTTCCGGTTTCCCTTGCAATAGCCGGTAAATCTCGGCTATTTCTTTTGTCGCGGAGGGAGCCATCAACCGTCTGCTTTTCTCGACTGCTTCGACCAGCTCTTCCTTGTCAATCGGTTTCAGAAGATAGGCTATACCGTTGTAATGGAATGCTTTAAGGGCATATTCATCGTAAGCGGTGGTGAAAATGACTGGGATGTCGCCGGGGATATCCTTCAGCGCGTCGAAGCTCAGGCCGTCGGAAAGGCGTATGTCTGCAAGAATGAGGTCAATCTTTTGCGGTTCATTAAAGAATCGGCGTATACCGGCGATACTTGGAAGAGGTCCGTAAACCGTTAAGTCGTTGAAGCTGCTTTTGAGAAGCCTTGTGAGCCTGTCGGCGTTATGTCTCTCGTCTTCTATGATAAGTATATTCATAACCGGATTCTTAGAGGTTGTTTAATAACAAATGTGAAGCCGGAGTGGATGGATTTTTGCGCTAACCTGTTCATAATCTGAAGGAGCAGTGCTGTAGCACTGTGACTGAAGATTAGGGACAGGGGAGCCAAAAAGACATCCATGCAACTTAATGTAACTTATTTTCATTATTTTATACATTTTATTCGGTTTTGAGGTTGCTTGAATAAATGCTTTTTCGCATCCATTCTCTTGGACGTCTTTAGTGCTGGTTTTCAGTCACAGTGCTACAGCACTGCTCCTTCAAACCATCTCTAAATCCGCCTCAAGAGAATGGACTCCGGCTTTCACATTTGTTTTTAAACAACCTCTTATAATAAAGGAACGCTGACAGAATAGAAGCGGTCGCTGTCCTCTATCCTGATTTCCTTTGAACTTAACAATGAATATCGGCTTGCGATGTTAGACTGGCCTACGCCGTTGGATTCAACAGGAAACTCCAATGGCCGTTTCAGATTTCTTACCACAAGATAATCCTTTTCAGCCTTTATGTCAATAATCAGAGGCTGTTCCGCAGAAAAGGCATTATGCTTTATCGCGTTCTCGACAAGCAGTTGCAATGAGGCCGGAGGAATCTTATAGCCCGAAGTGCGCAAACTGTTGTCAATGTTCACTTTGATACCCTCTCCATGACGGAGTTTCATCAGATAGAAATATGAATCTATGAATTTCAGTTCGTCGCGGAGGTCTATGAGATTGACGTTCAGATTCCGAACGATATGTCGGTAAACCTTTGACAGATGCGACAGGAAATCGCTCGCCGTTTCCGGTTCGCTTTCTATCAGTTCGGATAATGTGCTGAAATTATTGAAAAGGAAATGCGGATTTATCTGGAGTTTCAGAGAGTTTAACTGGAACTGCAAGGCGGTTTCCTTTTCTTTGATAAGGGCAATCTCCAGTTTTTGTTTCTCATCCTGCGCTTTCAGATATGATTTTAGATAAAATGAGTTGGCATATACACTCGAGATAAAGGTCGCTATCATGGCAAAAGTGTATGCTCCTTTCATATTTATCAACTCATTATATACGGCATTACTGTCTATATCGCCCCAGATAAGACAGAAAAGTGTGACCATGCCGAAAGCGACAACATTGTTGATTATTAGAAGGCCTGAGGCGTAGACAATTGCCCAGAGATAAGATGTCCTGAATGGCAGGAATTTAAATAGCAAATAGCAAAAACAGAGTGAGATATAGGTGAATAAAACACATAATGAAAAATCAAACACGTAGTCAGACCATATCATTTCAGGCAGTTGTTTCGATGTCTCATCGTCGAGCAAAAGCCAAATTATCAGGTACAAGGCATAGGAAACGGCAGAAAGAAGAATGCCGTTTTTCCAGTTCATTATGTTTGTGCCTGGAGTTCCCATCTGTCAATGACTTTATTAAAGCAAAGTTACTCATTTTTCCGCAAAGGTATATAATGGCAACGGAGGTTCATAGGGAAAAATAATCGAGCCGGACAAATCAACGGTTGAAGCGGACAAAACAATAATTGAAGCGGACACACCACCCGTGCCGGTTCAACTGCCGAATTGTCCGGTTCACCTCTCATTTTGTCCGGTTCATTCAATTTATCCTTTTATGCAACATAACAGGAGGATAATTTTGCACCTCCAAAAGTAAAAATTTATGATGTCAATAATATCAACCGAATGGCTCTCTCTGCGCCCATTCCTGGAAAAAGATGTCGCGGGAGTGCTCTCATATCTTAGGAATCCCCGTGTAAGCTGTTTCAAAGACCAGCAGTTGTCTGCAACGGAGGACGCATTGCGATATATCGCCGAAAGACAGAAAGACAATCTCTGCCTTGCAATTTGCCTCAAAGAGACAGATGAACTTATCGGTGAGTTGTTCGCAGAGAAAGAAGAACCCGACACATTCGGAATCGGCTGGCATATAAATCAGCTCTTCGAGGGTAAGGGATATGCCTTTGAAGCTGCGGGAGCCTTCATATCCTGGCTTTTCGACTGTAATGGCGCACGCCGGATATATGGATATGTAGAGAGCGACAATATACGCTCCCAAAACCTATGCAGGCGTCTGGGTATGCGGTATGAAGGATGCTTCAAGGAGTTCATCTCCTTTGTCAACAACCCGGACGGAACACCAAAATATGAGGACACCTGCGTTTATTCCGTCCTGAAAAAAGAATGGTCAAAATAATCATCATCATCATTACGCAATGGCTATACTTAATACCATAAAAATGGCTCTATTGTCGGGCGTTTGCTTACTGCAACTGACCGGCTGCAAGCAATCGAAAGAGGAAACGGAAGCAGCGCAGTCATTATCTGTGCTGACAGTATCAGAGCAACCGGTGGAATTTACCGAGACTTTCTCAGCATCCATCCGCGGGCGTCAGGATGTGGATATTATTCCCCAGGTTTCGGGCCGCATAACGCGCCTGTGTGTGAAAGAGGGGGAGCGGGTGAGACGCGGACAGGTACTTGCCATAATCGACCAGGTTCCGTATCAGGCCGCGTTACGCACGGCTGTCGCCAATGTAAGTGCTGCGAAAGCAAGAGTCGAGACAGCCCGTATCGAACTCAGTGGGAAACAATCCCTGTTTGATGAAAACGTGATTTCCGATTATGAGCTTTCAGTCGCACGCAATCAATTGGCTGTGGCACAAGCCGAATTAGAGCAGGCAAAAGCTCAAGAGGCCGATGCCCGCAATAACTTGTCGTACACCGAGATAAAAAGTCCGAGCGACGGAGTTGTAGGAACGCTTCCATATCGTATCGGCTCACTTGTCAGCCCGACAATCGAACAACCGTTTACCGTGGTATCGGACAATTCGGAAATGTATGCCTATTTCTCCATCTCTGAAAACAAGCTGCGTCAGTTGGTTGCCAGATACGGTTCTATCGACAGAATCATAAGTGAGATGCCCCTGATTGGTCTGCAACTTAATGACGGCACGGTTTATGGAAGCCACGGAAAAATTGAAACAATAAGCGGAGTCGTCAATACCACAACTGGCGCCGTACAGATAAAAGCTCTTTTCCCCAATCCCGACAAAGAACTTTTGAGCGGTACAATCGGCAATGTTGTCATTCAGGGATTAGACTCGGATGCTATTGTCGTTCCCATGACAGCCACAGTCGAGTTGCAGGATAAGATCATAGCCTATCGACTTAAAAACGGTAAGACCGAAGCTGCGTATCTTATTGTTGACCGGCTGAATGACGGCAACAACTACATAGTGAAGGATGGTCTGGCCGTGGGAGATACAATCATTTCAGAGGGAGTGGGATTGGTAAAGGAAGGAATGTCTGTCACCCCTAAAACCGAGAAGAAATGAACCTGCGCTTTTTCATAGACCGCCCGGTGTTTTCCGGGGTTATATCGGTCGTAATCGTGCTGATGGGAACGATTGCCATATTTTCGTTGCCGGTGGAACAGTATCCCGACATCGCGCCTCCGACCATCAACGTATGGGCGACTTATCCCGGCGCAAATGCCGAGACTGTACAGAAAGCTGTCATAGCACCGTTGGAAGAAGCCATCAACGGTGTGGAGGATATGACATATATGACCTCTACCGCTTCCAATACGGGTGATGCGTCCATCATGATATATTTCAAGCAGGGAGCGAACGCAGATATGGCGGCCGTCAACGTGCAGAACCGTGTGAACAGTGTGCTTAGTCAGTTGCCGGCGGAAGCCACCAAGACCGGTGTCACTACTGAGAAACAGCAGAACGCCGAGCTTCTGACTTTCGCGCTGTATTCTCCCGACGACCGCTTCGACCAGACTTTCCTCAACAACTATGTCAAGATAAATGTAGAACCCCGGCTGAAACGTATCAGCGGTGTGGGAAAAACGCAGCTCTTCGGTTCCAATTACAGTATGCGTTTATGGCTGAAACCCGACAAGATGGCGCAATACGGACTTGTTCCCGACGATATTTCAAACGTGCTTGCCGGTCAGAACATAGAGGCTGCCACCGGCTCTTTCGGTGCCAATCATCAGACAGCAAATGAATATACGATGAAATACCGCGGACGTCTCTCTACGGCAGGAGAGTTCGGTGAACTGGTTGTCAAATCGTTGCCTGGCGGTGATGTGCTGCGCCTGAAAGATGTTTCGGATGTGGAACTCGGCGATGAGTATTATAACTACTCGTCGGAGGTGAACGGACATCCCGCCGCCATGATGATGATAAACCAAAAAGCAGGTTCAAATGCTTCAAGCACAATCAATGAGATACACGAGGTGCTTGACGACATCAAGGGCAGTCTGCCGGAGGGTGCGGAATTTGTAGTGCTTACCGATACAAACAAGTTTCTCTATGCTTCGATTCATTCGGTGATACGGACGTTGCTCGAAGCCATATTGCTTGTGGTGATTGTTGTGTATGTATTCCTGCAGGATATAAAATCGACCCTGATTCCTACAATTTCAATATTTGTTTCGATTATCGGTACATTCGCCGTCATGTCGCTGATTGGTTTCTCGATTAATCTTCTGACACTTTTCGCCCTTGTCTTAGCAATCGGAACCGTGGTCGATGACGCGATAGTGGTGGTAGAGGCGGTGCAGGCAAAGTTTGATGAAGGGTACCGCTCGCCGGTGCTTGCTGCCGACGATGCTATGAAGAGCGTGTCGTCTGCCGTGCTGACTTCCACCATAATATTCATGGCGGTATTCATACCGGTGGCAATGATGGGCGGGACTTCCGGCTCGTTCTACGCCCAGTTCGGCATTACGATGGCCGTGGCTGTCGGCATATCGGCAATCAATGCCTTTACGCTCTCTCCGGCTCTTTGCGCGCTGTTGCTCAGGCCATATACCGATGAGGAAGGTAATGCGAAAAACAATTTCGCCGCCCGTTTCCGCAAGGCGTTCAATGCCGTCTTCAACCGTATGAGCAGCCGCTATGTGCGAGGCGTACTGTATGTTGTTCACCGCAGATGGCTGCTGTGGAGTGTGATCGGTGTCTCGATAGCGTTGCTTGTGGTTCTCATGAATGTCACCAAGACCGGACTTATCCCGCAAGAGGACACCGGTACGGTATTGGTGAGTATGAACACAAAGCCTGGTTCCTCGATGGCTCAGACTCAAAAAGTAATGGATCGTATAAACCATGGCCTTGACAGCATAGGCGAGATTGAATATAACGGAGCTGTAGCCGGTTTCTCGTTCAACGGTTCGGGTTCTTCGCAGGCAATGTATTTCATGACGCTGAAGGACTGGAAAGAGCGTAAAGACGAAGGTCAGTCGGTCGATGATGTGATAGCAAAGATTTATGCCAATACATCCGGCATTCCGGATGCCACCGTGTTCGCTATGTCGCCGCCTATGATTGCCGGATATGGCATGGGCAACGGTTTCGAGCTTTATATTCAGGACAAGACCGGAGGCGATATAAACTCTTTCAAGAAAGAGGCCGACAAGTTTGTCGAGGCATTGTCCAGGCGACCTGAAATCGGCGAGGTGTATTCCTCTTTTGCCACAGATTATCCGCAGTATTGGGTGGATATCGACGCGGCAAAATGCGGGCAGTCGGGTGTTTCGCCGTCAGAAGTGCTCTCCACTCTGTCGGGCTATTATACCGGCGGCTATGTGTCTGACTTCAACCGTTTCTCCAAGCTCTATCATGTTACGATGCAGGCACCGTCGGAATACCGTGTAAATCCTGAATCGCTGAATATGATGTATGTGCGCACTTCGGACGGTTCAATGGCGCCGCTCAGCCAGTTCGTGCGTCTGACAAAGACCAACGGGCCTTCGGATCTTACCCGTTTCAATCTGTTCAACGCAATAGCCATCAACGGCACTCCGGCGCCGGGCTACAGTTCAGGTCAGGCAATAAAGGCTATCGGTGAGACAGCGCAGGAGGTGCTTCCGTCATCCTATGGATATGAGTTCGGAGGTTTGTCGCGCGAAGAGAGCAAGACAACCAACAACGCAACATTAATCTTCATCCTATGTTTCGTGCTTGTATATCTGATATTATGCGCTCTATACGAAAGCCTGTTCGTGCCGTTTGCAGTATTACTTTCAGTACCTTGCGGACTGATGGGAAGTTTCCTTTTCGCGTGGATATTCGACCTTGAGAACAATATCTATATGCAGACGGGATTGATTATGATTATCGGCCTTTTGGCAAAGACCGCAATTCTTCTCACAGAATATGCCGAAAAGCGCCGGGCCGAAGGAATGTCACTGGTTAAGGCGGCATACAGTGCGGCTAAGGTGCGTCTGCGCCCGATTCTGATGACAGTGCTGGCGATGGTATTCGGCCTTGTGCCGCTGATGCTGGCGCACGGTGTGGGAGCAAACGGCAGCCGCTCCCTTGCCACAGGTGTAATCGGCGGCATGATAGTGGGTACACTGGCGCTGCTTTTCCTCGTGCCGTCGCTGTTTATTGTGTGTCAATTTATTCAGGAACGAGTAATGCGTAAAAGATGAAAAATACGGTATTAATCATATTGTCACTTCTGGTGCTTACCGGTTGCGGCACTTACAGCCGCTATACGCGCCCGGAAATATCGACCGACGGACTGTACCGCAATCTCCCGGCAACGGGAGATACAGCAACTATCGCCTCGTTGTCATGGCGGAGGCTGTTTGCCGATACCTGCCTGCAGACGCTGATAGAGCATGGGCTGTCGGCAAATACAGATTTGAATATCGCCCGTCTGCGTGTAGAAGCGGCCGAAGCCTCACTGACCGCGGCAAAACTTGCCTGCCTGCCATCGGTCGGGCTATCGGCGGAAGGCAGCGTAAGCCGATATGATGGCAATTCAGCGAAAACTCATAACCTCGGCGCGGCTGCAAACTGGGAAGTTGACATATTCGGAAAACTTACTGCGGAGAAGCGCGGAGCTGTCGCTGCACTGGAAGGAAGCCTTGCCTATCGTCAGGCTGTCCGAACCCGTTTGATAGCCACAATCGCCGACAGTTATTACACTCTCGCCATGCTCGACGCCCAGCTCGAAATCAATGGCAAGACGCTCGACAACTGGCGCTCTACGGTAAAGACCCTTGAAGCGCTGAAAAGGGTAGGGCAGACTAATGAGGCCGGTGTATTGCAGGCAAAGGCAAGTGTTATGGAGCTCGAGGCATCGCGTCTGAACATACTCAAGAGCATCGCCGAGACAGAAAATGCGTTATGTTCAGTCGTAGGAGTGCCGTCGCAGGCGATAAGGCGCAGAGCTTTGACGGATGCGGCTTTCCCCGACAGCATTGCCATAGGTGTGCCTCTGCAGCTGCTTTCAAACCGTCCCGATGTGAGGAATGCTGAAATGAACCTCGCGCAGGCATTCTATGCGACAAATGCGGCAAGAGCCGCCTTTTATCCGGCTGTCACTCTTTCCGGTACCCTCGGATGGACAAACAACGGCGGAGGCATCATCGCCAATCCCGGGAAATGGCTGCTTAACGCAATCGGATCGCTTACGCAGCCATTGTTTAACCGCGGCGCCAACATCGCCAATCTGAAAATAGCCGGAACAAGGCAGGAAGAAGCTCAGTTGCTTTTCCGTCAGTCATTGCTTGATGCCGGAAAAGAGGTAAACGATGCACTGACGGCATGGCAGACGGCAAAGGCGCATATTGACATTGCAGAGCGTCAGGTCGGAACACTGAATGAGGCTGTGTGCAAGATCCGGCTTCTGATGAGGCATTCCGGCACGACTTATCTCGAAGTGCTTACTGCCCAACAGACGCTTTTTGATGCGGAAACCGCACTCCTGCAGCGGCGTCTCGACCATATCCGCGCTATAGTAAGCCTGTATCGCGCCCTTGGAGGTGGTACCGTTGACTGACGATGACACCCCACCTTTCTGCCCACCTTTCAACTCCAATCACATCTTTATCAGCAGAAAAATGCCGGACAAGATATATCGGCAGCAATGGCTTAAGAAGATAGAATGCAAAAAAGCAGAAAATTGCAGGTCATTACCTTCAAATCTTCCGAATTCCACAATTTCTCAGATTGTTCTGACAATGATATGTTGGGTCTGATACATTCATAACAACAAAAAGTCGGAGAAAGTCTTTCGGTTACATTATTAAGCGGAAAGATCAAGAGGAGTGAACCAATTCTTCATTTTTTAAGCAGATAGCGGAGAACCGGTTCCCTCCTCTTGTTACAGAAGAGGTATTAATTCTTCTGTATTACAAGGTAATTGGATAAGCTCCAGAATTCATCAGGGTCAGTGATTTTTATTGTTTTTTGTCCGTTTACATTCAATATTTCATAAGACTTCTCTGGATGGTTAGACAGGACTTTGACTTTTGAGGTATTGAGAGGAAGAGCGGACAAAGTACGTTTGTCGCTGATCACAAAGAAACCTTTGTCAAAGTCGCCTTTCATCAGTTTGGTTTTGCGCAGGAATCCTGATTCGATTATATTATGTTGTTTGAGTTCTGACTTCGTGGCAATAACATAGAAACAGGTGTTGAGTTCATTCTCCAGTTTCACCGACGCCTCCTGTGCTGCATCACGCTCACCTGTGACAGCGGATACAGTGGTATTCAGTGAGTCAACGGCACTGTTTAATGTCCCGATATGTTCATTAGCAGCCGTAAGTTGCTGCTTAAGAGATTCGATTTCCTCAATCTGTGAGTCTATCTGCGTTCTGAGGGCTTCGATAGTTTCTTTCAGCTCCTTGTTGTTTATAGTTGATTTCCTGAGTTTGTTCTCCAGTTCATTCAACTGTGCCTTTCGCTGTTGGATCTTTTCTTTCAGGCTTGCTATATCTGTAAGGATCTGATTTTTTTGTCCGGGAGTCTCCGACGGCTGGCTTGCAGCAACCGTCATGATGTTTTCGAGTTGCTTGATTTCGTTAAGTCCGGACGATACTTCTTTAACCAGCGACAGCAGCTGGTCGCGCTCGTTCAATGCGCTGGCAAGCTCCTGTTTGGAAATTTCAGCCAATGACTGCTGTTCTGTTTCCGTGTTCCCATTGCAAGAGAACAACATCGTGGCAAGAGCCAACGAGATGAAGAGATGTCTTCTTTTCATTGTGTTGAATAATTGATTTGATGCAAAATTAGGGAATATCCGCGGCTCGCAAAAGCAAGTGTAAACAGACGGCGTAAAAGTGTCAATGAAGGGTCTCTCCGATATTTGCCGCCGCTGGAAATTTGTGCTAATTTTGCAACATGAAATCTTTAGAGCACAAGACCAGTCTCATCTTTGACCTATTATTCTGCATCATTATCATGCCTCTCCTGATAATTTTGGGACCGGCACAATATTGGTGGAGAATATCACCTGTATTTTCTTTTCTGGCCATAGCTTATCTGTATGCTTGTTATTTTACTTCCAAGATACTGCATTTGCCTCGGCTGATACTGTCGCAGTCGTATTATAAGTTGGGTGGTCTCGCACTTGTATTCATGTCATTGACATATATATTGACTTTATATCCTTTGCCGGAAATGGATTTTGTCATTCCTTCCATGAGCGAGTATCAGACGCGGGTAAGGAATTACAACGTCTCAATTACGGTATGGCTTATGTTTTTAGCTGTTATGTGTTATTCATTGACAGTGGCTTTTATCAAGGAGTTATATCATAGACGAATACTGCAGAACATTGTGGAAAATCAGCGCGATAAGGCCGAGCTTGCACTTTATAAAGCCCAGATAAACCCGCATTTCCTTTTCAATACACTGAATTCGTTGTATAGTCTTATAGTCGGCACTTCACAAAAGGCAGAAGACTCATTCATCAAATTTACCGAGCTGTTGAAGTACACCTATACAACCGCAAATAAAGATTGGGTTACAGTTGCGGATGAAATTGATTATATCAATAATTATATTGACTTGCAGCTCATTCGTTTTGACAAGCACACCAATGTTATCCGTGATTATTCGGTTGATAACCGTGATGCTGCCATTCCTCCGATGATTTTTTTGACGTTTGTGGAAAATGCATTCAAATACGGAGCCTCATCAAGCCGTTGTTGTGATATATTGATAAAACTTCATCTGAAAAATGGCATCTTGCTTTTTGAAACTCAAAACATGATAGTAAGACATTCTGACGAGTTCCGAAAAGATATTCCGATAGGAATAGACAACTGCAGGAATCGATTGTCGGGACTGTATCCCGATAATTATTCCTTGAATATAAAAGATGAAAACGAATTGTTTAAAGTTGAACTGAAGATTATTATTGACGATCATGAATGATATGATAAGGTGCGTGGCTATTGATGATGAACCGTTGGCGCTGGATATCATAGAGAAATTTTGCCGGCGGTTGGGAAATGTGGAACTGCAGAAATTTAATGACCCTGTAAAAGGGTTGGATATTGTAATGCAGAATACACCGGATATTGTTTTTCTCGATATTGAGATGGATGGAATCAACGGTTTGCAGATAGCCGCACAATTACCTGAAAGTACATGTTTTATTTTCACGACTGCTTATCTGAAGTATGCGCTTGAAGGATTTGACCTTGATGCTGTCGATTATCTTCACAAACCATTCTCATATAACCGTTTTCAGACAGCTTTTTCTAAAGCTCTGCGACGGATCGGTCACCGGCACTTGCAAACATCCTCTCAAAGTATCACCATTAAACAGGATTACAGTAATATAAATATTCCTATAGACGATATTCTTTATATAGAAGCTGTAGAGGGATATTCAAAAGTTTTCAGAGTGTCCGGGGATTGCATACTGTCACGTATTCTCTTAAAGAATATATTTGCCATGTTGCCTCATGAGCATTTCCTTCGAATTCATCGTTCATTCATAGTGTCACGGTCAAAGATAAAGAGTTTCAGCAAGCAGGGAATTGTTTTAATTGATGGAACAGCTTTGCCGATCGGTAGACAATATGCCGCCGAAATCGCTGATAAAATATCATGATAAAGTCCGGACTAAAACAGCGCTGTGTTATAGTCCGGACTTTATGGCTCTGTATGTCTTCCGTACAGCAATTTTTACTCGTTCGGAAGGATTTCTCCTTTCTCACTGAAGAGAACATCGGATGTTGCTCCCTCTGCATCGGCAAGAGTAACCTTAAACGTTTTGACTCCGGCAGCGTCTTTTACGTAAGCGGCTTTGATAGTCATGCCCTCGTATTGTTTTGCAACTGCATCCTTTACTTCCTGGGGGAGTTCTTCTGCTGTTGTCTCGTTGAAGGAGTATTCAACAGCGGTTGTTGTCTGCGTTTGGGGATCGGAGGGGGTCTGTGCATAGACTGCACTGACTCCGGAGGCAGCGATGAGTGCTACAGCAAATAAAAGTTTTTTCATTGTTAGTTTATTTAGTTGTTGCCTTCCCTCATTGGAAGGTGACGCAAAGTAACTCTGTCTGTCGCAGCCCGACAAGTATGTGTAAACAGACAGCGGATAAATGCTAATGAATAATCGAATTTTACAGTTTGATTGCTATTTTCTTGCTCTTTCTTAAGTATTTTCTCGTTTTCTTGCTTTTTTTGCTCCTGATTCCGGAGATTTTGACTATATTTGCGGCGAAAGAAAATTCAATCAAGAGGGGTGCCGCTTGCGGCTGAGAACTCGAAAGTACGTAACTTTCTGTACCCTTGGAACTTGACGCGGTTAATCCCGACGTAAGGACTTGACGCTTTCACTCCGCGCCTGCCGCGCGGACTCCGTTGCCGGCATTCCCCCCTTGCATTGTTGACGCTTTCATTCGGAAAAATAATCGAACAATCATGAAAGTAGAGATCAACAAGCGGGAGATTCAGGTCGGATCCACTCTGACGACTCTCGAGGAACTTCTGAAGTCCGAGAACCTTAACGGTCCCGGACAGGCTGTTGCGGTCGACGGCGCAGTAGTGCGCCGTGCCGACTGGTGTACATTCCGTCTTGCCGACGGAATGAAGATTACCGTTATAAGGGCTGTCTGTGGTGGCTGAGATGGATTTTCTGCGTGTAGCGGTTACAGTGCCCTATTTCTATCCCGGCGAAGCAGCAGATATTTCGGCGAAACTCACATCGGGCGGCTTTGACTATGTTCATTTGCGCAAACCTGACTCTTCGGAGACTGACATGGAGGTATTGCTCGCTGCAATAGACCCCTCCCTGAGAAGCCGTATCACTCTCCACGACCACTTTCCGCTTGCCGGAAGATATGGCGTTGGTGGTCTGCACCTCAACCGCCGTAATCCGTCGGTGCCGGAAGTCTGGAACGGCAGGCTTAGCCGCTCAGCCCATTCCCTCGGTGAATGCACCGCAGCTGAAGGCCTCGACTACGTGACTCTCAGTCCTGTTTTCCCAAGCATTTCCAAGCCTGGCTACCTCCCCGGTTTTGACCGGGAGCAGCTCCTGGAGTTTCTTGCAAGCGGGGAACGGGTGAGGGTAGTGGCATTGGGTGGCGTGACGCACCGCAACGAGACGGAGACTATTAAAATGGGATTTGACGGCTGTGCCATGCTCTCCGACGCCTGGCGCCATCCTTCTTTCGCCCGCGAGTTTCGCCTGCAGTTCATCACCAATCCCGACAGCGTGGATTCTGCTGTAAGTCAGAGCCGTATGGCCCTCGAAGGAGGCTGCCGCTGGATTCAGCTGCGGTGGAAGGACGCCGGTACCGATCTCCTGCGGGCTGCCTCTGAGCGAATCGTGCCGCTCTGCCGGGCCGCGGGAGCCGTGTTTCTGCTCGACGACCATGTTGAACTGGTTGAACTCACAGACGCCGACGGTGTTCATCTCGGCAAAAACGACATGCCGGTGTCGGAAGCGCGCAAAATTCTCGGACCTGGCAGAATAATAGGCGCTACCGCCAACACACCCGCCGACATCGTGGTCGCAGCGGGTGCGTCGGCCGACTATATCGGCTATGGTCCTTTCCGTTTCACCACCACAAAAAAGAATCTCAGCCCGGTGCTCGGCCTCGAAGGCTACCGCGTGGCCGTGGCAGAGTGCCGCCGGCTCGGAATCACGTTACCGATAGTGGCGATAGGCGGAATAACCGCCGCCGACATTCCCGCCATCCTGTCGACCGGAGTCAGCGGCATAGCAATGAGCGGAAGCATCATCAACGCTCCGGATCCTGAAGCGGCTACAGCCGGCCTTTTGAAAATAATCAATAACATATAATCTATATAAGTATATGAACAAACTTATTATCGGAGGAAAGGAATTCACCTCGCGCCTTTTCGTAGGCACAGGCAAATTCCGCAGCAACGAAGTTATGGCGGAAGCCATCAAGGCGTCGGGCAGCCAGATGGTTACAGTGGCCATGAAGCGAATCGACATGGACAATCGCGAGGACGATATGCTCCGCCACATCGTGGCCGACGGCATTCAGCTCCTTCCCAACACTTCCGGCGTCCGCGACGCCGACGAGGCAGTGCTTGCCGCCCAGCTCTCGCGCGAGGCATTCGGTACCGATTTCATAAAGCTCGAAATCCATCCCGACCCGCGTTATCTCCTTCCCGACCCCGTGGAAACGCTTAAAGCCACCGAGCGTCTCGCATCGATGGGATTTGTGGTGCTACCATACATTCAGGCAGACCCCGTGCTCTGTAAACGGCTCGAGGACGCCGGAGCCGCAACCGTTATGCCGCTCGCCGCGCCCATCGGCTCCAACAAGGGGCTCGTAACCCGCGACCTGATTCGCATAATCATCGAGCAGAGCCGCATACCCGTGGTTGTTGACGCCGGTCTGGGCGCACCCTCCCACGCCGCCGAGGCGATGGAGATGGGAGCCGACGCCGTGCTGGTCAACACTGCAATCGCTGTTGCCGGCGACCCCGTGAGGATGGCACGCGCATTTGCCGACGCCACCCGCGCCGGACGTGAGGCGTTCGAAGCCGGTCTCGGTGCCGTGTCGGACTGCGCCGAGGCTTCAAGTCCGTTAACCTCATTCCTTGACTGACAATGTTTTCAGAAGAACTAAAGAAATACGACTGGGACGCAACAACGGCCGAAATCATGGCCATGACAGCGGCCGACGTGGAGCGCGCTCTCGTAAAAGAACGCCTCGACGACCGCGACTTCATGGCGCTCGTTTCGCCCGCGGCTGCTCCCTATCTCGAGCAGATGGCGCGCCGGAGCCGCAAAATCACCGAGCAGCGCTTCGGAAAGACCATCTCGATTTTCATCCCGCTCTACATCACCAATTCCTGCACGAATTCCTGCGTTTACTGCGGCTTCAACCGCCACAACAAGCTCAACCGCGTGATTCTCACGCCCGAGGAAATCGAGCAGGAATGCAAGGCCATAAAGGCGCTCGGGCCGTTCGAGAATCTGCTGATTGTTACCGGCGAGAATCCCCGTCTTGCCGGAACCGACTATCTCGAGAAGGCGCTGCAGGTGTGCCGCCCTTATTTCAGCAACCTCACCATAGAGGTGATGCCCCTTAGCGCCGAAGATTACGGGCGGCTCACCCACTCGGGACTCAACGGCGTGATCTGTTTTCAGGAAACATACCACCGCGAGCGCTACAAGGTGTATCATCCGGCCGGCATGAAGAGCAATTTCGAATGGCGTGTCAACGGTTTCGACCGCATGGGTCAGGCCGGCGTCCATAAAATCGGCATGGGCGTTCTCATAGGTCTTGAAGACTGGCGAACCGACGTCACGATGATGGCGCGCCACCTCATGTATCTTCACAAAAACTACTGGCGCACGAAGTATTCGGTCAATTTCCCGCGCATGCGCCCCTCGGAGTCTGGCTTTCAGCCCAATGTCGTGATGACGGACCGAGAGCTTGCGCAGGTTACGTTTGCCTTCCGCATCTACGACCCCGACGTGGACATCTCATACTCCACCCGCGAAAACCACGCATTCCGCAACAATATGGCTACGCTCGGCGTGACCACGATGAGCGCCGGTTCCCGCACCGAGCCGGGCGGATACGCCACCCACATCAATTCCCTCGAGCAGTTTGCCATCAGCGACGACACGTCGCCTGAGCATGTGGCCGCCGACCTCCGCGCCCTGGGCCGCGAGCCGGTGTGGAAAGACTGGGACCGTGTGTTTGACCTCGCCGACATTCAGAAAAAATGAACTCCGAAAGATATTCCCGCCAGACCATGCTCCCGGAAATCGGCGAGGAGGGGCAGCGCCGCCTTGCCTCAGCCCGTGTAGCTGTAATCGGTGTGGGAGGTCTCGGCTCAGCGGCAGCCACGTATCTCGCCGGTGCCGGGGTAGGTGAGCTCGTCGTTGTCGACCCCGATGTGGTGAGTCTCAGCAATCTGCAGCGTCAGGTTCTCTACAGCGAGTGCGAGATCGGACTCCCGAAAGCTGTTTGTGCGGCCAGGCGTCTCCGCGCCCTCAATCCTGAAATCACCGTGATTCCGGTGGCAGAAGGCCTTTCACCCGAAAACGGTTCATCAGTCCTCAAGGGGTGCGATCTCCTCATGGATTGCACCGACAATTACCCTGCGCGCTGTCTTATAGACCGCCTTTGCGCCGACGCCGGAATCCCCTGGGTCTACGGCTCCATAGGAGAGTTCTTTGGCCAGCTGTGCGTGATGAACTACCGGAGCGGCGTGAGATATTCCGACATCTTTCCCGATTGCGACGAACTGTGCTCGTTGCCGCGAACCACTGCCGGTGTGCTTGGTGCCGTACCCGGCGTGATAGGTGCCATGCAGGCGTGCGAGGCCGTAAAGATCCTTACAGGTTGCGGCGACATCCTCGACGGACGCCTTTTCTCCATCAATTTGCTTAATTATCAATCTGAAACAATAGAATTCAAGAAAATCTGAACAATGAGTATAAGTAAAGGTTTCGACCAATATGCAGCCGAGTACGATGCCTGGTTTCTCGAAAATCCCAACGTGCTCGAATCCGAGGCAAGACTCGTGGCTTCCACTCTCAAAGACGCCGGACGCATCCTCTCCGTCGGCTGTGGAAGCGGCTTGTTTGAAAAAATAATGCGCGACGAATTCGGCATCGTGATAACCGATGGGGTGGAACCATCCGCTCCAATGGCGGAGATAGCCCGCAAGCGCGGTCTGACAGTAACAGAGGCTACCGCCGAGGAGTTTGACTACCCCGAGGGCAAATACGACACCATCCTGTTCAACGGTTGTCCGAGCTACATAACCGACCTCCGCACCGTAATCGGGAAGGTTTACAAGGCTCTCCCGAAGGGCGGACGCATTGTGCTCGTCGACGTTCCCAAAGAGAGCACCTACGGTATCCTCTACAATCTCGCCAAAGCTGTCGGCACGTGGAATCACCCGCTCCTCGAGGGAACTTTCCCCCCGAATCCCTATCCGATCGAGCTGGTAAAGGTGGCATCGTGGCGCACCACCGCCGAGAAAATCAATCTTCTTACCGAAGCCGGATTCACGAATCAGGCCTACGCGCAGACCCTCACCACCCATCCCCTTTATTCCGACCTCCGCTCCGAAGATCCCGTAGAGGGGTACGACAAGGGCGATTACGTTGCCATAACCGCTTGGAAATGATGAAAGAAGATACCACAAAGTGGTCGCAGCTGGCTTGGAACCGCGCCGATCATATTTATAAAGCCATTCTCGAGCTCCCCTTTGTAAAGGAACTCGCCTCCGGCACCCTTGATTCCGCCACGTTCAACCGCTACATCGGTCAGGACAGCCTATATATCAACCGCTACTGTAAGGTGCTGAGCCACATTGCTTCCCGCCTTCCCGACGCCGCCATGACCGAGGCGTTCCTGCGGTTCGCACAGGACGGCGTGGCCGTGGAGCGCGGCCTTCACTCAATGTACGTCTCCGAGACTCCCGCTGAAATGTCGCCGGCCTGCTTATTCTACACCTCCCTGCTCCAGGCGCAGGCCTATATGCCCGTAGAGGTTGAGGCAGCGGCGATTCTTCCCTGCTTCTGGGTCTACCTTAAGGTCGGAAAGCACATAGCCGCCACGGCGAAACCGGGCAACCCCTATGCCGACTGGATCCGCACCTATTCCGACCCCGCCTTCGACGCCTCAAACGACCTCGCCATCGAATTGTGCGACCGTCTTGCCGCTGCCGCATCGCCCGCCGTCCGACAGCAGATGACCGACATATTCGTGGAATGCACTCGCATGGAGTGGCTCTTCTGGCACGGCGCCTACACCGACATGAAATGGAACGAAAATATTCTCTAAGTATTTATGAAACACTATAAAAGAGCCTTGACCATAGCCGGTTCCGATCCCTCCGGAGGAGCCGGCCTGCAGGCCGACCTCAAGACATTCTCCGCTCTCGGAGTATTCGGAACGACCGCCATCGTGGCGATTGTAGATGAAAACACCAGGGGCGTCTACGGCGTTCATCCCGTACCCGACAGCTTCGTGGCCGGCCAGATCCGCTCCGTACTCTCCGACATCGGAACCGATGCCGTAAAAATCGGCATGCTCCACAGTTCGTCGCTCATCCGTACGGTACTCTCCACCCTTCGGGAATTTCCCGAAATCCGCAATATCGTCCTCGACCCCGTTATGGTGGCCACTTCCGGCGACCCTTTGCTCGAGCCCGACGCCGTCGGCACGCTCCGCGACGAACTTATGCCTTACTGCCGCGTCATAACCCCCAATCTTCCCGAGGCATCGCTCCTGTTGGGAAAGACCATCGACCATCAGGATCAGCTTGCCGATGCGGCCCGCGAGCTTTCTTCGCTTTGCCCCGGATCGAAAGTGTCGGTTATGCTCAAGGCAGGACATCTTTCCGACAACCGCCTCACCGACATCTTCTACAACGCTGAAACCGGCAAATCAACCCTGCTTACCTCCGACAGGGTAAATACCGTCAATACCCACGGCACCGGCTGCACCCTCTCCTCGGCTATTGCCGCATGGCTCGCCCGCGGCGCCGACCTCGACACCGCCGCCCGCCGCGCCAAAGACTATATAGCCGCCGCAATTACCGCCGGAGCAGACTATGAAATCGGCAAGGGCCACGGCCCTGTATGCCATTTCTACGCCCTCTGGCACTGAGCTTGCCTCCCCGCCAAATAAGTCGTTGAATTCCCGCTGCCTGAAATTTCCGTCCGAAATTTGCTCCGCTGAGTTAATTATATTAACTTTGCAGCTGGAATTTAACGACTTAATTACGACTATGAAAGGTATAGTTCTTGCCGGAGGCTCGGGCACGCGCCTCTACCCGATTACCAAGGGCGTTTCAAAGCAAATGCTCCCAATCTACGACAAACCGATGGTCTACTATCCCATTTCCACCCTCATGCTTGCCGGAATAAGGGATATACTCATCATTTCCACCCCCACCGATCTTCCGGGCTTCAGGCGTCTGCTCGGCGACGGAAGCGACTACGGAGTGAGATTCACTTACGCCGAGCAGCCTTCTCCCGACGGTCTGGCCCAGGCGTTTATCATCGGCAAGGAGTTTATCGGCGACGATTCCGCCTGTCTCGTCCTCGGCGACAATATCTTCCATGGAGCCGGATTTTCGTCGGTTCTCAAGACCTCTGTGGAAACAGCTGAGAAAGAGGGAAAGGCAACTGTGTTCGGCTACTGGGTCGACGACCCCGAGCGCTACGGCGTGGCTGAGTTCGACAAGGAGGGCAACTGTCTCTCCATCGAGGAGAAACCCGAACACCCAAAGAGCAATTATGCCGTGGTAGGACTCTATTTCTACCCCAACAAGGTGGTCGACGTTGCTGCACGCATCAAGCCTTCCGCACGCGGCGAACTCGAGATTACCACCGTAAATCAGGAGTTTCTCCGCGACGGCGAGCTCAAGGTGCAGACCCTTCCCCGCGGTTTCGCATGGCTCGACACCGGTACCCACGACTCGCTCGCCGAGGCTTCTATCTATGTTGAGGTGCTCGAAAAGCGTCAGGGTCTGAAAATAGCCTGTCTTGAAGGCATCGCCTACCGTCAGGGCTGGATTTCGCGCGAGAAGATGATAGAACTCGCAAAACCCATGCTAAAGAATCAATACGGTCAGTACCTCATGAAGGTTATCGACGAACTCGACCACACTGAAGCCCCCAACCTCGGCTGACACGCCTTTGCCGCGACAACCAATCATTGAAATGACGAGAAATTCTTCTTTCGAACTCCTTCGGCTTATACTGATGGTGATGATTCTGATCCACCATTGTATAGCCCATGGCCTGGGGCTTACCGCTTTCGAACCCGAATTCCATTCTACGCTGCTGATACCCGATTCCTGGCTGCCTGCCGCGATGATTTCCAACAGTTTCTGTATATGCGCAGTCAACTGTTTCGTCCTGATTTCGGGATATTTCGGAATAAGAACCAGCGGCAAAAAAATTTGGTATCTTGTTTTCGCTCTCCTCTTCTATACCGTTCTTTTTGCAATCCTTCCGGCTATATTTCGTCACGAGTATCGTTCAGCACTGCGATTCAGTCTCTTTTTGTCGCACAGCACCTACTGGTTTGTTATCGATTATATCTTCCTCATGGCGTTCACGCCCATGATCAATCTTGCTTTCGAGAAACTTTCGCATAAGGTGAACAATCGTTTCGTGATCGCATTGCTGATCATAAGCTGCTATTTCGGTTTTATGTTCAGCCATGTGGCAAATCAGAACGGATATACTCTTCTTCAGTTCATCCTTATGTACTGCATCGGGCGCATTATCCGCCGCGACAACTTCTCCCTGTCGAAAATCCAGTCGATTTCAGGATATGTGGTATGCAGTCTGCTCGCCGGATTATTTACTATCGCGGTATGGAGGTTTGCTCCTTCCTATACTTGGCGCACCACTTACTACAACAACCCCCTTATAATAGCAGCCGCGGTTTTCCTGATGCTTTTCTTCAAGGATCTTGTCATCGACAGTCCGAAGATCAACAGCGTGGCGAAATCAGCTTTCGGAATCTATCTGTTTGGTTCTGCTCCGTTGCTGATGCGGATTCAAAAGGAATATCTCGGCGAAGTCGCCCATTTGAAATTGGGGGGGGTACTGATAATCAGTGTGTTAGCTATCTCGCTCGTCGTGGCGGTCTTCGCTTTGCTTTTTGACTGTATACGAATCTATCTTTATAACGTAACAGAAAAATTAATAAACAAGAATCAATAATTTCGGTTATGAACGTAATTAAGACCGACATAGAGGGTGTGGTCATCATCGAGCCAAGGGTGTTTACCGACGCCCGCGGTTATTTCTTCGAGAGCTACTCGAAAAAGGAATTTGATGAGAAGGTGCGCCCCGTCAACTTTGTACAGGACAATGAATCCTGCTCCTCATTCGGAGTGATGCGCGGACTCCATTTCCAGCGCCCGCCTTTCACCCAGAGCAAGCTCGTGCGCTGCGTGCGCGGCCGTGTGCTCGACGTGGCTGTCGACATCCGCAAAGGTTCGCCGACTTACGGGAAGCACGTTGCCGTTGAACTGACCGAGGACAATCACCTGCAGTTCTTTGTGCCCCGCGGATTCGCCCATGGTTTCGCCGTGCTTTCCGACACCGCCGTGTTCCAGTATAAATGCGACAATTTCTACGCACCGCAGGCCGACGGCGGAATATCCATTCAGGACGGTTCCCTCGGAATCGACTGGCGCATCGACCCTGCCAGGGCAATTCTTTCGGAAAAGGATACACGCCACGCTCTCCTCGCCGATTTCGACTCTCCGTTTGACTACAACATTGACTTATACGCAGAATGAATATACTCGTAACAGGCGCCAACGGTCAGCTTGGCAGTGAAATACGTCTCTTCGCCAAAGATTCGGCCGACAACTACATTTTTACCGATGTAAATCAGGTAGAGGGCGCACCTACTGAATTTCTCGACATCACCGATCTCGATGCCATCCGCCGTATGGTGAAGGACAACGACGTGAAGTGCATCATAAACTGCGCGGCATTCACCAACGTCGATGCCGCCGAAACCGCCGGAGAACTTGCCGAGAAGCTCAATGCGACCGCTCCCGAAAATCTCGCTAAGGCTATGAAAGAAGCCGGCGGTCTGCTCGTGCATATCTCCACCGACTACGTATTCGGCAAAGAGCCCTACAACACTCCCTGTAAGGAGGATCAGAAAGGCACCCCGACAGGCGTCTACGGACTCACCAAGCTCCACGGTGAGCAGAAAATCGCCGCAACAGGTTGCCGTTATCTCATTATCCGCACCGCGTGGCTCTACTCTGAATTCGGAAAGAATTTCTGCAAGACCATGCTCAATCTTACAGCCACTAAGCCGCAGCTCAACGTCGTGTTCGACCAGTGCGGCACGCCTACCTACGCCGGCGACCTCGCAAAGGCGATAGTGAACATCATTTCCGAAGGCAAAGACAAGGGCAACGAGGGCATTTATCATTATTCAAACGAGGGTGTATGCTCATGGTTCGACTTCACGAAGATGATTGCCGAATACTCCGGTCAGACCGGCTGCGACATCCGCCCCTGCCACTCCTCGGAGTTCCCTTCGCCGGTAACCCGTCCCGCCTATTCCGTGCTCGACAAGACCAAGTTCAAGCAGACTTTCGGCCTCAGCATTCCTTACTGGACCGATTCCCTCAAACTCTGTATAAACAATCTCAAAAAATAAGCAAAACATGGCAAATCATAAGAATATCCTCATCACCGGCGGTGCCGGTTTCATCGGCTCCCACGTGGTGCGCCTTTTCGTCAACAAATATCCTGAATACCGCATTGTCAATCTCGACAAGCTCACCTACGCCGGCAACCTCGCAAACCTCAAGGACATCGAGGATAAGCCCAACTACACTTTCGTGCGTGCCGACATCGCCGATCTCGATGAAATGCGCCGTATCATAAAGGAATACGAAATCGACGGAATCATCCATCTCGCCGCCGAGAGCCACGTTGACCGTTCCATCAAGGATCCCTTTACTTTCGCCCGCACCAACGTGATGGGTACCCTCGCCCTGCTCCAGGCTGCCAAGGAATACTGGGACACCCTCCCTGAAAAATATGAAGGCAAGCTTTTCTACCACATCTCAACCGACGAGGTCTACGGTGCCCTTGAGCTCACTCATCCCGAAGGCGTTCCCGCACCCTTCACCACCAAGGCTTCCTCCGGCAAGAATCATGAGGCCTACGGCGAGGAGTTCTTCCTCGAAACTACCAAATACAATCCCCACTCTCCCTATTCGGCGTCGAAAGCGTCGTCCGACCATTTCGTACGTGCTTACCACGACACCTACGGCATGCCCACGCTCGTAACCAACTGCTCGAACAACTACGGCCCGTACCAGTTCCCCGAAAAACTCATCCCCCTGTTCATCAACAACATCCGTCACCGCAAGCCGCTCCCTGTCTATGGTAAGGGGGAGAACGTGCGCGACTGGCTCTTCGTCGAGGATCACGCCCGTGCTATCGACACCATATTCCACAACGGCAAGGTGGCTGAGACCTACAATATCGGCGGCTTCAACGAGTGGAAGAACATCGACATCATCAAGGTCGTCATAAACACCGTCGACCGTCTGCTCGGCCGTAAGGAAGGGGAGGATCTCGACCTCATAACCTACGTCACCGACCGTCTCGGCCACGACATGCGCTACGCCATCGACTCCCGCAAGCTTCAGAAAGAACTCGGCTGGGAGCCCAGCCTCCAGTTTGAGGAGGGCATCGAGAAGACCGTGCGCTGGTATCTCGACAACCAGGAGTGGATGGACAACATCACCTCCGGCGACTATGAGCGCTACTACGACGACATGTATAAAAACCGATGATTGCCGCAATGTTTAGAAAATCAATTCTCACGGTGATTATGCTGGTTTCGGCGCTTCTTTCGCCCGTAGCTTTTGGCGCCGGCCGCTGGACAGGCACCTGGGCCACTGCCCAGGAAGCGCCGGGCAACGCCGGCGACATGCCCGCTTCCTCCCTTGCCGGCAGAAGCCTGCGTCAGGTGATTCATGTTTCGCTCGGAGGTGAAAAGCTCCGCCTCCAGTTGTCGAATGAGTTCAGCAATCAGCCGCTCGAAATCAAATCAGTCTATATCGCCGACGCAGCCGGCGGAAGTGAGATTGCACCCTCCACCGCGAAATATCTTACCTTCGGAAAGAAAAAGAGTGTTGTCATCCCCGCAGGCGAGGCCCTCTATTCCGATCCGCTCGATTTTCCCCTCGATTCCCTGCAGCTTCTGAGTATAACGGTGAACTACGGCAACAGCGTGCCTGAAATTCCGACTACCCACCGCGGCAGCCGCACCAATTCCTATATCATGAAAGGCGTTTCCTCTCCTAAAAAGCCCTTTGTGGTGGAAGAGACTTTGCCCCATTGGTATAATATCGCGAAAATTGAGGTGCTGTCCGATGCTCCGTGTGTTGCCGTGATCGGCGACTCCCTCACCGACGGCCGCGGAAGCACAACCGACGCTCAGGATCGCTGGACCGACGCTCTCGCCGAGGCTCTCGATGGCAAAGTCGGTGTTTTGAATCTCGGCATCGGAGGTAATGCGCTCCTTGCCGGAGGACTCAGTCAGCCCGGTCTTGTGCGCTTCGACCGCGACGTGCTCGCCCAGCAGGGCATCACACACGTAATCGTACTTGAGGGCACCAACGACATCGGCGGCACGCAGAGTGGCTACGAGCAGCTTGCCGCACGCCTCGTAGACGGTTATAAAGAAATTGCCCGAAAAGCCCGCGATGCCGGATGCAAGGTATTCATCGGAACCATTACGCCCACCTTCGGAAGTGATTACTACAGCTACTGGCACGATGCCGTGCGTCATCAGGTAAACGACTGGATCCGCTCGACCGACGGCGTGACCGACGGCTTCATTGACTTCGATCAGGCTGTCAAAGACCCGTCCGACTCCCGTAGGCTTCTGCCCGAATACTCGTCCGACTGGCTCCACCTCAACCCCGAGGGCTATAAGGTAATGGGCAAAACCGCCGCCACCTGCCTAACCGCAAATTGAAATTAAATACTCTCCCAGACTGACGAAGGGCGCCCGGCCGGGCGCCCTTCGTCAGTCTGGGAGAGTATTTTTTCATTACTTGGATCAAAACAATTCTGAATGAGTGCCGAAACGCACCAGTTTTATGATTCCAGCCTCTTTATCCCACCATATCAATAACGTGTCACTTTCAACGTGGCATTCCATATATCCCCTGTAATTACCTGTCAGAAGGTGCGGGCGGTTTTCGTTCGGTAATGGCAACCCTTGTGCAAGCAATTGTAGAACGGTCTCCAGTTTGTCAATGACATCGGTTTTGTACTTATAACGTTTTAGATCCTTTTTAAACTGTGATGTAAGTTTCAGCGTGTTCATAGAGATTCAACAAAACTGCGAAAACTGTTTAAATCCAGAGTTTCGAGGTTCTCAGAGTTCTCCGCTTCTTTCATAGCTGCAAACGTAGTTTTGTTGGGGCGTTCTGATACGAAGGCCATAAGGACGCTCTCTACCAGATTATTCAGGCTGCGGTTATGGCGTCTGGCCTCTTCCTGTAATTTTGAAAGAAGTTCTTCGTTGAGTCGGAAAGAAGTCTGTTTGCGAATAGAAGATGCTGTATTCATAATTCAAAAGATTATTGTACCACAAATGTAATACATTTGTATAACAAATCAAAATGAAAAACGTTAATCAGATGTAAGACATTCTTAAAGTCCTTTTATTTCTCGTTCAAAGCGCCGTGAGGCGCGATACACGCCTTTGGCTTTAGCCATGTTTTAGCAATAAGTCTTTGCTTATAATCTCCTGATTACCAGTAGGGGCGCTATACTTAGCGCCCGCAATCGGATATGCATTTATCTCCCTTCTCGCAAAAACATAATCTTGGTGATAACCGGACGCAACGCTCATACTACATTGATTACCGCCTTGTTCTCCCGTACTCCTGTCCAAAAATTTCACCCTCGATTTGAAAAAAGCGACATTATCGCAATGCTCTCCGCCCGTTCCCGTATTATCTTTGCGGAAAATTAATCTTATCCTACTATGAAAGAACCCACAATTTACCAGGAAGCCAAGGCAAAGACCGCGCCTTGCAAAATCTCCCACCAGGCATTCCACCTCTACGTAGGCCTCGTCGTGGCCCGGCTGCAGGAAGCCCCAGGACTGTTCAAATGCTACGGCGAAATAATGACAGCCCTCATGTACTACTTCGAGCACGGCAAGCGCATACAGAAAAGCGGCTACGAAGTCGCCGACGCCTTCCTCGGCGAAATCTACGTTGAGATCGACAAATCCGTCCGCCGGTCCGAATCTGCCCGCACCGCAGCCGCAAAGCGCCGTCAGGAGCGTCAGGCCGCGAAAGAAGAGAACCGCCGGCTCCACACTGAAAAGCCCGCCGAAAAACCCGCTGAAACTCCCGCTGCTCCGAAGCCTAAGAAAGAAATCCGATATAGTCCCGGCGGATACCGTCTCTACGACCGCGACGACCCCCGCTATTACGACAGCTTCCGCGCACGCTTCGGTCTCCCGCCCCTCGACCACAGCGGACTCGACTTGGATGATTAATCACCGGTGACGTTTGAAAAGCTCGCGCTCGATTTCATCGAGACCCACCCCCATCTGTTCTAAAAGCACGAGCAGGTGATATATCAGATCCGACGATTCGTATATAAACCTGTCGCGGTTGCCGTCGACCGCCTCGATCGCGGATTCAACGGCCTCTTCGCCTACTTTCTGCGCGATTTTTTTCACGCCCTTTATAAAGAGTCTGGTGGTATACGATCCCTCCGGCATCTCGGCATGGCGTTGTCTTACAAGTTCCGAAAGAGAGCGGATGAATCCTTCGGAATCGGGCGTGTCGAAACACGATGTCGTTCCCCGGTGGCATGTGGGACCGATCGGCACTACCTTGATCAGCAGCGTGTCTGAGTCGCAGTCGGCATACATCTCCACGGCTTTCAGAAAGTGTCCCGAAGTTTCGCCTTTGGTCCAGAGAGTCTGGCGGGTACGGCTGTAGAAGGTCACGTTTCCGGTTTTTACAGTAAGGTTGAACGCCTCGCGGTTCATATATCCGAGCATGAGAACCTTCAGCGTCACTGAGTCCTGGATTATGACCGGGAGAAGCCCGTCGGCGTTCTTTGTGAGATTGAAACTGTCGAAAGTCAGGTTAGTATCGTTCATGGAATTTTGCTTATTGATTTATGCGCATTGGCAGTCCGGTAGCTGCGAGTCGGCGCTTGAGTTCGGTAATGGTTATCTCGCCGTAGTGGAAAATGCTCGCGGCGAGGGCTGCGTCAGCTTTTCCTGCGCTCAGCACTTCGGCTATGTCGTCCGTGCTTCCTGCTCCGCCCGATGCGATTATGGGTACGGATAGTGTGTCGGCAAGACTGGCGAACACGTCGCAGGGATAACCTGAGCGGGTGCCGTCGTGATTCATCGAGGTAAACATTATCTCTCCCGCGCCGCGCTCCTGAAGTTCGCGCGCCCACTCCATGAGTTCCCGCGGGGTGAACCGCGTGCCTCCGTGAGTTGTCACGTGCCAGATACCGTCGTAGGTAAGTTTGGCATCGATTGCTGCCACGATGAACTGCGAGCCGTATTTCGATGCGATTTCCGACACTAATTCAGGTCGTGCGACCGCTGCGCTGTTTACGGTTATCTTGTCGGCGCCGGCGTCGAGCAGACGGGCGGCATCGTCGATGGTCGAGATTCCGCCTCCTACAGTAAAGGGTATGTTGATGCGGTCGGCTATGCGTTCCACGAGCGTCGTAAACGTTGATCTGCCTTCGCGCGAGGCGCTGATGTCGAGAAACACCAGTTCGTCGGCTCCGTCGGCTGCATAGTGTGCGCCGAGTTCAACCGGATCGCCCACGTCCGTGAGATTTTCGAAGTGGATTCCCTTGACTGTGCGCCCCTCTCTTACGTCGAGACACGGAATTATTCGCTTGGCTAACATGACAGTATGTATTGGGTTATCTGACGCAAGGTTACGTGACCCTCGTAGAGCGCTTTGCCCACGATTGTGCGCTGCACTCCGAGTTCCGACAGTTTCTCTATATCGGCCATGGTGCCGACGCCTCCCGAAGCCGTGAAGATAATGTCGGGGTGCCGCTCTAAAAGTCCCGCGTAGAGGTCGAAAGCCGGCCCTTCGAGCATTCCGTCGCGGCTGATTTCGGTGCATATCGCCTGGGTGAGTCCGGAAGGCTTCAGTCGGTCAATAAGTTCGTCGATGGTCAGCGAAGTCTTTTCGAGCCATCCGCTCACGGCAATCTTACCGTCGGCCGCGTCCGCCCCGAGCACCATTCGGTCGGAGCCGTACCTGACTGTCCATTCTGCCATCCTCTCAGGCTCTCTGGCTGCTAAGCTGCCGATTACGGCGAACGATGCTCCGGCGTTGAACGAGTCGGTGAGAGCCTGCTCGCTCTTTATGCCGCCTCCCCATTCAATGGTGGCGCCGCTGACCGAAGCGAGTTTCTCGAGCGTATGCAGATTCTTTGGTTCCGATGCCTTTGCTCCGTCGAGGTCGACGGCGTGGATGCGCTCCATGCCGGCGTCGACGAAGCGGCGCACCATATCGGCCGGGTCGGCGTCGTAGACCGTACACCGTTCATAGTCTCCCTGGCTCAGCCTGACGCAGCGTCCGCCTATTATGTCGATTGCTGGTATTATACGGGTTTTCATATGGTCAGGAAGTTGCTGATTATCTTTTCGCCGGCATCGCCGCTCTTTTCCGGATGAAACTGCGTGCCGTAGAAGTTCTCATATTTCAGTGCCGACGAAAACATCCCTCCGTAGTCGGTCGTGGCTATCGTGTCGGGGCAGAGCGGTGCATAGTAGCTGTGGACGAAATAAACGTATTCGCCCCCCTTTATGTCGTGGAAAAGCTTGCTGTCGAGGTTCGATATATTGTTCCAGCCCATATGTGGGACCTTGAACCCACCGGCGCTGTCGAACCGTCTGACTTTGGCGTCGAAAATACCGAGGCCGTCGGCGTCACCCTCCTCCGTGTGGCGGCACATCGCCTGCATACCCACGCAGATGCCCAGAACCGGACGCCGGAGGTCGCGTATAACTCTGTCGAGTCCCTGCTCGCGCAGCCGGGCTATCGCTTCGCCGCAGTGACCTACGCCGGGAAGTATAACCCGGTCGGCGCGGCGGATGGCGTCTGGGTCGGCACTGAGTTCATACTCCGCCCCGAGGCGGTGGAGCGCGTTCTCAACCGACCGTATATTGCCTGTATTGTAGTCTATTATGGCTATCATAATATTCCTTTGCTTGAGGGTAATGAATACGACATCGGATCCCGTCTCACAGCCATGCGCAACGCGCGGGCAAACGCTTTGAACACACCTTCTATCAGGTGGTGGTTGTTGTCGCCGCGGGCTTCTATATGGAGGTTGCATTTCATGGCGTCGCTCAGCGATTTGAAGAAGTGACGGTACATCTCAGTAGGGGTGTCGCCCACATATTCGCGGGTAAACGGTACACTCCAGCTGAAATCGGCGCGCCCTCCGAAGTCAAGAAGCACCATGGCGCGGCTTTCGTCCATCGGCAGTACGAATCCGTAGCGGTCTATGCCGCGTTTGTCGCCCAGTGCGGTTATGATTGCTTCTCCCAGGGCTATCGCCGTGTCCTCCATAGTGTGGTGCTCGTCAACTTCCAGATCGCCGCTGCACTTCAGTTTCAGCATTATTCCCGCATGATGGGGAATCTGCGAGAGCATATGGTCGAAAAATTTCAGTCCCGAGTCGATTTCCGACTCTTCGGCGCTGTCAATGTCAACCGTCACGTCAATCTCAGTTTCTTTCGTGTGGCGGCTCACCGTGGCGCGCCGGTGGCGGTTGAGAATAAAGCTTGCTATCGCACGCCAGTCGTTTGTAGCGAGTGCGCACCCGTCGGGAGCATCAGCGGGATTTCCGAGGAATATGCCCTGCGCTCCGAGGTTATGGGCTAACTCGATGTCGGTGGCGCGGTCGCCTATCACGTAGCTTGCCTTTAGATCGTAGCTGCCGTCCGTATACTGCGTCAGCATTCCCGTGCGGGGTTTGCGCGTCGGGGCATTCTCCTCCGGAAACGACCGGTCTATGAGCTGATCGTCGAATCTCACTCCTTCCCCCGCGAGAGTCTCGAGCATCTTGTTGTGAGCCGGATGAAAGGTCTCCTCCGGAAAGGATTCCGTACCGAGCCCGTCCTGATTCGAGACCATTACCAGTTCGTAGCCTTTGCCGCAGAGCATCGACAGCGCGCTTATGGCTCCGGGTACGAATCTGAGTTTTTCGAGAGAATCTATCTGCTCGTCGGGCGGCTCGGCTATTATAGTGCCGTCGCGGTCTACGAATATTGCTTTTTTCATTATCGGAACTGTTCTATGAGTTCAATGATTTTTTTATTTTCGTCGGGTGTACCTACAGTAATGCGCAGGGTAGAGGCGCATAAGGGCTGAGAACTGCGGTTGCGGACTATCACGCCGTTCGCTACGAGGTAGTCGTACATCCTGTTGGCGTCTGTCACCTTCACCAGGAGGAAGTTGGCGTCGGAAGGGTAGACCTTGACGACCGCGGGCGCTTTTTCGAGCTTCTCCGCCAGTCGGTTTCTCTCGTTTACGATTTCATCCACCATCGGCTTGAGATCGGTCTGCCTTATGCGGCGGATGAGTTCGCGCTGCGTTGGCCCGTTTATGTTGTAGGGGTATTTTACGTTGCCGAAAATAGCAGCCACGCGGGGATCGGCAATCGCGATGCCCGACCTGAGGGCTGCCATGCCCCAGGCCTTGGAGAAGGTCTGTAGCACAATCAGATTCGGATGGTCGGCCACGGCGTCGGCAACGCTCCCTTTCTCCGAAAAATCCGCGTATGCCTCGTCGACCACAACCATCCCGTCGAATTTTTCGCACAGGCCGAGAATCTCTTCCCGGCTGAATGCATTCCCGGTCGGATTGTTGGGCGAACATATCCACATGAGTTTTGATCTACTGTCGGCTGCTTCTGAAAGTTCCTCGGCCGGAAGCGAAAAGTCTTTGCGGAGCATAACCTGGCGAAGCTCCACATTGTTGATGGCTGCGCTCACCTTATAGACGCCGTAGCTCGGGGCGATGGCTATGGCATTGTCCACTCCGGGTTCGCAGAAAATCCTGAACGTAAGGTCAATCGCTTCGTCGCTTCCCGCCCCGCCTATGAACAGTTGCGTGGCGTCGACTCCTTTAAGCGCTGCCACCGCCGCTTTGAGTTCCCGGTGGTGCGGGTCAGGGTAGCGGTTAACGCCATTGTCGTAGGGGTTCTCGTTAGCGTCGGCCCATACGGAGATTTCTCCCCCCTTGAAGTCGTCGCGGGCGGTGCTGTAGGGTTCGAGGCTCAGTATGTTTCGCCTTACGTAGTCGAGTGGATTTTTCATTTTTATTCTTCCGGGTTTAACCTGATTTTTGCAGCCATGGCGTGGGCGTCGAGTCCTTCGGCGGTCGCCATAGTCACTATCGCCGGGGTAAGCCCGGCTAATCCTTCGGGTGTAAGCTGCTGATAGGTGATTTTATGCATGAAACTTTCGAGATTCACGCCGCTACGCGAGCGCGCCCAGCCGTTGGTGGGGAGGGTGTGGTTTGTGCCCGAGGCATAGTCTCCGGCGCTTTCGGGGGAGTAGTTTCCTATGAACACGCTTCCGGCGGCAGTGATGCGCCCGGCGATTTCCCACGGATCGTTCATCGAGATTATCAGGTGTTCCGGTGCGTAGTAGTTGGCGAAATCAACCATTTCGTCGGTGTTGCCGAACACTATGATTCTGCTGTGCGAAAGCGATTTCCTTATCGAATCCTTCCGCTTGAGAGCCTTCATCAGCTCTTCGACCTGATTGTTTACGGCATTGGCTATCTCCTCTGTGGAGCATACGCATATGGCCTGACTGTCGGGGCCGTGCTCGGCCTGCGAGAGCAGGTCGGCCGCCACAAACCGTGGATTGCAGCTCTCGTCAGCCATCACCATCACCTCGCTCGGGCCGGCCGGCATGTCGATGTCGACGAATGTCGACACCGCCTGTTTGGCATACGTAACATATCGGTTGCCGGGTCCGAAAATTTTATCGACCCTCCCGATCGTCTCCGTGCCCATCGCCATTGCTCCGATTGCCTGGGCGCCGCCGACGCGGTATATCTTTTCGATTCCGCACTCCTTTGCCGCATAGAGGATTTCAGGCGAAATGGGGCGGTTGTGGGTCTGCGGAGTGCAGAGCACCACACTCTCGCAGCCAGCTATCCGGGCGGGAACCGCGAGCATGAGCACCGTGGAAAAGAGCGGAGCCTGTCCGCCGGGAATGTAGAGCCCGACGCGCTTTATGGGCACTGCGCGCTGCACGCACGTCACCCCGGGCATCGTCTCGACTTTCACCTCGCGGGGCATCTGCGCCTCGTGGAAAGCGCGGATGTTGCGTATGCCCGTTGCGATAGCTTCTTTCACCTCGGGACTCACGGCTTTTTCCGCTTCCTCAATCTCCCGGACGCTGACCTCGATGTCTTTTACCGGAGTGCCGTCGAATTCGAGTGCGTACTGCCGGAGGGCTTTGTCGCCGAAGCGGTCAACGTTCTCCAGGATCCGGTCTACCGACTCCATGACGTCGTCGATATCTTTGATGTTGCGGCGTGTAAGCGGCTCCCATGCCTTGATGGTGCGCGGCGGATTCACATATATTTTCATCAGGGTATAATGTTTTCGAGTGCCAGTACGAGTATGTCTTCAGCGCCAAGGATTTTGAGTTGCTCTATCTTGTCCCAGAGGTCGTCCTTGCTGATCACCACGTGGAGCGAATACCAGCCTTTGTCGGCGAGGGGCAGCAGCGTGGGACTCTTCATTCCCGGCAGTATTTTCACCGCCTCGTCGACTGCTGCGGCAGGAATGTTCATAAGCACGTATTTCATTCCGCGGCTCTTTATTGTGGAGCTGAAACGGAATTCGAGTTTCTCCACCTCACGCCGCTTCTCGTCGCTGAGATGCTTGTTGGCGATCAGCACCGCCTGCGAGAAAAACACCTGCTCTACCTCCACGAGTCCGTTCTGGACCAGTGTGCCGCCGCTCGACACAATGTCGAATATGGCGTCAGCCATACCTACGGCGGGCGCCACCTCAACCGACCCGGCGATTTCGTGGATCTCGGCGTCGATTCCGTTTTCGTTCAGAAACTTGTTGAGTATGCGGGGATAGCTTGTGGCGATTCTCTTGCCGTTGAACCATTTCAGTCCGTCGTAGCCTGATTCGCGGGGAACGGCGAGCGATATACGGCACTCGCTGAACCCGAGCGGCATAACTATGTCGACGTTCAGGCCCTTCTCCTCGAGCTCGTTCATACCTACGATACCGAGATCAGCCACACCCATGTTGACTGCCTGAGGAATATCGTCGTCGCGCAGATATAGCACGTCCATCGGAAACCCCTTTGCGTGAGCCATAAGTTTGCGGCTGCTGCCTGAGGTTGAGATTCCGCTGTCGGCCATCAGCGACACGCAATCGTCGTTCAGCCGGCCCTTTGCCTGTATAGCTATTCGTAACATATCGATAGTTGTTTTCGTAGCGATGAAAAATATCCTTAGAAACTGATTAGCGGCAAAGGTAATATATTTCCGTCGATTTAGCAACAAATTGCAACTAAATCATCCCGATTGGTTGCAATTCTTTATTTGCCTACTCTCAACTGGCAAGTGCAAAATTATAGATTTGTCGGAAGAATACACATA